>Ga0213868_10004045_pt1 | contig 13515 bp, 9 predicted proteins | sample PICome_9_FD_160087 | JGI IMG/M metagenome (GOLD analysis project Ga0213868, IMG submission 160087) | Coastal seawater microbial communities near Pivers Island, North Carolina, United States - PICO127 | ecosystem: Environmental > Aquatic > Marine > Coastal | place: USA: North Carolina | collected...
GGCCGCTTCGCACCGATAGCGATTTTGGCGGCTTCTACGCTGTCAGCGGCGGTAGCATGGGGAAGCGATGCACCGAGTTCTGCGGAAACGACGTCGCAGAGCTATGCCGAATTTCACACCGACGACGAAACCAACAATATCGAAATTTTTAAGCGCGCGAGTGCATCGGTCGTTAACATTACCAATTCGAGGCTAGTCCGTTCTCCCTATTCTCTTAACCCGCAGTCAGTCCCGCAGGGCAGCGGCACGGGGTTTGTGTGGGGCGACGAGGGCTATATTGTCACTAACTTTCACGTTGTGCAGCAGGCCAACCGCGTTACGGTTACGCTCCAAGACGGCTCTACCTTTGATGCGCGGGCCGTCGGGCTTGATCCCGATAAAGACCTTGCTGTGTTGAAGATCGATGCCGATGACGTCGAACTTGTGCCGGTCGAGCTTGGCGATTCTGGCCTGCTCGAGGTTGGCCGCAAGGTGATTGCCATCGGCAACCCCTTCGGTCTCGACACGACGATGACGGTCGGGATTGTGAGCGCCTTAGGGCGCGAAATCGATTCTGTCTCGCGGCGTAAAATCCGTGACGTAATTCAAACAGACGCCGCGATAAATCCTGGCAATTCTGGCGGCCCGCTGCTTAATTCCCTGGGACAGCTCGTTGGTGTAAACACTGCGATCTATAGCCCCAGCGGCGCAAGTTCGGGGATCGGCTTCGCTATTCCGGTGAATACCGTAAAGCGCGTTGTGCCGGAGCTCATCGCCTATGGCCGCGTACAGACACCCATATTAGGTATCACGCCGGTGCCGCAGCCTGACTATTACCGCAGACTTTGGGGTATTCAGGGCGTCATCGTTATGGGCACCGTGCCAAATACGGAGCCTGCGCTCAAAGGCATGCGCGGTCTGTCGCGAAGCCAGCGAGGGCGTATCCAGCTCGGCGATGTTATCGTTGAAATCGATGGCCGGGAAATTGCCAATGAGAGCGATTACGCCGATGTGATGGAAGAGCACCGACCTGGAGATATCGTTGAGGTGATTACGCTGCGCGATAATCAGCGTCTGCGTTACGAAATCGAATTGCAGGCGCCGCAGAACAATTAGGCTAACGCGTTGAGCGTGCCTCGACGAGGCTGCGCGCTGCGTCTGCGGCAAGCAATACCTGACGCGGCGCAGTCCCACCCATGTGGTCGCGTGCGTTCAGCGAGCCTTCGAGAGTCAACACTTCGAAAACATCCTGCTCAATTAGGTCCGAGAAACTCTGCAACTGCTCGAGTGTGAGCTCAGACAAGTCTTTGTTTTGCGCTATACCGAAAGCGACCGACTTACCAACGACTTCGTGCGCGTCACGAAAAGGGAGTCCGCGTTTAACGAGATAGTCTGCAAGATCTGTGGCGGTTGCGTATCCCCGAAGCGCAGCCGCGCGCATGCTGTCTTTTTTACAAGTCACAGCGGGCATCATCTCGGAATACGCAAATAGACAGTCTTTCACCGTGTCGAGGAGGTCGAACAGAGGCTCTTTATCCTCTTGGTTATCTTTATTGTATGCCAATGGTTGCGACTTCATCAGGGTTAGAAGTGACATCAGATGACCAAATACGCGACCGGTTTTGCCGCGCACAAGTTCGGGCACGTCGGGATTTTTCTTTTGCGGCATAATCGACGAACCCGTGCAGAATCGATCTGGCAGATCAATAAAGTCGAACTGTGCGGAAGTCCAGAGAACCAGCTCTTCGGAGAAGCGCGAAAGATGCATCATAATCGTGCTGCAGCAGCTTGCGACTTCAATTGCAAAGTCGCGGTCGCTGACCGAGTCAAGTGAATTGCGTGTAGGGCCGTCGAATCCGAGAAGCGAGGCGCTGTAATCGCGGTCGATAGGAAACGTGGTGCCAGCGAGGGCCGCGGCACCCAGTGGTGAAACGTTTAGCCTCTTGCGCGCGTCGATCAGACGGCTGTAGTCACGTTCAAGCATCTCATTCCATGCGAGCATATGATGGCCGAAGCTAATCGGCTGCGCTGTCTGCAGGTGGGTGAAGCCGGGCATTATTGTGTCGGCATCCCGTACTGCGAGGTCAATCAATGCTAACTGCACTTTGCCAACAAGTTCGGCGATAATGTCGACCTGATCGCGCACGTAAAGCCGAATATCGGTCGCTACCTGATCGTTGCGCGATCGTCCCGTGTGTAATTTTTTGCCCACACTGCCGATGCGCGCTGTCAGCGCCGATTCGATATTCATGTGTACGTCTTCGAGTTCGACAGACCAAATGAAGTCCCCCGCCTCGATCTCGTGCCTTATCGCCTCAAGCCCCTCGAGAATCTGGTTTTTTTCGTCGAGCGTTAATACGCCGACTTGCTGCAGCATCGTTGCATGCGCGACAGAACCGTCGATATCCTGTTGATAGAGCCTGCGATCGAACTGCACCGACGCGGTGAACCGCTGCACAAACGCATCGGTGGCTTCGCTGAAGCGGCCGCCCCATAGTTTGCTGGTGTCTTCTATTTTCGAGTCGCTGGGCTTGTCGCTCATGAGAGATTTCCGCTTATCAGTGTGTTCGGCGGGTGTTAATCCTGCCGCATTTAGAGAGCGCGAGTATATCAGCATCACGGCCTCGCTTGAAAATATGCTACCTACTCGGACATAGCCGCCAAATTGCCGTAAAATAGCGTCATGTTTAACAGCTAAAAAGGTCTGCCCTTGTCCTCTGACACTATTAAATCGGCGTCGAGCAACGATCCAAACCGCACAGTGCGTATCCGCATCGCAACGCGCAAGAGTCCGCTGGCGTTATGGCAGGCTTATTTTGTTCGCGATGCGCTCGAAAGTGCACATCCAGATTTATGCGTTGACTTGCTCGCGATGAGCACTCGAGGCGACAAAATTCTTGATACCCCTCTAGCAAAAATAGGCGGCAAAGGCCTGTTTGTGAAAGAGCTTGAACGCGCGCTGCTCGACGGTGACGCTGACATTGCCGTGCATTCTATGAAGGATGTGCCAATGGCTTTTCCGGAGGGGCTTGGTCTTGCGGTGATTTGCGAGAGAGAAGATCCCACAGACGCGTTTGTATCCAATCGTTTTTCTTCACTGGCGCAACTGCCACAGGGAGCGCGGGTTGGAACATCGAGCTTACGTCGCCAGTGTCAGCTGCGCGCGTTGAGACCAGACCTAGAAATTCTGGACCTGCGCGGCAACGTCGGTACCCGGCTCGGCAAGCTCGACGCCGACGAATATGACGCAATCATACTCGCCAGCGCGGGCCTGATTCGTCTCGAGCTCGAAGAGCGCATTGCCGAAAGGCTCAGCACTCAGATTTCTCTGCCCGCCGGCGGGCAGGGCGCTGTTGGCATTGAATGTCGCTTAAACGATGACGAGACATTAGCGCGGCTGAGCTGTCTCCACCACGCTGACACGGCGGCTCGCGTGGTCGCTGAGCGTGCAATGAATGCCAGACTCAATGGCGGCTGCCAGGTGCCTATCGCTTGCTTCGCCGAACTCAGTACAAATGAGGCTGCCGCGGGCGAAATAAGCCTGCGCGGCTTAGTTGGAAGCGCTGACGGGAAACGTATGCTGCGCGCCGAAGCGAGCGGAAATATCCAAGACGCTGAAGGGTTGGGCGTTGCTGTTGCGGAAGCTCTGCTCGCACAGGGCGCGGCCGAGCTTTTAGCGGAACTAGACGTGCGTTAACAATCGCATAAGAACGCCGCTCCTCGGCTGCAGGGTGAGTGATGACAACAGACAAAAGCTTCGCGCACAAACCTAGTTCAAAAGCGCCTCAGAACGCTGTGCTCGCCAATCACTGCGTTCTAGTGACACGACCAGAGCAGCAACAAGCCGAGCTTATTGCCGCACTCGAAGCATGGGGTGCGCAAACAATCCCACTGCCTCTGCTTTCTATCTCTCCACCGTCTGAAGGCGAGCCTGCGGCAAAGTTGCGTCGCAGTCTGCTCGAACTCGATCTTTTTGACAGTTTGCTTTTTGTTAGCACCAACGCGGTTCGCGCAGGTGTCGCGTCGATCGAAGACTATTGGCCGCAGTTTCCGGTTGGTTTGCAGATTCTGGCTATAGGGCCTTCGACCGCGGCACTAGCCCGAGAGTTGCTGCGCTGCGAAGTAGCGGTCGCGGCAGGAGGTTCGACTAGCGAGGAGTTACTTGCGTCGGGTCTTCTCGGTGACTTGGAAGGGAAGCGCGTGGGTATTTTTAGAGGTGAAGGCGGCCGTGATGCGCTCGCCGAAGGCATTCGGCAGCGCGGTGGGCGAGTCGAATACTTTGAAGTTTATCGACGCAGTCCCTGCGATTACAGTGACACGCAGCTTGTCGAGGTGCTAGACGGGAAGAGTCCCACGGCGCTCACCATAACGAGCGGTGAATCGCTCGACGCGCTTCTTTCCCTGGCTCCCAGATTAGAGAAGGCAATCGACATTGCTGTCGGCAAGTCGATTAGAGTCGATGTGTTGAGGATGCCGTTAATAGTGCCTTCGGCTCGCGTTAAAAAATTGGCGTTAGCAAAGGGCTTCACCGCACCCATCGATGCGGGGGGTGCTGATGCGCGCTCTTTTGCCCGCGCGCTCTCAGTGGTCGCTGGTAAAACTGACCCTAATAAATCTAACTGAAGCGAGTTACCATCTCGCTAAGTGAGTTTTTTGCGGCGCCCTGCGGGGCGCAGAATCGAGAAGAACAACATGGCAGATACAAGCGATACGTCGAGTTCAAATCCACAGGAGTCTTCAGAGGCGCAAAGCGGACCCGATGCGGAAACACGATCGGTAAAACGGTCAGCTGAGAGACAGGATACGGCTAAAGTATTAGACGACATTGCTAGAGTACGTCCGCAAACAAAAACGCGGGCACAGCGTAAAGCACGGATACGAGTGATTGCACTCATTGTGCTCACACTTCCTCTTCTCGTCGGCCTTGTGTGGCTAGCCTGGCAGCAATGGCAGCTCGGGTCTAACTTACCGCAGCTTGAGGCACGACTCGCGCTCGTTGAAGGCGGAGAGCTGCGTTCATCTCAGCTCGCACCCGAGCGAGCTGCAGAACTCTCTCCCCAACAAGAAACTCAGGTTGCTGCACTTATCGAAGCGGCGCGTGCGCGTATCGAAAGTGATATGCAATCACTGATCGAGTCTATCGCCGCGGATATCTCTGGCTCAGCAGATCCTCAACTCAACAGCGAAGCGCGCGAACGGCGAATTGTTGAGCTAGCCTCGCAGGCTGTTCAGAGTGCGCTTTCCGAATTCGATGCGCAGCTTGTTCAACAACAGAGCGCGACTACCGCTGAGCTTACGCGATTAAGAAATCAGGTCGCCGAATTTGGTGCTCGCGTGCGCGCCGTCGATGCGACTCCAAGTCGGCAATGGAAATTGCTAGAGGCTGAATATTTATTGGCGATGGCGAGTCGTAAGCTCCGTTTCGAGCGCGATGTTATCGCAGCAATCGCGCTTTACGAATTAGCAGACACAGCGCTTGCTGAATCGGCGAGCGATGAGGCTTATCCGTTACGACAAGCGCTTGCTGGCGAACTAGCGAGCTTGCGTGCTGTCGAATTGCCCGATACCGAGAGCCTTTTTCTCCGCCTTGACATTCTTCTCGCCCAAGCCGATTCCATCGCGCTAGAAGGCACAAGTATTGACGGTATGCGGACCGCGTTTCAGGCTGAGGAACTTTTTACCTCAGTACCTGAAACAGGGCGCACGCCTAAGGCAGAAACCTCACTCCCGCGGCAGCTGATGGACGAGTCGTTTGAATTCCTGCGCTCGGTGTTCGTTTGGCGCAGGTTAGACGAGCCGGCCCAAGCCTTGGTTGCAGCCCGGCTCGGGGGTGCACGCGAACTTAAACTCATTCTCGAACAGGCAAAACTTGCACTTCTTGCCGGCGATGAGATTCTCTTCGATCGACAATTGGACAGTGCGCGACTCTGGATTGAAAGAAACGGCAAGCAAGACATGGCCTCGGTTGATGCAGTGCTGACGGAGCTGGATCAATTGAAGGGTATTGCGCTGCAGCCGCGTTTGCCCTTAATAGGCGGTGCGCTGCGAGGCGTTGCAGAGCTTAATGCGAGTACTCGATTATGATTCGATTATTCGCATGGAGTTTATTGGTCATCGTCGTCGCACTGACATTGAGTTTAACGCTTGGGTTCCCCCAGGATCCAGGCTATCTCCTCATTGCTTTTGGCAACAGCGCCTTCGAAACCAGTATTTTCGCAATGCTGATCGCGGTGTGTGTTGTTTACGCTGTTCTTCGTTTGGGCTGGATACTGCTAAGCGCGCTCAACCCTTGGCGTCTTGTTTCTGCAGGACGACGCCTACGCGCTCGGCGCAAAGCGAATGCAAAACGCTCGACAATTCAGGGTTTGCTTAGTTTAGTGCGCGGAGATAGGGCTGCGAGTTTGAAACTTCTTGAGAGAGGGATTCGCGAGCCTGATGCCAGTTCGGTTAACTTTTTGGGACTCGCCTATGTCGCGAATCAAAATGGAGATGTTAACGGCGCACTTGAGTGGTTAGACAAAGGCGAGGAGGCCTACCCCGATGCTAAGTCGACACTCATGTCATTGCGCGCGGAACTATTATTGCAAGCGAACAGGCTCGAGGAGTGTGTTGCGGTTCTTCAACATTTGCGCAGTAATTCACCCGCTGATACCACTCTGCTGCGGTTGCTAAACCGAGTTTATGCACAGCTTGAAGATTGGGATTCACTCGAAAAACTGCTGCCTGTTTTGATAAAGCATAAAGCAATGTCAGCTGAAAAGTTGTCAGCACTCGCTGATAGAGTGCTCTTAGGACAACTTCGAAATTCAGCATCCAGTGTTTCGGACTTACAACAGCTATGGAAAAAAGCAAAAGCCAGTCAGTGTGAGACACCTGCGTTAGTAATCGAATATTCAAATTTACTGCTACAAGCGGGGGATGCGGAAGGTGCGCGGCGCGCGCTCGAAAAAGCACTCAAAAAGCGCTGGGAAAGCGAGACTCTGCTCCACTATGGGAAACTAGAAACAGGACTCGCGCTAAAGCAACTACTCGCCGCGGAACAATGGCAACGCTCTCGACCGAATGATGCAGCGCTTCTACTGACGCTAGCGCGGCTGTCGCTGCGATGTGAACTGTGGGGAAAGGCGCGGGAATACTATGAGGCGACGCTCGCGATACGAGTGGACGCCAACTCATTGGTGGAATACGCTGAGCTCATGCGCGGATTGGGTTTTGAATCAGAGGCTGATGCGGCTATGCGCAGCGCGTTAGAGGCAGCTGGGCTAACTAGTTCTCTGCCAGTGCCTCCGCCGCAATAGACGGTATATCTAGAGCATTAGTCGGCGACGAAAGCGCAGTCGCTTGCCCATATTACTGCTTATCGATACCGAGCTCGTCCCACAGGGCATCGATTCGCGATTTAACCTCGTCGCTCATCGTGATCGGCGTACCCCATTCGCGCTGGGTCTCGCCTTCCATTTTATTCGTGGCATCCATCCCCATCTTCGAGCCGAGGCCGGAGACAGGTGACGCAAAATCCAAGTAATCAATCGGCGTGTTTTCGATGAGTACGGTGTCGCGCGCTGGGTCCATCCGGGTAGTGATCGCCCATATAACATCGTCCCACTCACGTATATTGACATCGTCATCGACGACGATCACAAACTTGGTGTACATAAACTGCCGCAGGAAGGACCACACGCCCATCATCACGCGCTTGGCGTGGCCCGGATACTGTTTCTTCATGCTGACAATGGCGAGGCGGTATGAGCAGCCCTCCGGTGGTAGATAGAAGTCTACAATTTCAGGAAATTGTTTTTGTAAAAGGGGGACGAAGACCTCATTCAGCGCGACGCCGAGCATCGCCGGTTCATCAGGCGGCCTGCCGGTGTAAGTCGAGTGATAGATCGGGTCGCGCCGGTGAGTCATGCAGGTAACAGTGAAGACTGGGAAGTAATCCACTTCGTTGTAGTAGCCAGTATGATCACCAAACGGACCTTCGGGCGCCATTTCACCGGGTTCGATATAGCCTTCAAGGACAAACTCCGCACTTGCTGGAACCTGCAGATCGTTGGTGCGCGACTTCACAACTTCGGTTTTGCTGCCACGTAGAAGTCCCGCGAAGGCGTATTCGGAGAGCGTATCGGGTACGGGTGTGACGGTTGCGAGTATCGTGGCCGGATCTGCACCTAGCGCGATAGACACGGGGAAACGCTCGCCCGGATGTTGCTGCTGCCATTCGCGGAAATCGAGAGCGCCACCGCGATGAGACAGCCAGCGCATAATAAGCTTGTTAGGGCCAATCAATTGCATGCGATAGATGCCGAGATTCTGTCGGGTTTTATCGGGGCCGCGCGTAATCACCAACGGCCAGGTAACTAACGGTGCCGCGTCGCCGGGCCAACAGGTTTGCACGGGCAGCATGCCTAGATCGATATCATTGCCCTCTAAAATGACCTCTTGGCATGGTGCTTTGCGCAACACGTTCGCAGGGATATTCAACACACTCTTGTAACTAGGTAGGCTTTGCCAGAGATCTTTCCATCCCGTTGGCGGTGTTGGCTCTTTCAAAAACGCAAGCAACTTGCCCACGTCGCGTAGCCCAGAGATGTCTTCCTGACCCATGGCGAGGGCGATGCGGCGGGTATTGCCGAAAAGATTCGCGAGAAGCGGGATTTTAGATCCCTTGGGATTTTCGAACAAAAGAGCAGGGCCACCGGCGCGCAGCGTGCGATCGCTTATCTCGGTGATCTCCAAAACCGGATCAACTTCCACGCTGATTCGCTTGAGCTCACCCTTGGCTTCTAATAAGTCGATAAAATCTCTGAGGTCTTTAAACGCCATAACGAATTACTACTTTCGTTTCATTGAATTAAAGAACTCTTCGTTTGTTTTCGTGTCTTTTAATTTGTCGAGGATAAATTCGGTTGCCTGAATGTCTTCCATCGACGTGAGCAGCTTTCGCAGAATCCACATGCGCTGGAGTTCTTCTTCGGTTGTGATGAGTTCCTCGCGGCGTGTACCAGAGCGGCGTACGTTAATGGCGGGATACACGCGTTTTTCCGCAATTTTACGGTCGAGCTGTAATTCCATGTTACCCGTGCCTTTAAATTCTTCGTAAATCACTTCGTCCATTTTAGAGCCGGTATCGACAAGCGCGGTCGCGATAATTGTCAGGCTGCCGCCTTCTTCGAGGTTTCGCGCGGCACCGAAGAATCGTTTAGGACGTTCGAGTGCGTGCGCGTCGACACCTCCGGTGAGCACCTTGCCGGAACTCGGGATAATTGTATTGTAGGCGCGCGCAAGACGAGTGATTGAGTCGAGTAGGATAACGACGTCTTCTTTGTGCTCAACGAGTCTCTTGGCTTTTTCGATAACCATTTCGGCAACCTGAACATGGCGTGCAGGTGGCTCATCGAAGGTACTTGCGACCACTTCGCCACGCACCGAGCGCTGCATTTCGGTTACTTCTTCTGGGCGTTCATCAATTAACAATACGATCAGGCGACACTCGGGATTATTGCGCGTGATCGACTGCGCAATGTTTTGAAGAATCAGCGTTTTACCTGCCTTCGGAGGTGACACGATAAGCCCGCGTTGGCCCTTTCCGATCGGCGCGACGAGATCGATGATTCGTGCGCTTAAGTCTTCAGTGCTGCCGTTACCGACTTGCAGTGTGAGACGATCTTGAGGGAAAAGCGGCGTGAGGTTTTCGAAGAGGATTTTGTTCTTGGAATTTTCGGAGCTTGAGAAATTGATCTCGTGAACCTTAAGCAAGGCGAAATAACGTTCACCGTCTTTAGGGGGGCGAATCTTGCCGGCAACTGTATCGCCGGTTCGCAAATTAAAGCGGCGGATCTGGCTAGGAGAGACATAGATGTCATCTGGGCCAGCAAGATACGATGAGTCTGCCGAGCGCAGGAAACCGAAGCCGTCTTGCAGTATCTCGAGTACGCCGTCACCAGAGATATCTTCTCCATTTTTCGCATGCTTTTTTAAGATTGCGAAGATGATGTCTTGTTTGCGTGTGCGTGATACGTTTTCTAAACCCATATCATGGGCGGTCTGAACGAGTTCTGCGACAGGCTTTTGCTTGAGTTCGGTTAAGTTCATTGTTGATGGTCTTCTTTGTTGGTTGGGATTTCGCCGCTGCTGCACCTCTTAAAGAGTGAGAGTAGGCGAATAGGTAATGTGATTGTTAAGGACGCGTCTTCAGCCGGATGACAGGGGGCTGGATATGGGGTCTGTTTATTTAAGGGCGCAATTTATAAAGGGGCGCGTTAAATTAAGTTGTGCTAAATAACTAGTTCTTAAATAGATCGTTCTAAATTGGGTCGCGAGCCGGTCGCTTAAACTATCGCCAATCTATAAGCGCAGAGAGAGAGCGAGGAACTGAATAATCAGGAGGCTTTCGACCGGATCGGTCTGCCGCACACTGAAAACCTAACTTTGCTAAGCTTTCGTCCATGCGGATTAATCTCTGCTGCTAGCACCGTTGCCGATACGTCTACTAATTCTATTGCTGCAGCTAACATAGCCTACATCGGTCTAGCTAGACGGAACTTTAGAGCACCTTTAATTCGCTTATAAACTCTCTAGAACACGTCTAGTTCGAATCAGGGGCGATAAATTCCGAAGGGTAGCGCTAGGGGATGAAGACTGCGGCTAAGAGAGACTCGCGCCTGTCTTAAGCCGCATTAAACGCAATTTAGATAACGCTGTCAATAAACGCGGCGAGCTGGGATTTGGAGAGGGCCCCTACCTTGGTTCCTACGACTTCACCGCCTTTAAAGATAAGCAGTGAGGGAATACCGCGTACGCCGTATTTCGGCGCAGTCGCTGTGTTGGCATCGACATCCATTTTGGCGACGGTAAGCTTACCTGCGTAGTCGCCGCTGATCTCTTCTAGAACGGGCGCGATCATTTTGCACGGGCCGCACCATTCAGCCCAAAAATCGACTAGTACGGGGCCTTCGGCTTGAAGAACGTCTTGCTCAAAAGAGCTGTCTGAAACGTGAACGATAGAGCCGCTCATAAACTAATCCTCTGGTAATGTTCTGGGGTTGTGCTCCGGGTGGAATACGGATCCGCATGCCTGTAAGGCGATATCATAAGGCCGAAACTCAAGTATTCAAGTATTTATGTGCCCGCCTTTAACAAGCGCGCGGCTTTCTTCGCGAAATAAGTAAGAATCGCGTCGGCACCGGCGCGCTTGATACATAGCAGTGACTCCATTGCGACCGCGTCTTCGTCTAGCCAGCCATTTTGCGCCGCCGCCATGTGCATCGCATATTCACCGCTTACCTGATACACCATTGTTGGCACTTTGAACTCGGTTTTCACGCGGTTCACAATATCTAAATACGGCATGCCCGGCTTGACCATCACCATGTCCGCCCCCTCTGCGAGGTCTTGTGCAATCTCTTGCAACGCTTCATCGCTATTCGCTACATCCATTTGATAGCTGTATTTATTGCCACCGCCTAAATTGCCGCTCGAGCCGACCGCGTCACGAAAAGGACCGTAGTAAGCAGAGGCATATTTTGCTGAATAGGCGAGGATGCGCGTATAGATTTGGCCATTCGCTTCGAGCATGTCGCGAATTGCAGCGACGCGCCCGTCCATCATATCCGAAGGTGCAACGATGTCGGCGCCGGCAACCGCATGCGAGAGCGCCTGCTTGGCTAGCACTTCGACAGTTTCATCGTTGAGCACATAGCCTGATTCGTCGATGATGCCGTCTTGTCCATGGGTGGTATAGGGATCCAGCGCGACATCCGTGATGACGCCGAGCGTAGGAAATTCTGCCTTTAGCGCACGAATCGCGCGCTGTACGAGACCATCGGGATTGTAGGCTTCTGCCCCGTTGAGCGATTTGGTCTCAGGCTTAGGCGCGGGGAAAAGTGCTATCGCGGGGATGTCCAACGCCACCAGCTCGGCCGCTTCTTTTAGAAGCTCATCAATACTCAGACGCTCGATACCCGGCATCGACTCGATTGGCTGGCGTTGCCCACTGCCTTCGACGATAAAAAGCGGGTAGATCAGGTCATCTGTTGTTAGGCGACTCTCTCGCATGAGACGGCGGCTAAACTCATCGCGGCGCATGCGGCGGGGTCTTGAGGAGGGGAATCGGCGATTGGCTTCGATAATCGACACGGCGTAAGCCTCTTTGAATGCGTATTTGAATAGGAGTAGTTTGTACGCAGTGAGCGCGATTTCGCGCTGCGCAGCTTTTGATTAGGTTACAAGCTTAGCAGTCGCGCACTAGAAATAGAATCGACGATTCGCCCCGCTTATCAACCGCTATAGGGTAATATCTCCCTAGCTAACCACCCAGCAAGGAATTTAAGTGAATCGAATTAAACTCGTAATCGCCGCGTTCATCCTACTCGCCGTTGGCGCCTACGTCGCTTTCGATCTCGGCCAGTATCTAACCTTAGGGTTCATTCAGTCGCGCCTCGCTAGTTTGCAGGCATTTCGCGATGAAAATTTTGCCGTAACCGCTGCGATTTATTTCGTTTTCTACGTCGTCGCGACCGGCATATCCATTCCGGGCGCGATATTACTCACCCTGTTAGGTGGTGCTATTTTTGGGCTCTGGTGGGGAACGCTGTTGGTCTCATTTGCGAGCAGCATCGGCGCGACCGGGGCTTTCCTCGCCTCGCGACTCCTGCTTCGCGACTGGGTGCAGCGCCGCTTCGGTGCGTACCTTGCGCCGATTAATAAGGGTATCGCGAAAGATGGGGCATTCTATCTCTTTAGTCTACGCATGGTGCCGCTGGTGCCGTTCTTTGTCGTTAATCTGCTCATGGGCCTCACCAGCATTAGCGTGCCTGCCTACTACTTTGCTAGTCAAATTGGCATGTTTGTCTCGACCCTCGTCTACGTTAATGCGGGCGCCGAACTCGCTCAGATTACGTCGCTTAGCGGCCTGGTCTCGCCCTCTGTTTTGGTATCGTTCACTCTCTTGGGGGTCGTCCCTCTCGCAGCTAAAGGAGTGATCGGCGTGATGCAAAAGCGTAAACGCCTAAGCTCGTTTAAAAAGCCGAAGCGCTTCGACGCAAATGTCGTTGTGGTGGGTGGCGGTTCGGCTGGACTCGTTACCTCACTTATCGTGGCTGGGGCGAAGGCTAAGGTCGTCTTAGTCGAAAAACACCGAATGGGTGGTGACTGTTTGTATACCGGCTGCGTGCCGAGCAAGTCGATTATTCGCAGTGGCCGCATCATGGAGTATATCCGCCGCGCAGAGGATTACGGCATTGTTGACGCAGCGGGGAAAGTGGACTTTGCTGCCGTTATGCGTCGCGTGCAAACTGTAATCGAAACAATCGAGCCTCATGATTCTCCCGAACGCTTCACTTCCCTTGGCGTGGAGTGCGTAAATGGTGCCGCGCGTCTGCTCTCGCCCTACGAGGTTGAGGTCGAGGGGAAGAGAATTACCACTGAGTCGATCGTGATTGCCTCGGGAGCGCGGCCCTTCATACCGTCCGTACCGGGGCTCGATGGCATCGATTACCTCACCTCTGACAATGTCTGGTCGCTTCCCGAACTGCCACC
>Ga0213868_10004047_pt1 | contig 13512 bp, 6 predicted proteins | sample PICome_9_FD_160087 | JGI IMG/M metagenome (GOLD analysis project Ga0213868, IMG submission 160087) | Coastal seawater microbial communities near Pivers Island, North Carolina, United States - PICO127 | ecosystem: Environmental > Aquatic > Marine > Coastal | place: USA: North Carolina | collected...
ATAAAAAGAAAATTGAATGGTTTGTCCTAACTTTGACATTTGTTCAGGAGAAAGCTCTTCTTATAACTCTGTCTGTTATATTTGCGACAATTCTTACTATGGTTATTTTTCAAAACACATGTCGCTGATGCATCACTATATTCCTAGCATCCATGTATATCCAGAAAATGTAACGGAACACAAGTCTAGAACAATAGATATAGAAAACTTAAATTTTTTAAGAGAAAAATTGGAAAACAAAAGATACTCTACTGGAATATTAGACATAGAAAACTTAAACAGAGAATGTCCTATATGTTTACAAGATTCAGTTAAGATGGTAAAACATCCTACTTGCAACACTCACTGTATATGTTTATCTTGTTTTAAACAAAGTTTTTTGGATGGAAATATAGACGTTGGGAATTTGGAACCAGAACCTAACGGTTATGATATTTATGACGATTTTTTATTCTCAAATCATATAATTATGGACTTCCCATATCCAAATAATCCTCCCGACGAATGGCCTGAAGAAATTAAGAAATTATATTCGTCATGTATAGAATGGGATAGAAAAGAATATCAATATAATTTAGATCTTGATAAAAAAATAAAAAATAACCATAATATTAGATCTTGTCCTCTATGTAGAGAAACTAAACTAAATATTTAATTTTTAATCTCTAACCTCCTCTTAATCTCAAAACAAGGTGTAATGTGCTTTCCTTTTGGATATTATAATCTGATAATGTTCTTCCGTCTTCAAGTTGTTTCCCAGCAAATATTAGTCGTTGTTGGTCTGGAGGAATCCCCTCTTTATCTTGAATTTTTTCTTTTATATTTTCAATAGTATCGCTTGCTTCTAACTCTAATGTAATGGTTTTTCCAGTTAGAGTTTTTACAAATATCTGCATTTTATATAAAATCTTTTTATATAAATTATATTTCTAATTCGTCAAATGCTTTATCAAATTCGTCCATATCTTCAGAAGATTCTATAACATTCCTTGCTGGTACAGAATCAGGTTGTTCGACTGTTATAATTTTTGTGGTATTCTCATCTGGGTCGATATCGTAGTATCTAAAACGTTCGCCTTCTGGCTCTTTTCCGAACGTGCCGTCTGGGTGGTAATCTGGAGAATAAGGAGAGTAATTATCTTCATTAGAGTATGTTTGAATATCAATTACTTTCTTACCTTGTATATCATCCCCTATTTGTACTTTATCTGTATTTAATGGTTCTGGAATATAAGAAGGTTCAGTGTCGGGATTGTATTCTGGTGACACGGGATTGTATACAGGAGATTGAGGAATATAAGAAGGTTCAGTGTCGGGATTGTATTCTGGTGACTGAGGGTAATACGGCGAACTATATCCAGTTAATTTGCTTCTTGGAAAAAGTTCTGAGGATGCTTGTGTTCTTTGTACTTCTTTGCGAATAGGAGTTTCGATACGTTTATCTTTTAAGAATTTGTTTTCAACAGGATGAAAAAAGACTATCTTTCTAATTTCGCTACGTTCTTTTTTGATCACAATCTTACTGAAAGCGAACAATTTGTAAGGAACCCGTACATAGGGGTTAAAGTGTTTTCGTGTATCCAAAAAGAAGTTTTCGTGCTTTCCATCTATATACTTGTATTTCTCTCCATCTATAAGTTGACATATGTTTCTTTCGTATACTTTCACAAACATTGGATTGGCTATATTCAATAGCTTCTTAGCAGAAAACTTGCCGATTGTAATTTGGACCCTATTCATATATTCTAATTTATCGAATGTTTGTAGTATTAAATCCAGTAGTTCATATATGGTTTTAAAGTTAATAGAATGTTCCGAACACCAATTTTTCAAAACTTCAATAGATGGTTTCAGTGTACCTATATCGTCAGCAAAAGCATTCCACATATTCAAGTAGCACTCTAAGATGCTTTCAGAAGACCATTTCTTGAAATAACTTTCAAAATGTTTCTTCACAGAAATATCGTGTTCTCCTATAGTTTGGTCTTTTTGTTTCATTGGTAGAAAGAAATACATAGCGTCTGCTTTTTCGATTAAACAAGCCAGAATAATCCCCGGGAACCAAAGTTGTTGAGTTTTTGTCCATAATTCAAGTAACATTGTGGTGTATCTTGAAAGACCGGTATTGATCGTAAATTCTCCGAGTTTGGTTATTTTTGTTCTTCCATTCTTCTCTTCTATCATTTTCGTTTCTTTTAATAACCCCATCTCATCTCTGATAATATTATACATTATACTTGTGCCGAAAAATTTCGAAGGATTAAACCCTTTATCTATAATATTAAGAAAAGTTCTAGTCAAGGGTAATCTTTTGCTCTCTGCTAAATGTTGAGATTTTAAACTTCTAAACTTTTCTTGTGAACACATACGATAACAGTATTTAGAAGCGATATTGGAACGTTGTTCTGCTATCGATTTGGCAATATATACATTTTTTATTTTTATAGAATCATTACCAGTTTTGTATTCAAGACTTTCGCTCATACAGTCGAAGACAACATCAACATCCTGAACAGGAATCAAACTGCTTGTAGATATAACAACCACGCGTTTATCCTTTTTCTTCCGTGTATTCAAATTTCCTGCAGTTTTCTCGTCCAAGTCTTTTGTTAAGAAAATAATATGTATATCGTCCAGAGTTTTTAATTTTGAGGAAAATATAACAACATCTTTGAAAGAAGGACAATATATCAAATACTTCATATCTAGGTCGTCTTCCTTGTGCCTTTTCTCAACAATATCTAACATATCAGTTAGTAGTTCTTTGTCTCCAGGATACCAATCTTTTAAATGGTACTTTATATCTGTTTTTTGTTCTGATTCGATATAGAAATATGATTGAGAAACATCAAACGGAATGATATTCGTATCTAACTCTAAGTTGAACACAGATAATACTAATCTCGGAATTTTTATATCGTTTTTTGTGTCTAGTATACATTTCCACATATTCATTATTATTGTATTATCCAAAGTCCAGAGCGAAGTTCCGCCGAGAACAATAATATCACAAAAATCTATACTAGACTTTTGAAATCTACCATTGTCAAAATTTCCCATCAATTTATTTTTAAGATATAAGGAAGTTGAGAGGACAATAGAAGAATCGTTGTAGGTATCGTCTTGTTTGACGTAATCTACAGAAATAGATTTATTTTTTTTCAATCTGGTATAGAGACTGATAACCGTAGTAATATCCGGAAAAGAACACCAAATACGTGTTCCATCTTTCTGAGATAATATTTTAGGAATATCAACAGAGTTCTCAAAAGACTCTGTTACCACACAGCTCACCTCGTTCGCTCTCACGAGCTTTAATAATTCGGTGATATTGATCGCCATTTTATTAGTTTAAAAAACTATGATTATTCGTTTTTATTGTATAATTCTGTGACATCAAGCATCTCTATGGGACTGTTTATGTCTTCAAGAGTATAAACGATGTATATGTTGTTTTCTATACTAGTTTTCTCTTGTTTAACAATTTCCAAATCATTCAAATCGAAAATTTGTTTACTAAATTTCATATCCTTATAGATAAAGGTATAATCGCCTTCTTCAAATAACATTTTTAGTTCTGTTTTTATCTTCATCCCACACTGTTTTTTTGTTTTAAAATAGTCTTGTTTAATTAAACTATCAAGTATAAAATGAAAACTTTTTGTTTTAAACTTCTTCATATCGTCAAAAACTGCCACCGTTTTGTCGTTCTGTGAAAAAAGGATTATACTCATTTTATAATCACATCTTATTATACTTAAAAACGAGTTTATAAAAAAATATTTAAAATTAAAATGCCTGTCGATATAACTTCAATCCAAGGGAAACTGAGGGGGAAGCAGAGGAGGAAAGATGGCGGAAATAAGAACCCCGAAAGATCCAAGGAGAAGATACAGGGTAAAAGACAGGCTATTGAAGTAAAGGTTCAGAATGACATCAGAGACGCAGAACTACCTGAACTTGTTCTCGATTCTGTTACTTATGGTGCAATGACAAGAGAAAAAATGGAAAAAATTAGCGTTTGTAAGATTACCAAAATATTACCAAAAGGAAAAGTTACAGATACAGATTTTACTTCAGATGATCATAGATTAGGGTCTCTTGAAAACAATTCACTATGCGGGTCGTGTGGAAAAACCAACGATGAATGTCCTGGACATTACTCTATGATCGAGTTGCCTAAAAAATATATACATCCTCTATTTCGTGAACCCGCTATTAGAGTATGTCAATCTTTTTGCTGGAGATGCTTTGAACCATTAATGAATAGAGATATTATAAAAGATGTTCAGCTTTCTGGTTACCAGAAACTAACTTATATAGCAAAGGAATCCACTTCCATTGACCATCCTCAAGGAACTTGTCAAAAACATCAAGAATCGATTTATCCTTATTTTAAAAATCCTATCTTTAAAACAGGAACTGGTCCTAGAACATTAAAAGGTAAAGTTGTAGGAACACCTACAGCCGGGACAAAAGACAGTGTCGATATCTTTTCGCAAATTAAGACGGGTTCTGGGAGAAATGTTAACTTACAAGATTATGTTATAACCCCCGAAATGGTGTATTCTATGTTTAGCAATATTAGTGATGGAGATATCAAATTGATGGGATTTGAAGGTTATTTCAAAGGAAGTCAATGGGTTTGGAATAGTCATCCTATAAATTATATTATCGATTTTATTCCTGTTATACCTCCTTCTGCGAGACCTTATGTCAAGAGAGAAGGAGTAAGGAAAGACGATTTTATCACTAAATTTTACGATGATGTTATTACAGAAACACAGAAGTATTTTAGAGAAGGAGAAGGTCACGAAAATTATCTTGCGAAGATTTTATTTTATTACAGTCATATAATTGATAACAGCGATAAAGCTTACAAGAAAGCAGCTTCAGATGTTATTAAATCTTTTAAGGATAGACTTGTTGGTAAGACGGAACTTATACGTGGTTCTCTTATGGGTAAACGCTCAGAATTTACTGGTAGAACCGTACTTGGTCCAAATGGTGGTTTGGAGTTCGGTGAGATAGCTCCTCCTGCTATTATGAAATCAACTCTAACAATCCCAGAAAATGTTACAAAATATAATATAGACTTCATACGAAAATTGTCAGCAGACGATGAAATTCGTTGCTTAATTCCTAAAAGAGGAAAACTTGCCGGAAGAAAACTTAAATTTAAGAAAGAAAAACATGAGATAAAAATTGGGGATATAGTCGAACGAGATTCTAGAGACGGAGATGTTATTATCTTCAATCGAGCACCTACTCTTCAAAAACAATCTATGTGTGGTTATAAATGCAAATTTCAAAATAAACTTTCTATCGGTATTCATATAACATCAACAACTGGTCATAATGCCGATTTTGATGGAGATGAAGGAAATATCCATATGCTCCAATCTACACAAGCCCAAGTAGAAGCAAAGACCTTTGTATCTTCTCCTCAGTGTATTATGTCTGGTATTAATTCTTCTCCAGTTGGAGGAATTATCTACAACGGAGCAACAGGAGGATATTTGCTTTCAGATGATATAGAACTGACAGATAAGGAATTTGAAGAAGGATTTAGAAGCATGAGATATGCACAAGAACACCGAGATACCTATATAGATAGATTGTTTCAATTAAACATTAAACATGGCCAAAAACTCAAACAACTTAGCGGAAAATCTTTATGTTCTCTTTTATTTCCAGACGATTTCTGGTACTCTAACGGTAAAGTTAAGATTAGAAATGGTATATTGATAGCAGGGAGATTGTCGAAGAAAAATATGGGTCCTTCTCCAAACTCCATTGTTCAATCTATCTACAAGAATTATGGAACAGAAGCGACAAGGAGATTTATAACAGATGCTACATTTTTGTTCAACTGGTATCTTAGTATCTACGGTTTAACTGTCGGTGTTAAAGATTGTCGACCTCCTGTAAATGTTGAGGAAGAATTTAATCTTCGCAAAAGACAGATTATCGAAGAAATAAATGAAGAAGTTTTGAGCTTTCCGCCTCTTGCTAGAGATGCAACACAGTTAGACAGAACTCAAAGAGAAAGAAAAATTGATGAAGTTATTACAACGGGAACTGATAGAATCAAGATGGCTCTTGTAGGAGGGGAAGTAGAAGAAGATGGTAAGAAAATAAAAATCAAACCGATAATCGCCTCTGATAATTCTATTGCTGTTATGGCTGCTTCAGGTGCAAAGGGAAAGATTAACGATACAGCAAAAATAATCGCTTTGTTGGGTCAGCAATATGTACCAGATAGAAGACCGGATCTTGTAATGAGTAGAGGAAAACGTTGGTTGTCTAGTTATCATATCGACGATAAATCTATTTATTCCCGTGGTTTTATATCAAGTTCTTTCTATGAAGGCCTAGACCCAGACGAATTTTTTGCTCACAGTATGGCAGCCCGTATCGGTCTTTGTAATACATCTGTAAAAACCGCTGATATTGGATTTTTGCAACGCAAAATGGTAAAATCTCAGGAAGATCTAGTTGCTCAATATGATGGTAGTGTGAGAAATCAAACGGGAAATATTTTTCAGTTTTCTTATGGTGCTGGTTTTGGTTCTTCGAAGATGATTAGACGAACACGAAAGGACGGGACCGATTATCTCACATTTATTAATCTAGAAGAAACCGTAGGAAAAATTAACACAGAATCTGGATATATAAACGAAAACTTTGTATTCGACGAAATCAAAAATATGTTCGATTAAATTTTAAATCATTAATTTATCTAGTAAAGATAAATTAATTTACTTCAAGGAACCCTCCAAAACGTCAACAAGAACTCTATGACTACACCATTTCAAGACAAGACGTTCTTCTCCAACTTGAGAGTCGTTTAATAATGCTCTGAGAGTTCGAATAAAAGGTCTGGGGTAATAATCTCCTGTCTTTTCAAAAGAAACAAGAAAATAACCACGATCTTCTCCTCCTTCCCTTGGAAGAGGGTCATGAATTGTATAAGACCCAGGTCTAATAAACTTTCCTTCTAGAGTTTTAAAATATCTCTTGAAGGAAAGTTTACTTTCTTCGCTGTTATACGGAATATAGTAAGCGTATGTGTTATTTTTTCCTATTGACTTTTGGTTAGGTCTATATGTATAAATTTTAAGACCAGTAAAGTTGTTATTTGTTTTAAATCCTTCAAATAATTCTTTCTTCATACATACATGCCACCTTTTTGTATCTTCTATGTCCTTGTCTTGACATTTTCTAAGCAATAATATATCTGTTTCTGGTGTTTGAGAACCACAACAATTTGCTATCATCGAATACATCATTTCCTGTCCCATAGACTCTTCTGAATAAACAACATATGCTTTATAACCGTATTGTTGTTTCTCCATTTTTTAGAGTTTCTCTTTATAAAAAATTCATTTTTATTTTGTTAAAAATGAATCCGATTTTAGCCTATTTTCTTGGTGTTCTAACAGTATTGCTTATAATATTTCCCTTTTGGTTTGTTTCAACCAAAGATAAAGGAACTAAAGAATTGTATGATAATATCTTCTGTAGAGCAGATTTCTAAGGCAAGGTAAAGGTTTCGAGTAATGTTCCGTTATAACTCATAGTGAAATGTAACAAAGGGGCTGGTTGAGTAGCAGTGATAGTAAATTTATTATTGGGGCCAACGGTTGTTATTCTGGCCGAAGTTGAAGTGGTAGAGGAAGCCACAGTAACTACTTGATTTGGACCAAATACTATCGTTGGTTGAGTAGCAGTGATAGTAAATGTATTATTGGGGCCAACGGTTGTTATTCTGGCCGGAGTTGAAGTGGTAGAGGAAGCCACAATAACATCTTGATTTTGAGCAAATGGTTCTGAGGTATTAGCGCGAGGTTCGACTATAATATATGGCAGTAACCCAGAATCAGAACCAGGGTAAGAGGAAGGTGGAGATGAAGATGAAGAAACACCAGTGGAAAGACTTATAGCTTGTGTTCCTCCTTGTTGTTCGTCGTTTACAAAGTAAGATACTAATAAACTAGAATTGCCCTTTATTACAGTGAAAACAGTTGAACCATTCATATTCTCTTGATATTGGTTAAATCTATATTTGAATCCAAATAACAATTCTGGGATTATAGGATCTGTATTTTCTGAATCATAGGTGGCTGGATCGAATAATTGGTTTGCCACTCCTTCTATATTCTGTAATAATGGCGTGTTTTGAGAAATACTAATACTATCATTATTTTTAAACCCTATTGTAGATACCAAATCTGTTACAGATAGTTTATCTATAGTTCCTTTTGTTGTAATACTTCCATTCGAAACAGTTACAGGTGAATTATTTGTAAAACCTGTTGCAGTCGGAGTAATTGCTACTGTAGGAGGAGTAATACTGATAGTTCCTGACGCTGTTGTTGTAGGAGAAGCAATACTTGTAATAGCGACAGTATCGTTATCTTTGAATCCTATTGTAGATACCAAATCTGTTACAGTAGATCCTCCGGTGTCTAAAGTTCCTTTTGTTGTATTATTTCCACTCGAAACATTTACGGATGGATTTGTAAAACCTGTTGCAGGTGGAGTAATTGTTACTGTAGGCGGAGTAATACTGATAGTTCCTGTCGCATTTGCACTTCCGATAGTTTCTACCAAATTATAAGCTCTTAGTATAGTGGTGTCGGTAAATGGATTAAAGCTAAAGAATAAAGAACAATCATTATTCTTATTTATCATCAGTTCAAGAGGTTTTCGATTCTCTCTGATTTCGGAAAAAGCAGTTATTTGATCCGTTGATGACAAATTAGAAGGGTCCAATGCTCGAATCAAATCTAAGTTAGTCAAAGGTAAACCTTTGGCAAATGTCTTTTCTTTCATAAATTTCTCTACTCCTGCCAATGGGGTTATTGTTAGTTCGTTTGTTCTATTTGTCAGTGCTGAAACCTCATTATATAATTTTGTCACATCCTTGAATATGAATGTTTCTCCATCGGATCCGATATTCCACGACCAATACATATTTTTATATTGTGCATTTGTTGATATAAATACTTGTCTAGGATCTGATGGTATGATTGGTGTTGTTGTATTTTCTAAAAAGTACCCGTTATATTTTATGTCGATGGTATCGTTTACAATGTAATCTGTAGTTGGTATGTTAAGAGGTTTTGATGTATAATACTCTACATCTATCAAAATTGGTCTAAAAACACTAGTTGATGATGTAGTATATATTATATCTTGTTTTCCAAGATCAATACCGTTATTAACAAAATAACCACTCCCCCCATTTACTAATGTTATTCCTGTTATCACCCCACTAACGACAGTTATACTAACTTTTGCTCCAGAACCACTTCCTTGAGAACCACTTTCTTCAGTAATAGTAGCTTCAGTAGTAGTAGTATAACCAGTCCCCCCATTTACTAATGTTATTCCTGTTATCACCCCATTATCACCAATAGATGTTATATCAACAGTTGCTCCAGTCCCAGCAGACCCACTTGGTGGGGTAATAGTAACATTAATCAGAGGTTCAAAATAGTAAGTATGTTTAGAGGAATTAACTCGTACAACTTTATTTTTCCTCATTTTTTGGTATGTATTGAAGTCTTCATGTCGGGTCAAAGTTGAGTCACTTGCGCTGTATAGGTATACACCGTTTTTGTACGAATTCGGGTCAACGTTAATTAGATAAGATTTGTTATCTACGAGATGAGATAGTCCTAGATTTGTAGTATCATAATATGACCCCGCTAGAATAAAATCCGCATTTGGACCAGCGTTATAAGCAGAGGGATTTGTGTCTGTTAATGTTCCAATTATATCTTCGACAGCAAAGAAAACATCACCTTCGTCGAGTTTTTGAATATCATATTTTCCATGACCATTAGAATTATATGTAATTTTGAATATATCTTCATCCTCAAAGTTTTCCGTATAGTATACCTTGCTCTCTGTAACATCTCCTTTTAACTTTGGTTGTATGAATTGGTCTCCAATGAGAACTGTAGTTTCTTTCTCGGTGTCAAGTATATCAAAGTTTGTATACGATACGAATGCAGGACAAGTGGACATAACAGGATTAACAGAACTTGTTGATTCGAGTGGTAATATCTCGTGGTCTTTGTTGATTTCGATAGAACGGTTAAACTTCAACCATCCCATAAACTGTGAACCGAAGTATGTCATAATTCTACAATGAAGTATATTAGCGTCAGACGGTTGGTATTCAGGGGGAAGAGGAACAAGATATAGTAACAACCCATTGGCAAAATCAAATGTTTTTACCTCTGGTTCTATAAAATCTGGATCATTTGTACATAACGGTTTGTTCATTTGTCCTATATCGGGCTCTCCTTGTGTTGTGTCATTGATAACAGGAAGGAAAGATATAGCCTGAGAAGCAATATCGCTATTAGACTGAGCACCGCAATCCGAACACCAATCTGTTGTATTTCCAAAATTGCAGGGACTATTTTGAAGTGTCAGCAAGAAATATGGATTTTGTACATCATCTGGTTGAATTTTAGCAATCAAATATTTTCCCAGTAGAGAAGAGAATTGTTCTTTGCCAACTGATATGTCTGGTGATTTATCAAAGTATATACAACTGGATGTAGTTGAAAAGTTTGTTCCTTCTCTAGTATCTCCGCTAAATAAGTAATATGGATAGTTTTCTCTATAACTAATCTTAGAATAGTAAACTGTATCAAACAGAATTATTGGAGACGACGGTTTAGTAATCGAACCTTTTAATGGGGTAGATTGATCATAATAGAATACAAAATCTCCATATTGCTCAAATGTCTTAGGTATTCTAGTGACAGTTGTATTTTGTGTTAAATATAGAGGAGAATAGTATATATCTCTTATTTGTTCAAAAACTTGAACATAGTATGTTTTTGCCATATTTGTTATATCTGTATAATTTTGTACATTTTTTGGAAGAGGTGTAGGTGTAGGCAATAAAGTCGCCGATACTCCAGAGTATAAGGTAATATTATCTTTTGTTGTTGTAATAGATGTTATCCCGTCAGATTGTGTTATAAAAGCATTATTTCCGACATTTGATTTGAAATTATCATACATTTCTGTACTATTGTATGCAAAGAAGTCAGAATTTCCCGACAAGTTTTGCGGTAAATCATAATCATTCCACTTTGTAGGTTTCTTTGTACAACAAGCAACAACTCTATCCTTACTTATTGAGCTTATTCCTGACGCATATGAATTAATTGATGCAATATTTCTGAATTTCTTTGTTGCATCGGAAGCACCGATAGGGTCATTACCTTGATTTATGCTAATGGATGTCACTATTGCTCCCGCTTTTATCGTTTCTGGTGGTGTGGAAGTGTTTTCAAAAGATCCTCCTCCCGTAACGGGTACTATTATGGGATTACTTGAAACTGAGACTGACCCCTGAGTCTGTGATATTGTAACTGTAGTAGTAGTACCTGAGTCTGAGTCTGTGATATAATTAACTCCTCCTGAAACCAAAACAATATCTTCAATCTTCCCATTATCTTCTACATTTATTATAGCTGTAGCATTTAAATTTATTGTGAAAGAAGAACCAGAAATAGAAGATATTTGTGTTGTGGCTTGTTTGAGATTATCACTTGAAGATATACTTACAGTGTCTCCTATTTTAAATAGAGGAGAAGGTTGGGTACCTGTTAATACCCCGTTGTCGTAAGTAGTTGTAATATTATTATTATTATTAACAATTAGGTCATCTCCACTGTCAAAAAAAGGATTGACAGGTAACAGAGTGACTGGTTCGCTGTATAGATAATAAATTTCGCTGTCGGGAGAATCTATATTAGGAACATAACTTATGAAATAAGAACTCCTGGAAATATTGTTAGCAAAGAATTGGCTACTGGCTACTGGTGTCACTCCATCAGATGGAGATAAGGATGTTAATGATTCTATATAATAAGAATTTGCATCTATATCAGAAATCTGGAGAAAGTTACTTGTTGATAAAGGTTTTGTCACATTATAAGGAACATCATTAACAGTTACAGTTGTTGGGATTACTATAAATCCAGAATCTCCGTTAAACAACTGTATAATTTCTGCTGTCTGCCAATTTTGGGAATTATTGATGCTTATTTGTGGTATAAAATTATTTGTTATTATTTTTGGAATATCAAATGCAAGTTTCCCTGTAACATTACTATATATACCAAATGGCGTATCGCATCCTTGTAATTGATTAGTTTGAAATTCAGTGTAAGTCAGTGTTTCATTCTTTGTGGCAACACACATATCGTTTAAACTTTGCGTATTACCATTATTAAATTTATAATTTTTGACTATTGGTACACTGCTGTAATCTGACTGATACAAAGGATTTGTAAATCCGACATTTTCGTTTAATGTTGACGAAAAGTATTTTAAGTTAAGTTTATCGTTTTCAAAGAGTTTGTGAGGATAAGTAGAAGGTAAGAAATATAAGATATTATTTATATCATTGAGTGTTTCTCCAGTATTATTGTTAATATATGGACCTAAGTTTTTATCGAGATAAACAACGTCATTTAAACCGTATATATTATATTGTTCCCACTTTTTACTCTTAACAATTGTATTTGAATCAAGGTTAATGTACTTCCAATACTTATCATTGTACATGAAAGGATTAGTAGTAGTATAACCATTTCCTCCAGATCCTGTAATTAATGTAATTTCTGTAATTATCCCGTCAACGGCAGTTATATCAACAGTTGCTCCAGTAGCAGTTCCTTGGGTAATAGTAGCAGTAGTAGTAGTATAACCAGTCCCACCGTTTAGTAATGTTATTTCTGTAATTGCCCCATTACCATCAACAGATGTTATATCAACAGTTGCTCCAGTCCCAGACCCACTTTTTGGGGTAATAGTAGCTTCATTGTATGTACCGGATTCTAAAGGATATTTTCCCTGAGGAGTATGAGAAATGGCCCTAAAGAACACATTTTCATTTCCAGGAGAATAGACAATATTATATTGAGAATAAGTTTTTTCTAATTCAAACTTGCTTGCCACAGTAGATGTTCCAGAACTACTAGATATAGTACCAAGAACATCAAAAAGTTCTGCTGGTTCTTCGAATGAAGTATACAGTATAATGTTAAAATTTGTATTATATAGAGAAATTTCGGGTTCCTTGATAAGAATAGAACTTACAGATAGATCAAAATTCGTCATAAAAGATGGTGTTATAACAGTAAAATTTTCATATGTTGACGAAGGGGTTCCTAACAGATCATATTTAACTATCCCCTCTTCAAATTTCATACCAGAACATGTAATAGATTTCCTGCTAAGACCATTTTCCGTTAATTTTGTCTCATATAAGAAAATATAAGTGTATACAGATCTAATTTCTATACTCGAAATTTTCTGCGATTGCGTTTTTCCTGTTAGAGGGTCTACAAAGAAAGAACCAACATATATCAAATAGTCTTCTACACTGGTGTTTGTTACAGTGAAATAGTAAGTAGGAACTGTTGAAAATTTTTGTTCTACTCCTATAATATCTCCTGGAACTAATCTGCT
>Ga0213868_10004049_pt1 | contig 13501 bp, 4 predicted proteins | sample PICome_9_FD_160087 | JGI IMG/M metagenome (GOLD analysis project Ga0213868, IMG submission 160087) | Coastal seawater microbial communities near Pivers Island, North Carolina, United States - PICO127 | ecosystem: Environmental > Aquatic > Marine > Coastal | place: USA: North Carolina | collected...
TTCCATCATCTGATATAGCAACTGAATACCCTGACTTATCCCCACTTGCTTCGCCATCTATATCACCTCCTAATTTATTCCACGATGTACTAGCTACTTCTGAATATGCATTCGCCACAAAAGAAACCGTCAAATCTGATCCGCTTACCGAAGCAGTAACACGATCCGTATCTCCACTGACAGCAGAATATGTTAGAGTTGTGCCTTCTATGTCTGTGAAAACATTCGATAAACTGATCACCTGGGCAGCAGCATCTTCGTTCACTGTTATATCGGGCAATGGATTCGCAACTGTGGGTGCATCATTTATAGGGAGAATAGTGACATTAAACACATCTGAAACGGATAATGCTGGACTTGTACCTACTTCTGTTGCTGTTACAGTAACTTCGGTTGAGTTATAGATAGGAAATTTAAATACACGAGCATGCCCCGCATTGGAAGCACTTCCATCATTATATTTTGCACCAATCACAACTGTTTTACCATCTCCAGATAATGCAACTGGACTTCCTGAGTTGTCCTCAGCTGCTTCACCGTCAATATCCGAACCTATCTGAGACCACGTGGAACCGTCATAAGAAAATAGACGCACGTGACCGCGATTATCCTCTGCGTTTCCACTATTACCATCGTTTTTATGACCACTAATAGCAACAATAGTTCCGTTATTTGATAATGATACGGACTCACCACACCAATCACCCTCAGCTTCACCGTGAATATCACTACCTAGCTGCTTCCATCCAAGTGCTTCATTTGTATCTCTTTCATAAATACGAACATGTCCTGCATAAGTACCATTACCATCATGAAGTCTTGCACCAATGGCTACTATTGTACCATCACTTGATAAGGACAAACTATATCCAAACCAATCACCTGAATTTTCTCCAACTATATTACTACCTAACTGCTTCCATCCAATTGCTTCGTTTGTATCTCTTTCATAAACACGAACAAGTCCTTGACTACCATTATACCCATAAGATCCAATAGCAACTATGGTCCCATCGCTGGATAAAGACACCGAACCACCCGATTGTTCCCAAGAAGCAGCACCATCAATGTCACTACCTAACTGTTTCCATCCAAGTGCTTCATTTGTATCTCTTTCAAAAATACGAACATGACCAGCATAATTACCATTACCATCATTTGCATTCGCTCCAATAGCAACAATAGTTCCATCGCTTGATAAGGAAACACTGACACCATATTGATCACTAGCCGCTTCGCCGTCAATATCTTGACCTAATCGATTCCACCCAACAGGACCAAATGACGCACTAGTTTGATCTGTTACTGCCGTTGTTTTATTGCTATCACGTTGATATACACGAACATGACCAGCATTACTAGCACTACCATCGTTTTGAATCGCACCAATAGCGACAATTGTTCCATCACTAGATAACGATACTGAATACCCCGATCGATCATTTGCCGCTTCACCGTCAATATCTCCTCCAAGTTGTTTCCATCCAAGTGATTCATTTGTGTCTCTTTCATATATACGAACATGACCAGAATTAGTGCCACCGCCATCATTATGGCTTGAAGCAATAGCAACTATTGTTCCGTCATCTGATATAGAAACAGAAAACCCTGATTCATCATCACTAACAGCTTCGCCATCTATATCACCTCCTAGTTGACTCCATGTTGAATGAGCAAGTGCCGAAGAGGCGTTCGCCACAAATGAAACAGTCAAATCCGATCCACTTACCGAAGCAGTAACCTTATTAGTATCTCCACTGACAACAGAATATGTTAAACTATTATCTACATCTGAGAAAACATTCGATAAACTGATCACTTGGGCAGCAGCATCTTCGTTTACTGTTATATCAGGCAACGCATTCGCAACTGTGGGTGTATCATTTATAGGGAGAATAGTGACATTGAAAGTGTCAGACACGGATAATGCTGGACTTGTACCCACTTCTGTTGCGGTGACAGTTACAACAGTTTGGGTATATATAGGAAATTTATATGTACGTACACCTCCTACATCAGCGGAATCGCCATTATCACTTTTCGTAGCTCCAATTGATACAATTGTTCCATCACCAGATAATGATACGGAGTGACCAAACGAATCATTTGCATCTATTCCATCAATATCAGATCCTAATTTCGACCAACTATTATTAGCATATTTATACACACGAACATGTCCTGCGTTTGATGCGGATCCATCATTAGAATAAGCTCCAATCGCAACAATTGTACCGTTATCAGATAAAGATACTGAATAACCGGATTGATCATTTCCAGCTTCACCATCTATATCATCACCTAATTTTGACCAACTACTATTCGCGTATTGATATACACGTACATGTCCGGCGTTTGATGCGGTTCCATCATTATACATTCCTCCAATCGCTAATATAGTACCGTCACTTGATAAAGATACTGAATTACCAGAATAATCATTTTCAGCTTCACCATCAATATCATCTCCTAATTTTGACCAACTATTATTCGCGTATTGATATACACGTACATGACCTGCGTTTGATGCGGTTCCATCATTTCTAAATGCACCAATAGCAACAATAGTACCGTCGTTAGATAAAGAAACTGATCCTCCTGATTCATCCCCTTCAGCTTCACCATCAATATCATCTCCTAATTTTGACCAACTATTATTCGCGTATTGATATACACGTAAATGACCTGCGTTTGATCCGGTTCCGTCATTAGCACTCGCACCAATAGCAACAATCGTTCCATCACTTGATAAAGATACTGATCCTCCTGATAAATCATCTGCAGCTTCACCGTCAATATCAGATCCTAATTGTGTCCAATTACTATTCGTATATCCATAAACGCGAACATGACCTCTCTTTGAGGAATGTCTTGATGCACCAACCGCTAAAATAGTTCCATCATTAGATAAAGATACGGATGCCCCAAACCAATCATCACTAACTTCACCATCTATATCAGATCCTAGTTGCGACCAACTACTATCAGCGTATTGATATACACGTACATGTCCAGCATTAGATCCTGAATCATCATTAAATCGTGCACCAATAGCAACAATCGTTCCATCGTTCGATGAGGAAACACTGTGTCCGGACCAATCATTTGCGTTTTCACCAATTATATCACCACCTAGTTGATTCCATGTTGGATAAACCAGTGTCGAAGAGGCGTTCGCCACAAAAGAAACCGTCAAATCCGATCCACTTACTGAAGCAGTAACCTTATTAGTATCTCCACTGACAACGGAATATGTTAGACTGTTATCTACATCTGAAAAAACATTCGATAAACTGATCACCTGGGCAGCAGCATCTTCGTTTACTATTATATCAGGCAACGCATTCGCTACTGTGGGTGCATCATTTATCGGGATAATAGTGACATTGAAAGTGTCAGACACGGATAATGCTGCACTTGTACCTACACCTACTTCTGTAGCTGTTACACTTACCACTGTTGGTGAATACGTAACGACTTCACCATATACACGGGCATGACCAGATTGGGTACCATTACCATCATTATCATATGCACCGATAAGGACTGATTTGCCATTACCAGATAACGCGACTGCCATTCCTGAGTAGTCCCCATCGGCTTCACCATCAATATCAGAGGATACTTGGGTCCAATTACTACTTGCATATTTAAATAAACGAACATGTCCAGCGTTTGATGCGGTTCCACCATTATACATTCCTCCAACCGCTAACATAGTTCCATCACTAGATAAAGATACTGAATTACCGAAATAATCCCCCGCGGCTTCACCATCAATATCATCTCCTAATTTTGTCCAATTACTATTCGCGTATTGATATACACGAACATGCCCGGCGTTCGATGCTGTTCCATCATTTCTGTAAGCTCCAATAGCAAGAATAGTTCCGTCATTTGATAAAGAAACTGAACAGCCAGATTGATCAAGTGCCGCTTCGCCGTCAATGTCACCACCCAATTGTTTCCATCCAAGTGCTTCATTTGTATCTCTTTCATATACACGAACATGTCCTGATACATTACCATTAGCATCATTACCCACTGCACCAATAGCAACAATCGATCCATCACTAGATAACGATAGTGACCAACCTGAAGTATCATAGAATACTTCACCATCAATATCATTTCCTAACTGTGTCCAATTGTTACTAGCATATTGATAAATACGAACATGACCAGAATTGGTACCATTACCATCATTAAATTGAGCCCCTATAGCAACTATGGAGCCATCACTAGATAAAGAAACTGAGCCACCAAATTGATCATCCTCTGCTTCACCATCAATATCATTACCTAATTTTGTCCAACTACTATTCGCGTATTGATATACACGTACATGACCTGCGTTAGATGCTGTACCATCATTATAATAAGCACCAATCGCTAATATAGTTCCATCACCAGATAAAGATACTGAGAATCCTGATTGATCACTTTGCGCTTCGCCGTCAATGTCACCACCCAATTGTTTCCATCCAAGTGCTTCATTTGCATCTCTTTCATAAACACGAGCATGACCAGCATTAGGACCACTAGCATCATTACCTATTGCACCAATGGCTATTATAGTTCCATCATCTGATATAGCAACTGAATACCCTGACTTATCCCCACTTGCTTCGCCATCTATATCACCTCCTAATTTATTCCACGATGTACTAGCTACTTCTGAATATGCATTCGCCACAAAAGAAACTGTCAAATCTGATCCACTTACCGAAGCTGTAACACGATCCGTATCTCCACTGACAACGGAATATGTTAGACTGTTATCTACATCTGAGAAAACATTCGATAAACTGATCACCTGGGCAGCAGCATCTTCGTTTACTATTATATCAGGCAACGCATTCGCAACTGTGGGTGCATCATTCACGGCTGTAACAGTAACATTAAACGTATCCGTGGCGGTTTTACTATTATCTCCATCTTCAGTTGCTACCAAAGTAATTACTGCACTTCCATTAGCGTTAGCCACGTAGGTAAGTGTTATGTCAGTTCCAGAAATAGATGCCCCTACCAAACTTGTATTAGAACTAGTAACTGTATAAGAAAAAGCATTGCTTTCAATATCCGTAAAAACATTTGCAACAGATATTGTTGATGGATTCGCGTCTTCGTCTACTGTAATATTAGGCAAAGGATTAGCAACGGTAGGTGCATCATTTACAGCTGTAACTGTGACATTGAACGTATCCGTGGCGGTTTTACTGTTATCACCGTCTTCAGTGGCTACCAAAGTAATCACTGCACTACCATTCGCGTTTGCCCCGTAGGTAAGTGTTATGTCAGTTCCAGAAATAGATGCCCCTACAACACTGGTATTAGAACTAGAAACTGTGTAAGATAATGCGTTGCTTTCAACATCCGTAAAAACATTTGCAAAAGAAATTGTGGATGGATTCGCGTCTTCGTCAACAGTAACGTCAGGAAGAGCATTAGCTACGGTTGGTGTATCATTCACGGCAGCAATTGTCACTGTAAATGTATCTGTAGCACTCTTACTGCTATCATTTGTTTCTGTTGCAATTAAATTAATAGTTACCGTACCATTAGCATTCGCCACATACGTCAAAATAAGATCTGTGCCAGATATGGCTGTTGTTACTTTATTCGTATCTGAACTAGTCGCAGTGTAAGTAAGATTATTATTTTCAACATCTGTAAAAACATTAGCGAATGATATTGTGGTAGGACTATCGTCTTCCGTCTTGTTTATATCAGGTAAAGCATGTGCGTTGACAACTGTGGGAGCGTCATTAACACCAGTTACCGATACGACAAACGTATCAGTCACCGCATATGTATCAGATGTAGATGATTCTGTAGCAGTCACATTTATGGTGGATGAACCATGAGCGTTTGCTACATATGTTACAGTAAGAGTAGTTCCAGAAATGGCTACAGTGGCTACATTTTCATTACTACTTGTAACGGTGTAAGTTAATGAGTTAGATTCAGCATCAGTGAAAACAGTAGATAAATCAAAAGTATTAACGGCTGCATCTTCTAAGACAGTGTAATCAGAAATAGGATTAGCAACGGTGGGAGCTGTATTAGGATCAATAACAGAAATAAGAAAGGTATCTGATTGTGTAACTCCGGAGTTTCCAATGTCCGCGGTAACAGTTACGTTAGAACTTCCTGCATTAGAACCTGATAATGTAAGATTGGTTCCCGATAGACTAGCAGTTAATTTACTCCCATCTGCGACACTTACACTATACGTCAAATCCCTCTCATAACTAAAGTTAAGTGTTTTTAAAGTTACACTTGACGTGGGAGCTATACGAATGCCGAAATATTGTGATTCTGTGGCAGTAAAATATTCTGATCGGGATTCATGTTGGCTCCATGAATTACCAGTATAATCTACACTAGATATTGTAACTAGATTATTACGAATTGCAGATGGAATACTGTCTGTGTTACTTGCAAAAGAATTATTAGTGGATTCCGAAGCATTATTATAATGTACAATATCATAAACCTTTGGTGTGTACTGTGCATCGCTATGAGCTTGGATAGTGACCTTATTTGCAACTCTTCTTCCGTCTGCTCTCCACAACAAAACTAATCCTGGATCAGCTGCAGTTTCAGGAAACCACCAGGATGATGATCCCCAATGTGTATTATTGTTTCCATCAATCAACGTTTGTGGTCTTGAATATTCATTATATCCATTATTAACATCTCCATTACTTTCTCCGTATATACGAAGATTACGCCATGAACCTGAAGTAGGTGAGTATCCATTAAACCAAGCAAATGGATTGCTACCACTCTGAGAATGAGTAAATTTTTCTTTATTGTAATACATATTAGCAGAAAAAGTTGGCACTAACGATTCAGTTTCATTTTCATCTGCCGATGTGAAAACACTGGATAAATCAATTACCGTATCAGAAGCTCCTATTGTAATACTTTGATCAGCTACAGTAGACCCTAAAGAAATACTGTCAGAAACAGGAATGACATTGATGAACGCATATGTAGAATACGTTTGTGATTGTGAGTTTGAATCATTTCCAGTAGCTTCAACCTCAATGCGTATAACTCCGCTTTTATTAGAAACTGAAGCTATTGTCAACGTATTACCGGATACTGTCAAGGTTATGACACCTGTAACATTCATACTTGTGGTATAAGTTGCGCTTGTAATAGTTGGAAAGATAGTTGCCAAGTTAATGGTAAAAGAGGAAAAATCTTCATGTAATTCGTAGTCTTCTATTGCACGTGCATCTACAGTTGCCAAAGATAGGACATGCACCGAACCTATATTTGTTGTACTATTATAGGCTCTATCACTCAACACGTCGCCAAACACTAAACGGGTACCATCTCCATTCATACATATATATGAATATGGTCCAGAAGATTCCGACCAAGATCTAGTTTGGTTGTAGTAAGTATACATTGGAACATTATCTCCGTATTGGATCCATGAATTAGATGAACTGTAATATTTATAGACACTTACCCTTCCTTTATCCACACTTGTGCCATGCCATAAAGAAGAAGTAACACCTATTACTGTACCATCGTCATTAAGAGAAATTGCCTCACCAAAATATTCCTGTGCGTGTGAACCATCTATATCCAGACCTACTTGAGTCCAGTAGGACGTTCCAACTACAGGAGCTACACCATTACTACTTGATATATCTGTAGTGCTTGTTGCTATTAGCGGCTTGGTTTGAATGTTATCTTGAGATACATTAGTATAATGGTATGTATTATTATCTGAATCTGATTGTGTGAATTCTCTCCATTTGTATATTCTCGTATTACCTGCATATGTGCTACTTCCGGTTGACGTATACATATCCATTGGAGAACTTGTTGCTATAATTGATCCATCACTACTAATGCTTACAGAATAACCGCCTTTAGTACCACTACCTTGACCACCATAAATCACGTCCCCTTTCATTACCCAGTCACTACTAGATGAATCATATGTGTAAACTTTGGTTGACCCACGTTGCATATAATCCACTTCTCCACTAGGTTCATCTAAATATGATCCTATAATTACAGTCGTATTAGAGATACTCGTTGCTCCACGATTAATAGCCGCAGATTTACCCAAATTATCTTGGTACGATCCTGTAATTTGAGTACCTATCATATCCCATGTAGTATTTGCACTATTATATTCAAATATTCTTACTCTTCCATTGTTATCAGTAGTATAAGTATTCGGATCATTGTCTCCTGGATCATCGGCTGCATCGTACCCAAATGCACCAACTAGTAATATATTGCCTGTTCCATTTAGAGATACCTCGTAACTATAGGAATACAGGTTATGTCCTGTTATAGCAGAACCTTTCAATTCCCATGTTGAATTATTAGAATTGTATGAGAATACTTCCACAGAACCGACCATAGTACCGCTAGGATATTGCCCTTGTCGAGCACCTACAGCTACAGTTTGCCCGTCATTACTAATAGAGACACTATGCCCAAAATTAGAGTCAGAAGTACTCGCTAATGTAGTCTCTATATCTTGTCCGATTTGTGTCCAACGACTATCACCTGCGGTCGATTGATGATGTACTCTGACTCTACCTTTTTGTAGCCCAATCAGACCATGCGCCATGTAAGTTCCGTCACTACTAATAGAACAAGGACCCGCTTTATCTGTTTGCGATTCACCTTTAATAAGTTGCGATTCACCTTGCCAGAAATAATCATCCGGAAGAAATTCCGTGTAAACTGAGTAAGAATGGTAGTCTAAAGCCATTTGATTTAAAGCATTTCTACGGTATTTAACCAACGTTTTTTGCGTTTGCACATTTTGGAACGTCATACTACTTAAGGAAGTAGGTAAATCTTGATGAAATACAATACTCGTTAATTCAAAACAATCCCAAAATTCTCTCAACCCAAGTGCAGAAGGGGTAGCAAAAAAGTCCACTCTATTTACATTATTTTGCTGAAAAAAGTAACCTGTCATGGCAGCAGTCGAGTATATTTGTGCATAGTATAAGTAATGACAATCGTTTAAAATTTTTGAACCTATGCTTGTAATCGTTGCAGGAAGTATAAATATATCCCTTAACCCACTGCTAGCAAAACACGAACGTCCTAGCGTAGTTATATTACTGGATAAGTTGACATAACGTAAATAGCCTACATATTGAAATGCACTAGAACCTACCTCTGTTACCGAAGAATAATCACTATGATTAAAGTCAAACGTATAATTACTCACTAAGGATGGTAACTTTGATGGACATCGCATTAGTTTCGTTCCAGCCTTATTATATAGTATTCCATTGATTGAAGACACTATAGTATTATTCGCATCCACAGTATAAGAAGTTAAATTATATGGATTTGATATAAAATAATCAGAAATGGTTGTGATAGTAGCAGGAATCGTTAGTGTATGAATAGGTGATCCATTAAATACATAATTTTTCAGTTCTACAACAGTGTACGTAACACTATCTACTTCAATAGTAGCAGGAATTACTGCATCCACGCTCGATCCTTGATAACCAGACGTGTAAGCCCAATTACCATTTGATATCCACGCTGTGTTATCATTACTGTTCCATTCATAAAAAAAGGAAATGGTTGAATCATTGGGATCAACAACAATCCCAGACCCAGTAGCGTTTAAAACCGAAGCATAGTTAGAAATGGTTTCCTTAAAATAAACACTTTTGATATTTTCCATAGTATTTTCCAATACCCAATCACCTCCATAATATATGTTCCCGGTGTTGTCATTAGAAGCTCCTACTACTACATCACTATTTTGTGACAATACAGAGAAGTAGTCTTTGTATTTATCATGTAACAGAGTATTACAAGCCAAAAAATCTACATTCTCAAGTGACATATTCTTTATGAGATTATGTATGAATTGTACATTGTCAGAAAATGTTGTTTGATTTTCTGTCAAATCATCTTCAGTAAACATTCTATCCATATTCATCAACATTGGTATTGTTGGGGATGTATCGTTATCTGTCGGACCATGAAAAGCGAAGGCGACACGTTTTACATTTATAAAATTACATTTTTCAATAAAATCTTCTACACTCTTTCTATCGGTATGAGCGATATAATCTACAACATAAGTTTTATCAGAAGCGTATTGAGAAAGACTAGAGGCATCATCACAAACAAATAATATGTTTTCATATATGGAATAATCGCCGTCCGTGTAACAATACAAGTCCAAATGTTCCTTCCAAAAAGTTATTATTTCTTCATGTGTTTGCGTCATATCAAATAATTGTAGTACAATACGGAGCGGGGTTACTTCTGTTTCTTTAAGTCTATGTAACAAGTTTTATAATATAGAATAATATATATATTTCCTCAAGAATAATGCATATATTACTAAATCAATTTTTTGTACAGGATTTATCGTCATAACATAATGTGTTATCACGATATCATAAATAATTTGGAGGTCTTTAAACATATCACATGACGCTATTATTTGCTATACCTATATTTATCAAGATACCGAAACATTCTACTTACATCTAACTTGCTGACGGAATATTGTTCTAATTCGGTGCAAATCTCCTCTTCACATGTATTTTCGGATCTCTTGTATAAAAAATAAGTTAATAGATCATTTTTGTCCATCAACATCTGTATACATAAGTTTTGAATAAACATATAATTGTTATATTCTGTACTATACTTTGTTAACACTTTTGTAAATCTAATTTCATCATCCACAAAACAAGTAGTCGGAATATTGGTCGTACTGTTACTATTATCTTCAGTAGTAAGAATATTGTCGTGTGATATCAATTCACCATTCAGGTGATCCGTAGTATTATGTGTTGATTTTGAGGATGTCGTATTCTTTTTCAAAGACTTTTTTATCTTTTTTTTCGTTATATCTTTATGATATTCGTGGAATAAATGATTATTGTAAAATGTCTTTATTAATGAACTCATTTCGTTGAATTGCCATATTTGCTTTTGAAATGTAACACGATCTATATAATCAGCAAAGCATACATTATCTAGAACTTTTTCATAAAACGAAAATTTGTCATACGTAAACTTTGCAACAGACCCTATTTGATCCACAACATTTTCATGCCACAGTAATCCTACTATTGTTCTGTCTGTTTCATTCATAAAATTTGCATGAGATTTCAACAAGTACTTTGTATTCAATAAACGCCTTGTTATGGTTTTGCTATCTTCATTGTATGTTTTTGGTTGAAAAATACTTTGTATTACTTTTGCTTTCAATATATTCTGTTGGTTCACATATATTTCCGATATAACTTTTAATTTCCTCAAATCTCCTTGAATATAATTTATTAAGTTATCCTTTAAGGTATATTCAATTGTAGAATTTGACAAAAGCACATGATCTAATAATGTACCAACCTGTGTATTTGTAGGATCTTTCAATTCGAATGATGTACATACTTTCATGAGTTCCTTTATCTTTTTGTCCATGTGATAATTTCCTATACATATAATTGGCGTCAACGTTACGTCTTCTAATCTTTGTTTCTTCGTTTTCTTTGGTCTTATCAATTTTATTAATGATGTTATGCCACCTTTATCTCCATTGTTCATTCCATCTATTTCATCCATGACGATAACTATCTTCCGTGTCTTCTTTTGTAATAGTGATAATACATTCGTATCTGACATATTATGCTGCGTTATTGTTTCTATGACACTCTTATTACGTATATCTCCAGCGTTATAATGTATCATATCATAATTCATCTCCTTTAATACAGTCGCCACAAACGACGTCTTTCCCGATCCCGGATTACCGTATATGTATATTCCACGTTTACATAGACAATTCGATTTGTTCTTGTCAATATCATATAATACTCTTTTTATTTCATTACTCATATGATCACGATTTAATATAGTGTTAATATTGTCAACACTTTTGTCAACACTTTTGTCATTATGCTTATTCATATTTATGTTCACGATATTTATATTTTTTTCTATCTTTCATAAAAATGAATTGACTGTATTATATTTAACATAGATTTGTATTTATATTTATATAGTTTAGTATTTTCTCTACTTATGAACTTGTGTCGTTATCACATACCTTTGAGTTATTTGTTATTCCATCCCAAGTTAAATTACATTGTTTAGCCCATTTACTTTTTCTACATTCTCCTGACTCACCTTGCCATTGGGGCTCATCAAAACTTTTACTATTCTGTTCAGGACAAGTACCCAAGTTTTTCGCATTTATGCAGTTCGATTTATTATTACCCATTGCATCCTGAATTTGGTGATCCAACCAATAATCAGGACAACTAGCTACTACTGGTGGAAATTCTTTGGAGTAGGAGTCATTATACAAAACATAAATTATAAATATTGCTGTCAATACAAATAAAATCGTTGACACCAATAGTACTTTCCTTTGGAAATTCATATTGCTTGCCGTTATGAACAATAAATTAAGATGAAATTAGATAAATTAAGTATATAACATATATATACAAAAGTTTTTATTCAGGTAGTATAAAATAAAAACATTTTCCTAATATAAGAACTACCTGTATTATTTATCAATTTCATTTATATGAATATGGAGTGCAACAGTACAAATGGACGTATTGACATTATGGATCAAGCGAAACTAAATCAGTTTGCGTTATATGACAAAATTCCTGTTGATCAATGTACCTCTTTTAACGAAGCGCTTGTCGGCAATTTCTCTTGCTCGGATCTTTCCAGTGCGTTTTTCTCTAAAGCGAATATCCAGATTATCCAAAATGGTATTCGTAATGGAGTATACCATAAATCAAATGATCAATACATTGTCGGAGAACAAAGCTGTGATACCATCAAAATTATTATGCGAAGTGTCTATTTACAAAACTCTATGAATCTTCCTGATAACATACCTTCTCAAATTTCGGCTCTAAACGATATAGTTGTTAACTATTGTGTTAAGCAAGTTTATAGTGAAGCACAATCGTATATTCAATACCGTCATGATGCCAGTCATATGTATGAACCTATCGATCGACCAATTCAAGTTGATGTGAATGATAAGACTTTAATCGCTAAACCATGGTTCTAAAAAGTATGATATAAGAAATAATTCCTCGTATATTTTGTAAATTGATTATTCTATTTTATAAAATATATTTTACATTTTGTATTTTACATTTTATATTTTACATTTTATATTTTACATTTTATAATTTGTATTTTACATTTTACAATTTGTATTTTACAATTTGTATTTTACATTTTACATTTTGCATTTTGCATTTTGCATTTTGCATTTTGCATTTTGTATTTTGTATTTTACATTTTATAATTTGTATTTTACATTTTACATTTTGCATTTTGTATTTTACATTTTATAATTTGTTCATTCTATTTTATAAAATATATTTTGTGTTTTACATTTTGTGTTTTACATTTTGTGTTTTACATTTTGTGTTTTACATTTTGTGTTTTACATTTTGTGTTTTACATTTTGTGTTTTACATTTTGT
>Ga0213868_10004053_pt1 | contig 13494 bp, 6 predicted proteins | sample PICome_9_FD_160087 | JGI IMG/M metagenome (GOLD analysis project Ga0213868, IMG submission 160087) | Coastal seawater microbial communities near Pivers Island, North Carolina, United States - PICO127 | ecosystem: Environmental > Aquatic > Marine > Coastal | place: USA: North Carolina | collected...
GGCTGTACAACCTCGGGCCCATCAACAACCTGGATATCAAAACTACCCAACTTAAAACAGCCACTGTCTATATTCTCCAAACGGATCCAAATAGTTTGTAGTGGAGTTATCGTATTGGTAAAAGTGTTTGGACTTGCAATAGCTGGAGTACCTGCTGTGGCAGCTACCTCACTTACATAATAACTTAATACATACTGGCTTACATCTTGTGTACCGTAAATATCAGAAGCACGTTGGGTGAGATCAAACACCTCAAAACCATCCATATCTGGATCACAGGCTATAATAGGCTCTAAATCTATAGGTACAATAGGTGTTGGGTTTACAACAAGCTCCAGCTTGACAACACGCCAGCATCCTGTACCTAACGCAGGAGGAACATCATCATAGGTAGCACGTGCATAAACAAACTGTAAATCAGCAACTATATTTTGGTAAGGACTCCCTATTGGGAATATGTTATTCTGAGCATCACTCAAGGTCTCATGGTAGCTAACAATAACTCCTGGCTCACCGCCAATAATCTCAATATCTTTATCGGTCAAGGTAAATAAGCCAAAACCATCATTGTCTATATCACAAATCTCTAAAGGTGTTGGTAGTATTGGAGAAGGAAGTGGATTTACAATCAAATCTAAGGTCACTACGCCTGTGTCTACAACACAAGAGGTGTTTACATCCTGAGCGCGTATCCATATAGTCTGAGGGTTTTGAACAACACCGCCAATTATATTTTGATACGCTGTTGGATCTGCAATAGCATTGGTGTTACCTTGCAAATCTGCAAAACTCTCAAAGAAGCTAACAGATACACTTATATCTCCGCCTGTAATCTCTGCAATCCTACTGGTTAAATCAAAAATCTCCAGCTCATCATCCGGACCTAGAATATCGGTCTGGTCACAAAGCTCCAGTGGTGTTGGATTAACAAGAAGCGGCGGTATCTCAACACGTAACTCTAAGGTCGTGAAACTCTCACAATCATTATTGGTATCACTAACACTTACATATATCGTCTGAGGGTTCACACTATTGCTGAAACTAAAAGGGTTTACAATAGCACTGGTCATGGCTATGTCTGTAAAGTAAGAAACAACATAAGGACCGCCCGTTAAGCCTTGAAGCATATCAGGCTCCGCAGAGGTTAAATTAAAAACAGCAATACCATCTCCATCTGTATCACAAACAACCAAAGGCTGTGGATCGGTAATGGCTGGACGCTCCGCTACTAGTAAATGCAGAATCGTGGTGTTATAACATCCCGAAGCAATATCAAACAATCGAACATAGATAATCTGATCAAAAGGAACCTCATTATCATAAGGACTAACTAAAGGCAATACCCCGTTTATAGCATCAGATAATGTAACATGGTAGCTAACAACTAGGTTACCCGCTGGGTTACCTCCCACTACCTGCTCATCGGCATCCGTTAATATAAAAGTACCGAAACCATCGTTGTCATCATCACAGTATATAAGTGGCAAGGGCTCAAATATCTCCGGACGGGGAACAACTACCAAAGAACTCATGAAAATACCATAACAACCACTTACATCACTAACGCGAACCCAAATATCTTCAGGGTTAGTAGTGTTGGTATAAAATACAGGCAAGGCTGGAAAACCAGCTTGAGCAAACTCCTGGGTGGCATGATACGTGACAGTAACATCTGGATTACCACCAGTGATAATGGCGTTGTAACTGTTTAAATCAAACTCAGTAATACCATCGGCAATCTCATCATCACAGGCCTCAATCTCTGGAATAACATTAAATGTAGGAGTCTCTCCTAAAATCAAATCAAACTGTCCTATAGTAACACACAAAGCATCATTAGAAACATCACCATCCTCATAATTTACAGCACGTACCCATATAGTAGCAGATGGACTTACATAACTCGTGGCTGGAGTAATAGGAAACAACCCAGCTTCTGCATCGGCAAAAGTCTCGTGGTAGGTTAGGGTAACATCTACCAAAGAATTTAAAATCTCATCATCCTTGCTCGTTAAATCAAAAGTCTCAATACCGTTACCATCCAAATCACACACAAAATAATCTGTAATTGGATCTGTGATAGCAGGCGCATCATTAACCTGCAACTCTAAGGGTACAATGTTAAAACAGTCTGTGGCGTTTATATTATCTACCCTTGCATATACAACTTGGAAACCTTGTACCGTATTAATAAATGCATTTGCAGGAACAATAGCAGGTGTTCCTGCAAGAGCCTGAGCAAAAGTAATATAGTATGAAACAACAGCATCTGGGTTGCCACCAGTAATCTCTAAATCTTTAGTCGTTAAATCAAAAAGACCAAAACCATCGTTGGGTAACGAGTCACAAATGTTATACTTGGTTGGAATGGTGGCGGTAGCCGCTACATAAATAGTAATATCAAAGCTTCCTGTATCAAAACAAAGCTGGTCAAAAACACTTTCTATACGCGCAAAAATAGTCTCAACAGGTCCCGTTACATTGTAAATTCCTGGGAGTGGGTTTGTATCTGTGTTTGCATCAATGAGGGTGTTGTGGTAGGTAATTTCATAAAGCAGAGGATCAAGACCATTTAGAACCTCTGTATCTTTTAAATCTGGTAAATTAACGGCAACTACACCGCTGGAGTCACCATCACAAAATCCTTCATCGGTAAGCTCAGCTACAAAAGGCTGAGAATAATTAATTGTAAAATCTTCTAAAGCAAAACATAGTCCTCCAAGATCCTCTATTCGCACAAAAATTGTTTGTAATGGTGGTGTGGAAATTAGAAAGGCATTGGGCGTTAAAATTTCATTTACACCTGCTTGAGAGTCTGTGAAATCTTCGTAATATTTTACAACAAACAACCCAGGGTCTTGAGCGCCCAAAACAAGCGCATCATTAATGGTGAGATCAAAAACACCCATTTGAGATCCATCATCACACTGAAATATGTTGCTTGGTTGGTTAGCTATTGGTAGTGGGGCAAACTCAACTACAATGTCATCGGTTCCAGAGCAGCCAGAATCATCATTGGTAACTTCTATTTGATAGGTTCCAGATACTGTGACATCTAGCGTGGCATTAGTTTCTCCTGGAATGATGTCAAAAACCAACGTAACAGGATTTAAAATAAACCATTGGTAAGTACTTCCGTCTTGAGGACCCCCAAGACCAGACAACCCTATCTCTAATGTTTCACCTTCACACAAAGCAGTTCCTAGTTCAATGGTAACGTCTGGACCAAGGTTTACTCCTATATTAAAAGAGCCCCCTTCAAGAAATACGGCAGCATCAAAGGCAGAATCTGTCTCATCTGCAATAACTAGTTTTATGTTGTAGCCATTTCCCGGAATTACATTTCCTATAGCAGTTAGAGGGACTGTTTGGCCATTGAAGTATATGGGAGAGTCTGCGGCATTTATAGAAGGCAAACCTGGAACATCAAAATTATATTGTTGAAAATATTCTGTATTTATATCCTCACACTGCCCTGGGATACCATACCTAACATTTGTAACCTCTATTGGAGTTGTTGTACCTGGTAAGACCGCAAGATTTTGAACAATACCCGTTACTTGGTCTGTAAGTATAAATGCAAAGGCATCGGAAAAAGAACATTCAAAATTTCTGTTGTATTCTTCAGAGGCTAAAATAAAATTAAAGTTTATTTGAGCAATTTGTGGTACAAAATTGAACTGAATGGCAGAGGCGTTATTGGTTGCTGTTGCAGTGGTGTTTGCTTCTAAGTCTGGATCTCCGGGCCAGGATGCATCACCACCACTTAGGGTTACTCCGGTATTATTAGGCCCTGGCGCCTGTGAAACGTCACCTGTCATTAAAACAATCCCGTCAGAAAAAGGAAAACCTGAGCCATTTGCATTAAAATATCCAATACCGTTTACGTTTCCAAAATCTGTACCCGTCCGTTGTCCAACATTAGTAACCTCTGCACATGGAGAATCAATAAGAATATCTTGAATTAATTCTTGAGCGGTAAACGTTTCATCTATCGTAATTTGACTAATACCCACAGAACAATAGAGCGCAAATATAAAGGGTACTATTTTTTTCATTGACATTTCAATATGAGGTCAAATATATTCATTACAATGATTTTCTTTCGGTATTTTTGCAAAAAAAAATCACACAAAATTCACACAATGGACCAACTTAACATATCTGTACAACCAACAAATAACAAAAATATTGTGAAGTTTGTCACAAATTCATTTTTAACACAGGCTAAAAGTTATGAGTTCTCAAACATAGACCAAGCAAAGCCAAGCCCTTTAGCTCAAGAATTGTTTTACCTTCCTTTTGTGAAAACAGTCTATATTTCTCAAAATTTTATTGCTATTGAAAAGTTCAATATTGTTGATTGGCCATCTGTACAGGAGGAAGTGGCACAATCTATTGCAGACTATTTAAATAGTGACAAAGAAGTAATCACAGCAGAAGAAACATTAAAAAAAGTACCCGTAACAGTCTATGCAGAAAGCACGCCAAATCCTGGGGTAATGAAATATGTTGCCAACAAACCGCTAGCTGATGGGGTTTTTGAATTTAAATCTATAGAAGACGCAATAGAGGCACCACTAGCGAAAGCACTCTTCTCTTTTGCTTTTGTTAAAGAAGTTTTTATTAGTGCAAATTATGTCTCTGTAACAAAATACAATGTTGTTGAATGGATGGAAGTTTCTAATGAACTTCGCTCATTTATAAGAACTTTCATAGAAGAGGGTAACGCTGTTTTTAATGATGCGTTTTTACAAAGCAAGAAAGAGGTTACGCCAGCAAATTACCAAAACAAAACAGCTGTTTCTCAAGAAAAAAAAGACAAGGCATACACCTCCATTGAGCAGGAGATTGTCGATATTCTTGATGAGTACATTAGACCTGCAGTAGCAAGTGATGGTGGACACATTGCATTTGATTCCTATCAAAAAGACACTAAAACAGTTCATGTCATCCTGCAAGGTGCCTGCAGTGGTTGTCCTTCTGCAACAGTTACATTAAAAAATGGTATTCAAACCATGCTTAAAGAAATGATGCCTGACCGTGTGGAAACTGTAGCGGCAGTAAATGGCTAATATTGTGTATCCTGAAAACGCAATGGATATAACACAACATCGTTTTAAAATTTCAAGCAACTCTTTTTGAAATTTCAAAAAGTGTATTTTTGTTATTAAGATTTACTAAACCAAAGTGTAGATGAAGCAATTTTATTTGATTTTATTTTGTTCGATTTTATTTTTTTCTTGTAATACTTCAAAAAAAGACGCCGTGGATACACACCAATACACCAACTTACTTGCTCAAGAAACAAGTCCTTATTTATTGCAACACGCTCATAACCCTGTAGAGTGGAGAGCTTGGCATGACCAAACATTGGAAGTTGCAAAACAGGAAAAAAAACTCATGATTGTTAGCATAGGATATGCTGCCTGTCATTGGTGCCATGTAATGGAGCGAGAGAGCTTTGAGGACAGTGCAGTTGCCGCTGTAATGAATAAAAATTACATTAATGTTAAAGTAGATAGAGAAGAGCGTCCAGATGTAGATCAAATATACATAAATGCTGTACAGCTGTTAACAGGCAGCGCAGGGTGGCCACTTAATGTAATAACACTCCCAGATGGAAGACCTGTTTGGGGAGGTACCTATTTTAAAAAAGAGGATTGGGTAAATGCTTTAGAGCAAATGCAAAAAATATACACCCAAAACCCTGAAAGGTTATTTGAAGTTGCAAATAACTTAGAAGAAGGTATAAAAAGCATGGACCTTCTCCCTTTAAATCAGGAAAATGTAAATTTAAAAAAGTACAATACCGATGAAATTTTAAGCCAGTGGCAAGAATCTTTTGACAATACATTTGGGGGGCCAAACAGAGCTCCTAAATTTATGATGCCAAATACTATTTCTTATCTTCTTAGAAAGGGAAATCAAAGCCAAGACAAGGCTCTTCTTCAATATGTTACCACTACCTTAGATAAAATGGCCTATGGCGGAATATACGATCATATTGGTGGTGGTTTTTCAAGGTATAGTGTAGATAAAAAATGGCATATTCCCCACTTTGAAAAAATGTTGTATGACAATGGCCAGATGGTGAGTTTGTATAGCAACGCCTATTTAGCCACTAAAGACAATTTATACAAAGAAGTGGTAACTCAAACTCTTGCATTTATTGCTAGAGAATGTACAAATAGTGAAGGCGCATTTTACTCATCCTTTGATGCAGACAGCCTTACACAGGATGGAGTCCTTGAAGAAGGTGCTTATTATGTGTTTACCAAAGAGGAGCTTACAAAAGAACTTGGAGAAGATGTTGAATTATTCTCAACCTACTACAACATTAATTCTTTCGGACTTTGGGAGAACAATCATTATGTGTTAATCCGCTCTAAAAGTGACCAAGTGGTGTGCGCAGAATTCGGTATTACCAATCAAGAATTACAAAACAAAAAAGAGACTTGGAGAAAAGTACTGCTTGAGTATAGAAATAAACGTGATAAACCAAGACTAGATGATAAAATACTAACTTCTTGGAATGGGCTTATGCTAAAAGGATATGTTGATGCTTATAAAGCATTTCAAGAGCCGGCATACTTGCAGGCTGCTTTAAAAAACGCACGTTTTATAAAGTCTAAACAATGGCAAACTTCTGGCGCTTTGTTTCATAGCTATAAGGACGGAAAAAGCACTATTAATGGATATCTAGAAGATTATGCAGCCGTAATAGATGCCTTTATTGGTTTGCATGAAATTACCTTGGATGACCAATGGCTCTCCATTGCTGCTGAATTAACAAGCTATACCTTCGCGCATTTCTTTGATTCAGAAAAACAACTGTTTTATTTCACCAGTAACCAAGATCCATCTTTAATCACTAGAAGTTTTGAATACAGAGACAATGTCATTCCAGCCTCCAACTCTATGATGGCAAAAAACTTATATGTGTTATCACACCATTTTGACAATCAAACATATGCCACTACCGCTTCTCAAATGCTTAAAAATGTTCTCCCAGAGATAGAAAAATACCCTTCAGGGTTTTCTAACTGGCTAGACCTTTTGGCTAATTTTCAAAATAGCTTTTATGAAATTGTTATTGTAGGAGAAGATGCGCAACAGAAAGTGAAAAAAATTCATCAGTACTATTTGCCAAATAAACTTATTGCAGGCAGTACAGTAGAGGGTAATAGCCCGCTTTTAGAGCAGCGCTTTGTAGAAAATGAGACCTTTGTATATGTTTGCGTGAATAACGCTTGTAAAATGCCCGAGACAGAAGTTACAAAAGCTATGGATTTAATTGAGCGTTAAAAAGGCAATAGATTATAAAATTATCTCACAAAAAACGCACAAAGTGAACTCCCGCTTTGCAAGTTTTGTTTTTTTGCAAGCAATCGGAAATTTAAATCAAGTACTCTTAAACAATAACAATAATTTAACAAAATTAAAAACTTGAAAGAGTAGATTTGAGCTTGTTTTTTAAAAATAAAATACTTCGTTAATGAAAAATAATTTTCTAGTATTAGCAACCCTTTTTGTGTCTTTGAATATGTTTTCTCAAAGTATGACTAATGACCAGACAACAGACACCAATTATTTATCTACAAAAACAACTCCGGTTTTCAAAGGACATAAAAATACCATGGGTTCTATATACGCAAACAAAGAGTTTCAAACAGGATCTGTATATAAAAACGGGAAAGTAGTGGCTAGTAATGTTGCACTAAGGTACAATGTCCAGGCAGAAGAAATAGAATTAAAAACAAATACTAGCGCCTCAGCTACTGTTGCCAATGTTATTCAAGCAAGCCAAAATATATCTGTCCGTATTTTAAACGATGATTTTGTGTACCTTGTCTCTCCAGATAAAAATCAAAAAGCAGGCTACTTTATGGTGATATCTCAAGGAGACAAGCTTACTGTTTACAAAAAAATCATTAAAGATTTTGTGGAGGGCAAAGAGTCTGCAAACTCATATTCTAGAGATGTTCCAGACACCTTCAAAGAAAAAGAACAGTTGTACATTGTAAGTAACACAGGAAGTCTTACGAAACTTCCAAAAGGGAAAGCAAAAAGAGAGAAGTTGTTGGTTTCAAAGGAAAACCAGATGAGCTTGTATATTCAAACCAATAACTTAAACCTTCGTAGAGAGAAAGATTTCAACCTAGCGTTAGACTATTTTAACGCACTTTAATCTTGGCAAAGTTTTTGATAATAAGTAGTAAGTTAAAACCATACCAATGAAAAAAATTATAATAACTGTTGTTTTGAGTGTGTTAACACTTAACACAACTACTGCACAATTTGACGCTGCAATGTTTGTCTCAGATGCTTTTCTTTTAGACACGTACATAAAAAGACAAAATAAGGATGTTAACTTTAAAGACACAAAATCTTACAAAGGAACTCCTTACAACCATCCAAACTTTTTGCTAGGAAACATTTATAAAGAAGGAACACTTCTTGCAAATAATATGGCCATAAGATACAATGCCGTTGCAGATGAAATGGAGGTAAAACAAACCCTAACCACAGTTGATGATGACGCAAGAGTCTTAACAAAGTCTCAGGACATCTATGTAAAGATTATAGATGATATATATGTATTTGTACCCTACCAAGGAGGTATTGAAAATGGAGGTTATTTTCAAGTTATCTTTGAAGGAGATGAAATAGCGCTGTATAAAAAACACGTTAAAAATTTCATCCCAGAAAAAAAGGCCACATCTTCCATCACAAAAACACTTCCTGCTGTTTTTAAAGACAAACCTGTTTTTTACTTAGTGACTAAAAGTGGTACGTTTTATCAAATGCCTAAGTCTAAAAGCAAAAAATTAAAGGTTTTTGGAGAAAAACAAACTCAAATGAAAGCCTTTACAAAGAAATATGATTTAGATCTTAACAAACAAAAAGATTTACTTACGGCGGTAAAGTACTACGATAGCCTTTAAAATAATACTCATAGCGCAGTGCCTATATTCCTTTTGCACAAAGAATACTAAAAAGCCCTATACCAAAAAGCATGGGGCTTTTTTATTGCTGTATATTCTATTGATATTTTGTATTGGCTTTTGGTTAAACTCTCTGGTGTTTTTTCTATTTTTGGATATCATAGTATTGTTTTGTGCAATACTTAAAAACACGATAACTTTAAAAACTTAATTCCCTTGGGCTAAACCCAAAAAGATAAAGCAACGATGTCACAACCAAAAAAACGTTTATTCCTTATTGATGCATTTGCTTTAATCTTTAGAGGGTATTACGCACTTATTAAAAACCCCCGTATTAATAGTAAAGGAATGGACACCTCTGCTATTTTAGGGTTTATGAATTCGTTTATTGACGTTATTAAAAGAGAACGACCAGAGTATATAGCTGTTTGTTTTGACAAAGGAGGCAGCCAGGCAAGAAACGAACTATTTCCAGAGTATAAAGCCAATAGAGATGAAACGCCAGATGGCATTAAAATAGCAGTACCGTATATTCAAAAAATACTGACTGCCATGCACATACCCATCATGGTAAAAGAAGGTTTTGAGGCAGATGATGTGATAGGAACCTTGGCAAAAAAAGCAGAAAAAGAAGGATACCAAACTTTTATGGTTACTCCAGATAAGGATTTTGCTCAGTTGGTTTCAGATAATATTTTTATGTATCGTCCCGTTTTTGGAGGTGGGTATGAAACCTGGGGAATTCCTGAGGTACAAAAGAAATTTGAAGTAACGGACCCCTTACAAGTTATTGATTATTTAGGAATGATGGGCGATAGTGCAGATAACATTCCTGGCCTTCCAGGAGTTGGAGATAAAACTGCCAAAAAATTCATTAGCCAATTTGGCTCTATGGAGGGGCTACTTGCCAGTACAGACCAGCTCAAAGGGAAAATGAAAGAAAAAATTGAGGCCAATAAAGACCTTGGTATTCTAAGCAAAGAACTTGCTACCATAATGCTAGATGTACCCGTAGATTTTAATGAAGAAAATTTTCAGATGAGTGCTCCAAATGTTGGCGCCGTTACTGAAATTTTTGAAGAATTAGAGTTTCGGCGTCTCACCACTAGTTTTGCCAATACATTCTCTGCACAGGCCATGGTTACTAAAGGATCTAGCAATCAACCAAAGGCAACTGATTCAAAAAAGATTCCTCCAACACCCGCTAGCCCTGGTGCTGGAGAAGGACAGTTTTCACTCTTTGGTGGAGACAATGAGCCCACGGCACAAGCACAGCCATACAGTAGTAGAAAAACCATTAAAGACACTAAGCATTTCTATCAAACCTTACAACCTGGTATGGGAACTAGCTTGTTTATTGAAAATTTAATGAAACAAGCCAGCGTTTGTTTTGACACAGAAACAACAGGACTAAACCCGCTCACCGCAACACTTGTTGGAATTGCTTTTTCTTGGGAAAAGGGCAAAGGATTTTACCTTCCCTTTCCTGAAGACAAAGATGCTAGCCAGCAAATCTTAGAACAATTACGTCCCTTTTTCGAATCCACAGAAATTGAAAAAGTTGGGCAAAATTTAAAATATGACATTAAGGTTTTGCGCAAATATAATATTTCGGTACGTGGAAAATTATTTGACACCATGCTGGCCCATTACCTGATCAATCCAGACATGAGACACAACATGGATATATTGGCTGAGACCTATTTAAATTATACGCCTGTATCAATTACAGAGCTCATTGGTAAAAAAGGGAAAAACCAAAAATCTATGCGCGATGTGCCTATAGACCAGCAAACACAATACGCTGTAGAAGATGCAGATATTACATTTCAGCTTAAAGAGCACTTTGCCAAAGAGCTTAAAGACAGTAATCTTCAAAAATTATTTGATGATATTGAGGTGCCACTTTTACGAGTACTTGCAACTATGGAAGCAGAAGGCATTAATCTAGATAAAGAATTTTTACAGTCACTCTCTGGAGATTTAGACCACGATATTCTTACCTTAGAGGCTAACATTTATAAAGAGGCTGGAGAAAAATTTAACATTGCATCTCCAAAACAATTGGGAGAAATTCTTTTCGGTAAAATGAAACTTGTTGCCAAGCCTAAAAAAACAAAAACTGGGCAATATTCTACCGCAGAAGACGTGCTTTCTTTCCTGGCAAAAGACCATCAAATTATTGCAGATGTGCTTGAGTACCGTGGGCTAGCCAAATTAAAATCTACCTATGTAGATGCCTTGCCTTTACAAATAGAGCAGGCCACCGGAAGGGTCCATACAGATTACATGCAAACAGTAGCTGCCACAGGGCGCCTTAGCAGCAATAACCCTAACCTGCAAAACATCCCAATACGCACTCAGCGAGGGAGACAGGTAAGAAAAGCCTTTGTTCCAAGAAATCAGGAGTATGTATTGGTGGCTGCAGATTATTCTCAAATAGAACTTCGTATCATTGCCGCGTTAAGTGAGGAGCAAACCATGATGCAGGCCTTCAAAGATGGGCAGGATATTCATGCATCTACAGCAGCCAAAGTATTTAATGTGCCCCTAGAGCAGGTAACCCGGGAGCAGCGAAGCAATGCTAAAACAGTAAACTTTGGTATTATTTATGGCGTTTCTGCCTTTGGTCTAAGCAACCAAACAGATCTTTCAAGAGGTGAGGCAAAAGAACTCATTGACACCTATTATAAAACCTACCCAAAATTGCGTAATTACATGAGCGAATTGGTTGACTTTGCAAGAGACAATGGCTATGTGCAAACAGTGCTAGGTAGACGCAGATACTTAAAAGACATTAATGGCTCTAATGCTATTGTGCGAGGGGCAGCAGAGCGTAATGCCGTAAATGCCCCTATTCAAGGAAGCGCGGCAGATATTATTAAAATTGCCATGATTAACATTCATGAAAAATTAGAAAAAGGTGGTTATAAAACAAAGATGCTCCTGCAGGTACACGATGAACTAGTCTTTGATGTATATAAACCAGAACTTTCTGCAATGAAAGCACTCATTAAAACTGAAATGGAAAACGCTCATATCCTTTCTGTTCCCTTAGATGTTGAACTAGGCATGGGAGAAAATTGGCTTCAGGCACATTAACAAACTGTAAACAAAAAATACTTTTGTATTTTGTGGAAAAAAATAAGCTATGAGAACACTATCTATAAAAGCAGGTATTTTAGTGCTTTTTTTTCTCAACTGCGGGACCATGTTCTCCCAGTGCGAGGATGTCACCCTAGGGAGCCTAAGCAACCCTGGGATTTATAATGTTGCTACCCTCACAGAGGCAGACGGACTTCGTAATGGCCCTGCCTATTTTGGAGCTACGGTTTATTATCCAACAAATGCCACACCTCCTTTTGCTAGTATCGCTATTGTGCCAGGTTTTACCGCATCTCCAGATAGTGTTGAGCAATGGGGGCCATTTTATGCCTCTCATGGTATTGTAACTATTATCATTGGTACAAATTCTATTTTTGATTTTCCAGAAGCCAGAGCAGAAGCTTTACTAGACGCCCTAGAAACACTACGCGAAGAAAACACCAGAAATGCCTCACCACTACTTGGGGCTATAGATGAAGACAAGTTTGCCGTTAGTGGGCACTCTATGGGAGGTGGAGGTGCACAACGTGCTGCTGTTTTAGACAATAGCATTAAAGGTGTTGTTGCGCTATGTCCTTGGCTACCCATTCCAAATCTAGATCACAACAGCGCTGTGGTAATTTTTAGTGGGCAAGATGATACCGTAGCGCCTCCAGGGAATCATGCCAACATACACTATGATAACACCCCAAATAGCACAAATAAACTTCTATTTGAAATAGAAAATGGTAATCATGGTGTTGCAAATACACCACAGGGAGGCAACTCAAGTGTTGGTAAAATTGCACTATCATGGTTTAAATTGTATGTAGATCAAAACGATTGCTATTGTTCTTTACTGACAGATTACGTTCAAGACAATCCACTTGCATCAAACATAGAAAGTAGTTTTGAGTGCGAAGTTTTAGATACACAAGAGAACATAAGTCAAACACTTTTATACCCTAACCCAACTAGAGGTGTTGTAAACATATCTTTACAACAGGACGCCTTTTACCAGGTGTATTCTGTGCTAGGTCAATTAATGCTCTCTGGAGAATTAAAGGGCAACTTAAAACAAATTGACCTTTCTTCACTATCTGGAAATATGTTTTATGTGCGTATTAATGATGAAACGTTTAAAATAGCAAAAACGCGCTAAATATTTATACTCAAATTCCTATACAGGTGTGAAGTAAAATTAGCAGAAGAGTAACACAAGATTTATAAATTGAGATGCCCCTTTAAACAAGGGGTTTATCTTTAGGGTTTTATTTCAAAAAAATAAACGAAAATGTATCTTTTACTATTTGTTATTCAAATAAATAACAGTATTTTTGCCGTCCGATAATACGGGACAGAAATAATTTATTAATAATTAGACAAAGAACTATAATGGATACATTAAGTTACAAAACAGTATCTGCTAATAAAGCCACTGTAACAAAAGAGTGGTTAATAG
>Ga0213868_10004054_pt1 | contig 13487 bp, 10 predicted proteins | sample PICome_9_FD_160087 | JGI IMG/M metagenome (GOLD analysis project Ga0213868, IMG submission 160087) | Coastal seawater microbial communities near Pivers Island, North Carolina, United States - PICO127 | ecosystem: Environmental > Aquatic > Marine > Coastal | place: USA: North Carolina...
AAGCAGAGCCGATGAAAGGGAAGCTTACGATCCCGGACGAAAGCAGAAGCCTTCGTTCGGTGGCGAGCAATGAACTCAGGATCCTTGAGTTGGTTGGAAAGCGTTGCAAAGAGGGACGCACCTCATTTAGATGTCTGTGAGGGGACTTCGCGTCATAGCCACTATAATATCAACTTGTGATAGTTTGAAGGTCGGTGTTGTCGTGATACCGAACTACCCTACCATTCCTCCTACTTTCAGCAAGATCATTCGCCCTTTCCCTTAACTCATCGACATTGGGTGCGGACCTGATTGAATATTCTCTATGAGCACGCTTGTCGAGATTTTGACTACAGAAAGCAGAGCGTCATTCTCGATGGGGGCCGGTTCGGCGTGTTAGGTGTCGCTTTATTGCTTTGTGGGTGCCAAACGGCTCGTAAGAACGTGTCCTTCCCAAAGCACGAACTCGTCACGGGATTTTCGGAGCGACAGACCATCCTAACCGGGTTCTTCCTCGGTGACGGTGCTATTGCGGATCTTGGGTTCGCCAATGTTGACGATCAAGGGCAACGACAGCCACGCATCTACGCCACTGCTGGGTCCCCGAACTTCAGCGTAACGCTTCGTCCCAATGTTCTGATTGTAGATGTAGCTAACATTGGTGGGCGCGACCGTCTGATTACCTATGAGCGGGGACGCCTGAATTGGTTCGATCCGAAGTCTAGAACGGAGCGCTCGCTTGCGAAGGTGACTTCTAACTTTCAATCGCCTCGCAGAGATGAGATTCCGCATGTTGATGTGACTCGCGATGTGAACGGTGACGGCCTAAATAATTTGTTAGTCCCATGCTCCGATGGATTCCGAGTGTTTGTCCAGACGTCGAGCGGCGGGTTTGCCAGTCCTGTCACGATCGTTCCCGCTTTCGACAAGAGGGATGTCGTCCTAACCGAAGGCTACCGATACGATCCCTGGAGACAGGGGCGCATTCATGCTGCGGACTTCAACCGGGATGGTAGCAATGATTTGGTCTACTGGAACAACGACCGCTTTGAGGTTCATCTCCAGAATAGAAATGGACGGTTTGCTAGCGCGGCTAAGACCTTTACATCTAGAGTGGCATTTGATTCGGACGACCTGTCGACGCTCGCGGCTCCGCAGGGGGTGCGCCATCGGCGTAAGGATTACCAGCCGGAAGGAGCGATCACAGGCAGGGTAATGCGCGCATTGACCGATCTGAACGGTGATGGCATCGCCGATCTAAGGGGTATTCGTGCTGAAGGGAGGGAGCCCATGGAAGATGCACGCCAACTGCGAAGTGTACCTTGGCGTGGCAACAAGTGACGGTGGGGCGGCTTTCGTGTCAGAACCTGGAACAGCAATCCACTTGGATGGCATTCTGTATAACATTGAGCATCACGATTTCAATAGCGATGGCCAACTCGACATGGCGTTCACAACCTTTTCTTCGGGGATCGTCAATACGGTGCCGCTATTGGTCGGATCGATACTGACAAACACAATACCAGAAGATCTCGAGTTCTTCCGTATGGATGGTGGCGGTTATCCGGCCAAACCTCTTTGCTCAAAGTTCATAATCAGTGCCCCTTGCCAGGCCGAAGGGGGAACACTCTTGGCTGGTGGATCTCAACAAAGATGGCAAGCAGGACGTCCTTGTGCATTACCCATCAGCTACCGAATCGCATCGAGTGACGTTGCTAGTGGCCAAGTAGCGCTCACTCGAATCGATATCCTTATGCGAAGAACACTTGCGGTTATCTTAGGCGCGCTTGTCGGCTCAATCACGTTGCTTGTGGTCTCGGTGCCGTTGAAAGCCGACTCCGCTTGAGCTGATGGACCCAGCGACTGCTGAAATTGTGACTAAGCGGGTAGCTTCCGCCCCAATGTTTACTTGGATCTCGACCCTAGTTGGACTTGCGCTGGGAGCCTTCATGGTTGGCTTGTTGGGCGCACGAGTTGTCCAAGACAGGGTTGTGCGGGTAACGAGTGCGATCGGTCTGGTTCTTTCCCTTTGGGCCCTTCATACATTCTACATCGTCTATCCCGAAGTTCTCTGGGTTCCCTGTTCTATGCTAAACTCCGTCCTCGTGTTTCCCTATCTTGGTGGGCGTGTTCTAGTAAGATATCAAAGTCGAGCGAACCTGAGAGAATCGGATACTTAGTAAGTGCTGGCGACTACAAGCTAACTTCGGCGTTTCTCAACGAAAGGGGAGGAGCCGGGGGTGCCGACTCCTCCTTTAGAGGTTGGAGCCATCTAAGGGTTCGTATTAATTCTGCTCTTCCAAGTCTTCAACTCTCTGAACATAAAGAGTCCTGATCGTGTAGAAGCGCGGTGCATGATCCATCGCGGCATCATCGGCCCATCCGTAGTGGCCTGACTCGATCTCTTCTGCGGTCCCGGCACGTTGCCACAGTTGCATGTCCTCACTGACAAGGACTTCATAGAGGCTTTCGGGCACGCCTTCAAAGGTGAGCTGGTAGAACTTCTCGTCTCGAGTTGGCAAGGGTTCGGTCTGAACTAGCATGGTGATGGCCTGGGCCTGCTGCTTCAGTTCTGATCTCGTTTCTTGGTCGTCTTCAAGGACGAAGTCAGGATCCAATTCGGTAAGGAACGCCGTCTCGTCTGTGGGACCGGTAACTTCACCGTCGGTTTGCAATGCAGTAGCCACTCCGGCTCCGGCAGCCGCCTTCTTGCAATCACACGTGATACGGAAGACTTTGCTACCACCCTTGGTGCGATGCACGAGAACAGTCTTGATCGCGCACTTGCTACCATCTGGGCACACTCCGGCGCAGATGACTTCCTGTCGGCCGCCGCCTTCACCTGGACCTTGAGTGTAGAGCACGATGTGGCAGGTGCTAGGTTCGACCTTATCGCAACCGCACCATTGACGCACGCCACCGTGGTGGTTGCGTGAACTACGTCGTTCGCACTTGGCGCGGCCAGGGCAGTCACCGCCGCAGATCAACTGGTAAGTGACGATGCCATTGCTTTGAACGATCTTCTGGACATAGCCTTTGCAGGGCCTGGCTGCACCAGATGCGTCGTCTCCGCAGCAGTCGTTGTCGCCGCCGTTAATACTGCTAGCGTCTGTGTCGTCGCCGTTGGGCTGAGTGGGATCGTCAGGCATGGAGTCGTCGTTGGGAGCATCATCGCCGCCTTCTGCGGGTTTGCCACAGTCACAGGTAAGGTGATAGACCTTATTGCCATCGGCTGTCTTTAGCTTGCGTAGCTCTTTGATCGTGCACTCGCTCCCGTCTGGGCAAGCTCCAGCGCAGAAGACCTTTTGGGCTCCGCCGCCTTCACCTGGACCTGGAGTGTAGAGCACGATGTGGCAGGTGCGTGGCTCTGTGTCGTTGCAGCCGCACCATTGGCGAACGCCGCCGTGGTGGTTGCGTGAGCTGCGTGGTTCACACTTGGCGCGACCTGGGCAATCGCCACCGCAGACTAGCTGATAGGTTACGCGACCGTTGTTCTGGACGACCTTCTGGACATAGCCTTTGCAAGGCTTGGCAGCGCCAGGAGCGTCGTCTCCGCAGCAATCGTCGTCATTCCCATCGGCATTACTCGCGTCTTGGGTATCGTCGTTGTCGTCGCTGTTGTTAGGCGTGCCATCACTGTTGTTGTTAGATTGATTGTCGTCGCCATTGTTGGCGTTTCCGCCATCTCCATTTGGGCACTCGCAGCTGATATGGAAGAACTTGAAACCGTTGACGTTGCGAACGAGTTTCTCTTGAAGCTTGCACGCCGTCCCATCAGGGCAAGCACCGGCGCAGAAGACTTCTTGGCCTGTGCCGGGTTCACTGTCACCATAGGTGTAGATGACGATGTGACATGTGCTTGGTTCCGTATCTGAACATCCACACCATTCGCGTACGCCGCCATGGTGGTTCTTGGAGGAGCGGGTCTCACATTTGGCGCGGTCAGGGCAAATGCCATCGCAGAGCAATTGATAGGTCACAATGCCGTTTGGTTGGACGATCTTCTGGACGATGCCTTTGCAGTCCTTCTTGTTATTGTCACCACAGCAAGGATCGTCGTTGTCTTGTATGCTGCCATCTGGCTCAGGATTTACGGAGTCTTGTTCGCTTGGAACGGGCTCTTCATTGCCTGTGTCAGGATCGTTGCCGGGATTGGTTGGATCGGGAACTTCTTGATCTGGATCCGTAGGATCCGCAGGTTTTCCATCGTTTTCTCCTGAGGAGTGATTGGGATTCCCGTGATCGCCATAACACGCACAGACAAGGTGGAAGACTTGAAAGCCATCCCCTTTATGAATGAGCTGTTCACTTAGGCGACAAGGCTGTCCGTCTGGGCATTGGCCTGAACAGAATACTTGTTGTGGGCCGCCGCCTTCTCCGCGTCCAGGCGTGTAAAGGACGATGTGGCAATGGGGTGGTTCCTCTTCGCCGCAGCTGCACCATTCGCGGATGCCGCCATGTTGATTTTGGGACCGGTGCGGGTCGCATTTGCCTCCATCAGGGCATTCGCTTTCACAAAGGAGTTGGTAGGTGACTACGCCGTCTGGTTGGACGACTTTCTGCACGATTCAGTGGCAATGTGGGGCCTCTGCCACTTGCGCAACGAGGCCAAGTGTGGAGACCAACAAGATAAAAAGGCTGATGATGGCTGGAAATCGACAAGACTCGGGATGAGTGGATTTGGTTGGTTTCATTTGATCTGGTGGTTGATGTGTATCTTGGTGAGTAGCGCGTTCGCTTGTCGCCTTGACCGCTGCGCGACGGCGGCCCCACCTGATAGAATGTAAACCGTGCGCAAAGGGTACGAAGTATCTGGATTCTTATTGCCGGATGACGAATACGCCGCAGGCCTTGACGGCTTTCCAAGGCTTAGTGTCGGCCGAAACTAACTATTGAAGGGGCATCAATGATGCCTGATGTGGATCCTCACTGAAGCAGGGAGGCTATGATCTCGTTAGCCTGGCTTGCGTAGTGGCCACCGAAGAGGTTGTAATGATTGAGGACGTGGTAGAGATTGTAGAGTGGGCGTCGGGTGCTGTAGCCGTCATCTAAAGGGTAGGCTTCATGGTAGCTTTGATAGAATTCTGCGCCGATGCCTCCGAACATTTCAGTGAATGCGATGTCAGTTTCACGGTCTCCGAAGTACACTGCGGGATCGAAGATCACTGGGGTGCTGTTTTTATCGTAGCCTACATTTCCACTCCAGAGATCGCCGTGGAGCAAGGAAGGGGCAGGTTGATAGCTTTGGAAGAATTGGTTTAGCTGATCCAAGAGTTGAGTTGCTCCGGGCAGATCGAGGCCGCGTGTGGCCGCGAGTTCAATTTGATATCGAAGGCGGTGTTCGCGAAAGAAGGTAACCCAGCTAGACTCCCACGTGTTTCGTTGTGGTGTGTCTCCTATAACGTTATCACGATTCCAGCCGAATGCGTCGCCGGTTGTGCGATGGAGCGCCGCGAGTTCCTTTGCAAGCTGTCTCTCTGAACGATCTCGATCTTTGGGAGAGTGGAGGTCGAGAGCTTCCATGATCAGAAAGGCATTCTCTGAGTCTGTTCCCGCCTGAATCGGACGGGGCGCTCGGATCGTGTCCGTGTTTGCGATTTCTTGGAGGCCTGCTGCTTCCGCCTCGAAGTTTGGCAGGCGTTTGGTGTGGTGAACTTTAAGAAAGTGTCGATTCCCCTGCATATCTGTGACGATTCCCGTCTTGTTGATGCAGCCGCCTCCCACGGATTGAAATCGCAGTTCGCCATCGGACCCTAGAATCTCCGAAACTTGTTGGAGGAGGCTTACCATGCCTGCTTTTTAAGTGGGGGTGGTTGACAAGGCAACATTGGTCCGTCGACGTTGTGCTTCTTGATTGTTGCCTTTCTCAGCGTGTTGCCCCCTGACATCGTACCGTCGTTCCTGCGCGCGTCTGTGCTTTCTATTCTTGCGGTTCTACTAAATGGCGTGCTATTGCCAAGGCTAATTACAAGTCGTGGAACGCGCCGGGGCCACTTGCTTTGGGCCATGATTAGCTTGCCGTTTCTAACGCCTCCACTGCTCACAGCTTACGCTTATACGACACCATTTTTACATCTTGCGCGCTATCCGTGGCTTGAAGAGGTGGCCTACGCAAGTTTGGTGTTTCTGAGAGTTTATCCCTTAGCTTTGCTTGCGGGGGCCTTGATCCCGCGTCGCTTGTCTGAAGAGGGAAAGCATTGTCAGGCGTTAGCGGTAGACCACGGGCTACCTGCGTGGTCTTTTCGGTGGCGTCACCTCGAGCCGGTGATGCTAGTTTCGGCTCTGCTTGTGTTTCTTTATGCATTTCACGAGTTTGAAATGGCGACGTTCTTGCAACGACCTGCTTGGACTGTAGCGATGTTTGATGCCCAAGCTCAGGGATACGCTTTGGGTGTGACCTTGAAGAATCTCTTGCCTCTTGCTCTCAGTCAAACGGTGGTGATATTGGCACTGTTTAGGCTGGTAGAGCGAGGCGATGTTGCTGCGAACGTGAGTCAGAAGTCAGATCGATCATGGATGATTTGGGTCTATGCCGCTGTTGCTGCGTGTTTGTTTTCGATAATTCCGGTATTGCTCATTTTGAAAAGTGCCGTCCGTGGATTGCCATCATTGTCTTCAACGTTCTCCATGCAGCGGGAAGTGGGGGACAGCTTGATCGTGGCGTTTGTTGCTGGGACATTGGGCTTTCTGCTAGCGAAGGGATTGAGTCAATTGAGGTCAAAGGTGCTTCTAGCGGTGTGTTTGATGCCAGGGCTGTTGGGAACGTTGCTGCTCAGCCTGGGGCTGTTGGGCCTGTTTCAATGGCCCGGCCTGATGTCCTTCCGTGATCGTCCTATTCCGTTAGTGGTTGGGCTGGTTCTTGCCCTGCTTCCGTTGCTGACTTTGCTGGCAGTTCTGGCTCAGCGTCGAGACCAGTCGGACGCAAGCTGGAGTGCCCAGCTGATGGGAACGCGGCGGCTATGTTGGGCCTACGGTCGAGGTCCCTATCTCGCTGTTTGGGCCTGTGGGTTCTACCTTGCCTACTTTGACGTGACGATGTCGAAGATTCTCGCCCCTGCCTCGATGACGCCAATTATGGGGAGGCTCTACGATTTGATGCACTATGGGCGTGATACCATGTTGTCAGCCTATGTGCTTGTCGCGGTGGCGGTGCCTTTCTGTATTCTCGCGCTTGCCACTGCGTTAGGCTACGGACTAACATCTCGTCGTGGTTGATTCCGTGATCAGATTCGAGAGTGTCAGCATGTGTGGTAGGCAATCGTCCCGCCTGACTCATGTTTCCTTGTCATTGTCAAATGGGGTGACGGCGGTGATGGGTGCCTCTGGTGCGGGGAAGACTTCGTTGCTCAATCTGTTGGCCGGATACGAGCAGCCCAGTTGTGGCAAGATTCACAATGAGCTTTCGGTGGCGTGGGTGCCTTCGGGATTCGGACTATGGCCAGGGTGCCGTGCGCATGAGCATGTGGCTGATGCTCACTTGCTAGAAATACTTGGGCTAGGGGACTGCCGAGACGCTTTCCCTCACACGCTTTCGTTAGGCCAGCAAGCACGACTCTCGGTCGCGCGAGCCTTGGCAAGCTCGGCGCAGCTACTCATCATGGATGAGCCTCTGGCCCACGTGGATCCAAGACATCGGTCAGACTTTTGGAACGTCATTCGCGACCATTTAGGCGAACGCGTCTTGGTTTTTGCCTCGCATGAGCCGGAAACCGTGCTTGCCCATGCGAGTGAGGTTTGTTGTCTCGTGGAGGGCGAGATCGTGTATCATGGCGAGACGATGGCCTTGTATGAACGACCGGAAACAAGTGAGCTGGCGCACTTTCTGGGGCGAACCAATTGGCTAAACTCGGATGATCAGCGTTGCTGGCTGGGTGGTGTGGGGGCAGAAGCTCAGAGTGTGCGCCCAGAGCACTTGGAGGTCCTGCCGAGTGCTGGTGGAAACGTTCGGTGCCTAAGTAGTCAGAACCTTGGCCTTTATGCAGAGTCTTGTTTGAGAAACGAGGAGACAGGCGATGAGCGTGTCTTTCTTCATCGCTCGACGGCCAGTGTGCTTACAGGGGTGAGAGTGGCCGTGCAATGGCTTGCCTTGTTGATGGTGTGCCTGAATGTCATGGCTTGTGGAAAGGAGTCGACTATTCCGGTGATCCCTGTCTCAGAGTTTCGTGCCTGGCCCCTTCCAATCGACGGGCCCAAGTTGCCTTCACCTCGGAGTGTGGCGACAGGTTTGAATGATGACATTGTTGTGTTAGATGATGCGGGGCGTGTTCTGGTCTTTGGAAGTGAGGGGAAGGTTCTGCGCCGTTGGAGCATGCCGGACGTGACGGTCGGTCGACCGGAGGGCGTGGTTGTGTTAGGTGATGGTAAAATTGTGGTTTGCGACACGCACTATAGCCAGGTCTTGGTATTCAGTCCGGAAGGGGAGGTTTTGCGGAAATTTGGCCAAGTTGGGCGTGGTGATGGCGAGTTTATTTATCCGGTAGCGATTGCCAGAGACTCACAGAATTGTTTGTATATCGGTGAATATGGTTCCAATGATCGCATCCAGAAGTTTACGGCTGATGGAAAGCATCTACTCACCTTTGGTAGCTTTGGAACCGAGCCGGGACAGTTTCAGCGACCATCTGGAATTGTCTGGCATGAAGGCGTGGTCTACGTGGCCGATGCGGTGAATAACAGAGTTCAGCGGTTTCAAGATGATGGAACCTACTCGGGCGAGCTGACGCTGACTCACGCTGGAAAAGCGATCGCGCTTCACCTACCGTATGATTTGGTTCTGGATGGACAGGGGCAACTGGTTGTCGTGGAGTATGGGGCGGGTCGCGTGCTGAGTTGCACGCTGGACGGCAACCTGATTGGAGCGTATGGGCGCCAAGGATCTGGGATGGGCCAATTTCACACGCCCTGGGGCGTCACGGTTGATTCACGTGGTCATTTGAGGGTTGCGGATACTGGAAATCGTCGGCTCGTTGCGATGAAGGTTGGTCTGTAATCAGCCTTGCCTTTGAGCCGAGGCTTCGTTCCATTAATGCATGAAATCACTTCTCATTGTCGCCGTCTCACTTCTTTGTCTTGCGGGTTTCGCCAGGGCGGACAAGCCTCTTGGCAAACCGATGGTGAAGCACGTGAAGGCGAAGGAAGCAGGTGAACTTTGGAAAGCTAACAAAGACAACGCGGGTTTTGTCGTGCTCGATGTACGGACGGCAGGTGAGGTTAAAGAAGTGCGCATTCCTAACGCCGTGAACATTGACATTCGCTCAAATGAGTTTGCTGCAAAGGCTGCGAAGTTAGATAAGGAGCGGACCTACTTGGTCCATTGTCGATCAGGGGCTCGAAGTCAGACTGCTTTAAAAGCGCTCCAGAAGCTTGGGTTTCTCAAGCTCTACCACCTTGATGGCGGCATGATGGCGTGGGAGAAAGAAGGCTTGCAAGTTGATAAGGGAAAGTAGAGGGATCGCTGCCCAACACCATTCATGAAAGCTTACGAAATCTTCCAGAATCTAGACGAGACCCTTGCCCATGAAATCATTGGGTATTTCCGAACGGAATCTCGAGATATTTACAAAGCCACGGTCTCGAGCTTAGCGACGCAGAGGAAATTGCGGGCGGCCTATGTGCAGAAGAAGCCTGGTGCGGATCAGATTGCCTGGGTGGTCAAGACGCTCAAGCTGAAGATGGCAGATACGGTGGGGGAGCATTTACTACAAGTTTGGTTGCTTAAGCAGCGGAAGGACATGCTGATCCGGTTCGTCGACGATCTCGGAATTGAGCATGACGACGATGGCGGTGTGGAGAATTTGCCAGAGACAATCGAAGAGGATAAGCTGAAGGCAGCTATCGATCACTTGTTAGAAGACTATCCGGCGAATGTGGTCACCTTGTACCTTCGGGTCTTTCAGATCCAGCAGCCTGGAGGTTGGCCCGCCATTGCGGGCGCTTTGGAGACGGACAAGAGGCTGGAGTTGGGGAGAGTGGGCGGCTAGCTGGCCATTGGAAACCGTCGTAAAGTGCCTTGAATAGATAGGGGAAGCCACCGTATGCTATCCGTACAACCCCTACATTTATGTTTCGCGAGCTCCGATTGCCCCTATTTACGAGTCTGCTGGGATTTTCCCTCTACACGCTAGCACCCGCAGCTCCCATTCTCACTGAATTTATCGCTGGTGGAAGCGATGCTCCTGTTGCCGGTGATGGTTCTACGCCAGATTGGATAGAGATTCATAATCCCGATGGCTCCCCGGTGAATTTGGCAGGCTACGCGCTGACAGACGACGAGGAGGTTCTTCAGAAATGGACGTTTCCAGAAGTCACGTTGGAGGCCGGAGGTTACGTCATCGTATTCGCTTCTGGTGATGAAGGTACAGGCGACGAACTTCACGCAAATTTCCAACTAGACGGTGGCGGCGAATACCTTGCTTTGGTCGATCCTGCGAGCGCCATTCTAACGGAGTTTAATCCCTATCCCGAGCAGCGTGGCGGGGCTTCCTATGGTTCGATTGGTGAAGAGCTGCAGTTCTTTCAAGAACCCACTCCTGGCGCTGAGAATGGTTCGGGCGTGGATGGCTTTGTTGCGGACACAAAGTTCAATGTGAATCGCGGCTATTATGATGAGAGTTTTGAGCTTGAGATCACAACAGCGACCGAGGGTGCAAACATTACGTATTCGCTAGACGGAAGTGATCCTGCCAAAGCCTCGATCTTTAGTCCGGCTCAGAAATACGAGGGCCCTATCACGATTAGCACGACGACGGTGGTTCGTGCTGTGGCAAAGAAGTCTGGTTGGCAGTCAACGAATACGGATACCAACACCTACATCTTCCACGATGATGTGGTCAACCAGCCAGACGAGCCCGAAGGTTTTCCGAGCAAGTGGGGACGGTTCAGCGTGGACTACGAGATGGATCCTGAGATCACAGGTCCAAATGCAGGCGAGATGAGAGGTGCGTTGCGTTCTTTGCCGACTGTCTCCTTTGTCGGTCACAACGATGACTTCTTTGGATCGAAAGGAATCTATGGAAATCCCGAGTCGACTGGTTTGAACTGGGAGAAGCCGATTTCCTTTGAGTGGTTAAACAAAGATGGTTCGGGCAAATTCCAGGTCGATTGTGGTGCGCGTATTCAAGGTGGCTTCTTCAGGCAGGCGAGTGCATCGGAGAAGCATTCTTTCCGGCTTTTGTTTAAGAGTGAGTATGGCGTGGGGCGTTTGCGTGAGGACATTGTCGATCAGCCTGGAGCGACCGATAGCTTTGATACGATCGTCTTCCGCGCCGGTGGAAATGATGGCTATGCCTGGGGCGGTGCTGGAACCACAGTGCAGTTTTTACGAGACGAGTTTGGGCGACGTATCGCGGCAGAAGCGGGGCATGCCTCTCCTCGGGGTGGCTTTCAGCATTTGTATATCAATGGTCTCTACTGGGGGCTCTATAACCTCACCGAACGGCCAAACGAGAATTTTTCGGCCTCCTACTATGGAGGCGAGGATGGCGACTGGGATGCAAACAATTCTGGTGAAGTCAAACAGGCAGGAGGGAAGGAGAACGGGAACGATCCTTCGAACAGCGGCTTAAGGGATTGGAATACTTACGTCAGCGATGCCCGTGATGCGGAGACTTATGCAGATTGGATGAAGTTGCAGGGACTGAATCCTGACGGAACCCGTAATCCAGAGTTTAAAGTGTACTTAGATGCGGATCACTACGCGGATTACATGATCATCAATTTCTGGGGAGGAAACTGGGATTGGCCTAACAAGAACTTCTGGTTTGGGCGTCTGAATACTCCAGAGAGCACGGGCTTCAAGCACTACACTTGGGATTTTGAGAACACGATGGGAAACAATCGTTCGCGTTCGCCACTCAACATGAAGGCACCGCGCAACACCCAATGGGTGGGTGGTCCCTACGCTTCGTTGAAAGAGCTCCTTTGGTTTCAAGTGAAATGGGCGGATCGGACGCAGCGCCTCTTCTTTAAAGGCGGACTTCTATCGCCGGATTCGACCATCGAAAGGTATAGCGGGATGGCCGCCGAAATCGAGCCAGCGATGTATGCTGAAACAGCACGCTGGGGAGATGACAACCAATCAAGGCCTCACACGATCGACGAGTGGCGCGACGAGCGCGACTGGATGTTAGAGACTTATCTTCCTCAGCGGACGGACATTGTATTGGGGCAGTTTGAAGACGAAGACCTGTATCCTGGTCGGGCAGCTGCAGTGTTTTCTCAACACGGTGGTATGGTGGGCAATGGGTTTACCCTTACCATTGAGAATGGGAATCCCGACACGTTCTATACATTAGACGGTTCAGATCCTTATGAGTTTAATTCTACGTCAGGAGCGATCGAGTTAAGGGATACCGCCATATCCTATACCGAGCCGATTTTGATCAATGGCACTACCACAGTTAAGGCACGGTATTTCAAGAAGAGCATCTTCGGTGGCGTGACTTGGTCAGCACTTTCGGAGGCGACGTTCTCTTTAGGAACTGATAGTCTCGTGATCAGCGAGCTGATGTATCATCCGACGGCACCGACGGATTCAGAGCGCGACCAAGGTTGGACGAGTGCGAGCCAGTTCGAATACTTGATTGTGAAGAACACTGGGGCTGCGGAGGCGGATTTGAAAGGTGTGTATTTTGATGCAGGCGTGGACTATACTTTTCCTGCTGGTGCCAAATTGGCTGCGGGACAATCGTTGGTGCTAGCCCGGAATCCAACTGCCTTTGCGGCGCGTTACGGCGCTGAGCCGGTGGGCGGTGATTTCGATGGGAAGCTCGACGACGGCGGTGAGACCCTGCGCTTGGTCGATGCTGCCGGGCAAGTGATCCAGTCTTTCCGTTATGATGATGGTGAGAGCTGGCCTGCCAATGCAGATGGGCAGGGAGCAACCCTGCTACTTCTCGATCCTGGGACGGGACCCTCTACCCGACCAGATGCTAGTGCAGCGGGAAGTTGGGGAGAAGGCACAGCCTTTGGTGGTGGAGGTGTGGTGGAAGGACCGAGCCTAAACGATTGGCTGACCGAGAACGGATTGGCCGATGCAAACGGCGATGGCGACGGCGATAGTCTCACGGATCTCTTGGAGTATGCGTTAGGGACTGATCCTGTCGCGAGCGATGAAGCCCCGCTGTCCGTTACTTTTGGAGTAGGTGATTCATCGGCTTCGGTCAGTTATCAACGTCGACAAAGCATTTCTGGAGCGGTGCTGACGCTCGAAGAGAGTTCTGACTTGGATGTTTGGGCTCCAATCTCCGCGGGCGATTGGCAGATTGAGGAATCGAGTGTGGAAGGGGATCTTGGTCTCGTTCAGCTGACATTGATTCCGAAGGACGCGACCGTTTCAGCGGTGAAGTTTCTTCGCATCGCTGTTTCTCAGAACTAGACCTTGGGGCGTTTATATTAATGCGGCCCTTAAATACAAGAGTCTTGTCCGGCGTATGCGATATGTCGCCCTTTAAAATAGCTCATGATCCGTTCTGGCTGTTTTTGGATGCTGCGCATGAACGAGATCACGT
>Ga0213868_10004058_pt1 | contig 13471 bp, 9 predicted proteins | sample PICome_9_FD_160087 | JGI IMG/M metagenome (GOLD analysis project Ga0213868, IMG submission 160087) | Coastal seawater microbial communities near Pivers Island, North Carolina, United States - PICO127 | ecosystem: Environmental > Aquatic > Marine > Coastal | place: USA: North Carolina | collected...
AAAAGAGCAGTTCAAATTAATACTGATTTAAAAACAGAATTAGTTGAGAAATTAGAGGAATTTGCTACTTACAATGATAGTTTAGAAGAAGTTTTCGAAAACAAAGAACAGATAGAAGTATCTAAGTTCTATGAAAAATTACCGAAACCTACTGCAATAGCTGTAGATGAATGGTTAGATGGTAAAGTTTACCATAGAACACCAGATACTGAGTAATGTCTGTTTTAAGCGGTAAAAAAATTCTTCTTGGCATCACTGCCGGGATAGCCGCTTACAAGACGGCCAGCTTGGTCCGTTTATTTATAAAATCTGGGGCAGAAGTTCAGGTTATTATGACACCTGCCTCTAAAGATTTTATTACACCCTTAACCCTTTCTACACTCTCAAAAAAACCTGTTCATTCTTCTTTTTACAGTAAAGAAGAAGAAAATGAGTTATGGAATAATCATGTAGAGCTCGGACTTTGGGCAGATTTTATGCTCATAGCACCGGCAACTGCAAATACATTATCTAAAATGTCTGGTGGCACTTGTGATAATCTATTAATTGCCACCTACTTATCTGCAAAATGTCCAGTATACTTTGCACCTGCCATGGATTTAGACATGTATGTACACCCTTCTACAATAACTAGTTTAGATAAGCTTCAGTCATTTGGGAACAAAATGATTCCAGCTACTAGTGGAGAATTGGCAAGTGGTTTGGTTGGTGAAGGAAGAATGGCAGAACCACAAGATATTTTGGCTTTTATAGAAAATGATATTTTATCTGTGTTACCGCTACGAGGTAAAAAAGTATTAATTACAGCCGGGCCAACCTACGAAGCCATAGATCCTGTAAGATTTATTGGAAACCATTCTTCTGGGAAAATGGGATTTGAAATAGCTAAAGCTGCTGCCAATCTTGGAGCTGAAGTATTTTTAATAGCTGGGCCCAGTGAAGAACAAGTAAATAATACGCTTATTCAAAGAATAAATGTGGTGACCGCTGAAGAAATGTATGAAGCTTGTCATCGTTATTTTTCCGAGGTAACTATTGCTATTTTATCTGCTGCAGTTGCAGATTATAAGCCAAAAAATATAGCAACTGACAAAATAAAAAAGAAAGATACCACGTTAGAGTTGGAGTTAGCTCCTACTAAAGATATTTTAGCTTCTTTAGGAGCTATTAAGCAACATCAATACCTGGTAGGGTTTGCTCTAGAGACAAGTAATGAAATTGAAAATGCACTCTCTAAATTAGAAAGAAAAAATTTAGATGCCATTGTTTTAAATTCTTTAAAAGATAAAGGTGCAGGATTTGCTTCAGATACTAATAAAGTTACTTTTATAGATCAAAAGCAAGATCAAGTACATTTTGAATTGAAATCAAAAACAGCAGTAGCTAAAGATATTATGAATGAAATTTTGAATAAATTAGATGCGTAGAATACTCTTATTTTTTATTTTTTTATCATCTATAACAATTTCTTCTCAAGAATTAAATTGTCAGGTGACGGTTAATTTTGATCAAGTTTCAGGATCAAATAGACAAGTCTTTACAACTCTAGAAACAGCTATTTCAGAGTTTGTAAACCAAAAAAAATGGACAGATAAAACTGTAAAATCCCAAGAACGTATTAATTGTGCTATGAATATTATTATTACAAAAAGAGATAATAATACTTTTGAGGGCTCTATACAAATCCAGTCTACAAGACCAGTTTATGGAACCTCTTATGAGACTCCAATTTTAAATATTAGGGATAATGACTTTAATTTTAAGTACAACGAATTCGATCAGTTTATTTACAATCCAACTAGATTTGATTCTAACTTAATTTCTACGATTGTTTTTTATACATATATTATTTTAGGAGTAGATGCAGATAGCTTTGCTTTAAACGGTGGTGAAACTTATCTAAAAGAAGCAGAAAATGTAACACTTCAAGCGCAGCAGAGTGGTCTTGCAGCTTGGTCTAACCAAGTGGGGGTTCAAAATAGATTTCAGATGATAGATAATCTATTATCACCTGGTCTAAATCAGTTTCGATCTGTAATCTATAACTACCATAGAAAAGGCCTAGACGAACTAACTGGAGATGCAAAAATTGCTAAACAAAGTCTTGAAAATACCATTATTACATTAGATAGGCTCTTTAATAAAGTGATAGGAAACCCATTGTTAAGACTATTTTTTGATGCCAAAGCAGACGAAATAGTAAATCTTTACTCAGACGGGCCTAACACTAGAAGCAAACAACGCTTACTTGCGGTGCTTCAAAAAATATCTCCAAATAACAGTTCTAAGTGGCGTAAGATAAATTAATTGTCTACCAAGTCTTGTATTTCAGTTTCTTTATAGAACATAGTTCTGCATTACTACGAACTTTAACTATAGATTAGCTAATCTATCATTACCAACTATTTTTATGTTCATTATATTATAATTATCTTCCATAAAATTATAGTCACTTATGAATGTTACACATTTCTTTCGTCTTTTAAATAAAGAAGGTCTTATTAGAATATACCCTATTCGTTTAGTTTCAATACTTGTAATCTTTATTTTTTTCACTTCTTGTACCCCAAAAAAACAACTTGAATTAATAGATAAAGTTGAGGTCTTAAGAGACAAGCATGGGATCAATCATATCTATGCTAATAATCAACAAGATCTTTTTTTTATGCAAGGCTATTTAGCTGCAAAAGACAGGCTTTTTCAATTTGAAGTTTGGAGAAGACAGGCCACAGGTACTGTTGCAGAAATTTTTGGAGAATCTGAATTAAAAAGAGACATTGGTACCAGACTTTTTAAGTTCAGAGGAGATATAAAAGAGGAATTAAATCATTATCACGAAGATGGCTATGAAATTATTAGCTCCTACACAAACGGAATAAATGCATACATAGAAGCAGTAAAAAACCAATCAGAGAAACTTCCTGTAGAATTTACATTACTTAATATTCAACCAGAATTTTGGACACCAGCAGATGTTATTTCAAGACATCAAGGGCTTCTAGGAAATATTGGTCAAGAGTTAAATATTGGGAGAGCAGTTTCTAGAATTGGTGAAGAAAAAGTAAAAGAGTTACTGTGGCTTCATCCTAAAGACCCCTCTTTAAAACTTCATAAGAAAATTAGAAAAGAAGATTTAGACCAAGACATACTGGGGCTGTATAATGCCTATAGAACACCAATTAAATTCAAAAAAGAGTATGTTCAAGAGAAGTTTCAGAAAAAAGGTGCTCTTGCCATTTCATTTTCAGATAAGATTGAAGATACAGAAGATGAATTTAGTATAGGAAGTAACAATTGGGCTATCTCTGGAAATAAATCATTCAATGGATCGCCTATTTTAGCCAATGATCCACATAGAAGTATTGTAGCTCCATCATTAAGATACCTTACTCATTTGGTGGCGCCAGGTTGGAATGTTATTGGAGGAGGAGAGCCAGAAATTCCAGGAATTTCCATAGGTCATAATGGTTATGGAGCTTGGGGTTTAACCGTTTTTAGAACAGATGCTGAAGATTTGTATGTATATGAAATAAATCCTAAAAATTCAAAACAGTACTGGTATAATGGAGAGTGGTTAGATTTTAAAGAAATAAAAGAAACTATTCCTGTAAAAGGGAAAGAAAATCACGACATAGTGTTACAGTATTCTATTCACGGTCCTGTAACTTTTGTAGATGAAAAAAGAAATAGAGCGTATGCCGTAAAATGTGGATGGCTAGAGGTAGGAGGGTCTCCCTATCTAGCTTCTTTACGCATGAATCAATCTCAATCGTGGGAAGAATTTAGAGAAGCTTGTAGTTACAGTCATATCCCAGGAGAAAATATGGTATGGGCAGATAAGGACGGCACTATTGGATGGCAGGCAGTTGGCATTGCCCCCATTAGAAACACCCATAGTGGGCTAGTTCCTGTTCTAGGTGATGGAAGTTATGAATGGGATGGATATCTACCCATTAAAGAAAAGCCTCATGTTGTAAACCCCTCTAGTGGTTTCTTCGCCTCTGCCAATCAAAATGTGACACCTGCATCTTATGAACATTGGAATGCCATTGGTTTCTCATGGTCAGATCCTTACAGAGGTGATCGAGTAAATAGTGTACTTTCTAATGAGTCTAAAAATAAATTTACGATGCAAGACATGATGGATTTACAAGTAGATTATCATTCTTTACCTTCAAAGGAGTTGATAAAAATGATAGATCAGACTTCATTAGATCCAGCCAATAAAAAATATTTTGAAATGCTTCTTGCTTGGAATAATAAACTCACAGCAACTTCTGTTGAAGCTGCCATTTATGTAAATTGGGAACGAACTATCATTAGAGAGTTTCATGATAAATATGTACCAAAGAATGTAAAAGGCTTATTAAATATTCAGCTATTTAAAATAATTGAGAGAATAAACAAGTTACCTTCAAAAGAACGTGATGAATTTTTAAAAAATACTTTTATAACTTCTAATAAAGAGCTAAAATCTAAGTTTGGAACTGAGACTAGTAAATGGCTTTACGGTCAACAAGAATACAAACACATAAAGATAAAACATCCACTTGAACATATAGTGAATGACTCAATTTATAAGTTGGTAAGCTTCAAAACTTATCCAAGAGGAGGAAATGCCTACACACCCGGTTCCTCTGGATCTAATTTACGTCAGTCTTCTGGAGCAAGTTTCAGAGTAGTAATAGATACAAAGAATTGGGACAATTCTGTAGCAACAAACTCACCAGGGCAATCTGGAAACCCTAACAGTAATTTTTATAGAAATTTATATGAAGATTGGGCAAATGATAGGTTTTTTGAATTGTACTACAGTAAAGAAAAAATAAAGTCGAATCTTCATAGTAAAGAGGTGTATTACCCAAAAAAATAATTACATTTAGTTTTTAAAATTATTAAAATTGTTATCATCTATTTCCATAAAAAATTATGCTTTAATCAATGAATTACACATTGATTTTTCTTCGGGTCTTTCAATAATTACAGGAGAAACTGGAGCAGGTAAATCAATTTTATTGGGTGCACTTGGGTTGGTTTTAGGAAATAGAGCAGATTCCTCTACGTTGAAAAACACTGATAAAAAGTGTGTTGTGGAAGTTGTTTTATCTATTGAAAACTATAATTTACAAGAATTTTTTGAAACAGAAGATATAGATTATGAACCCAATACTATCTTAAGAAGAGAAATTCTTCCTTCAGGAAAATCTAGAGCTTTTGTAAATGATACTCCCGTAACTCTTTTGGTTTTAACAACTCTAAGGGGAAGGCTCATAGACATTCATTCACAACATCAAACGCTTCAAGTCTCTGACCAACAATTTCAATTCCAATTATTAGATGCCGTTGCAAATAATGAAAGTAAGTTAAGCTCATACAAACGTGGATTAGAGAGTTACACCAAGGAGAAAAAGAGACTAAAGGAAATCCAACACGCTCAAAGAGAGGCTACTCTTCAATACGATTATAATTCTCATTTATACAATGAATTACTTGAAGCCAAACTTATTGAGGATGAGCAAGAATTATTGGAAGAAAAGATAGAAAAAATTAATAATGTAGAAGAAATTAAGCAACATTTATCAGAGGCACTTCAACTAACAACTGATGACACTATTGGAATTGAAAACTTATTGTATTCACTAGAACAAAAACTAGCCAAAATTTCCTCGTATTCAAAAGAGTACCAAGAACTTTCTGACAGAATATCTAGTATTAAAATTGAATTAGTTGATATTATTGGGGAAATAGAAACGGCCAATGAATCGTTAGATTTTAATCCATCTGAGGCAGATCAATTAAACGATCGTCTGCAATTGATTTATAACCTACAAAAAAAACATTACGTTAATTCTATATCTGAATTACTGTCCATTCAGTCAACATTATCTGAAAAAGTAAGTAGAGTAGAAAACTCAGAACAACTCCTTGCAGAACAAGAAGCTATTGTAGAAGAAATAGCTAATAAATTAGATATTATTGCTTTAAAAATCTCAGATGCTAGAAATAAAATTATTCCAAAATTATCCAAACAACTAGAGAATATATTAGCAGATTTAGGAATGCCGCACGCACGTTTTCAAATACAAAACACCTTATCTGAAAACTACTATAAGAACGGAAAAGATGTGTTGCAATTTTTATTTTCAGCTAATAAAGGAGGACAATATGGAGAATTAAAAAAAGTGGCTTCCGGTGGTGAGCTATCTCGTGTAATGTTAGCTATCAAAAAGATTTTATCTGAAAACAGTCAATTGCCAACTATTATTTTTGATGAAATAGATAGTGGTGTTTCTGGTGAAATTTCTAATAAAATGGCTCATATCATGTCACACATGAGCAGGAAAATGCAGGTAATTACCATTACGCATATCCCACAAATAGCAGCTAAAGGAAATCAACATTACAAGGTGTACAAAGAAGAAGTAAATAACATCACTACTACCAATTTAAAACAATTGTCTGAAGATGAGAGAATTGTTGAGATTGCAGAAATGTTAAGTGGTAAAAATATTTCAGACAGTGCCTTAATTCATGCCAGAGAGTTGCTTAACTAATAGTTAATTCTTAATACAATAGATACGTACGAGTATTTTTATTTAGAGTATTCAAAAATTGAAAGGTAAAAATTAAACGATTATATTTGCCCACGAATAAAAAACTAACAATTTAAGAGATGTCTTATAATTTATTAAAAGGAAAAAAGGGAATTATTTTTGGCGCACTAGACGAAAACTCTATTGCATGGAAAACTGCAGAGAGAGCTCATGAGGAAGGAGCAGAGTTTGTATTAACAAACGCACCTATAGCCATGAGAATGGGTACTATTAAAGACCTAGCAGCAAAGACAGGATCTCAAATTATTCCTGCAGATGCCACTTCTATGGAAGACCTAGAAAATTTAGTAGAAAAATCTATGGAGATTTTAGGAGGTAAAATAGACTTTGTATTGCATTCTATTGGAATGTCCGTAAACGTACGAAAAGGTAAATTGTATACTGATCCTAAATATGATTTTACTACCAAAGGTTGGGATGTGTCTGCGGTTTCTTTTCACAAAGTAATGAATGTATTGTACAATAAAGAGGCCATGAACGATTGGGGTAGTATAGTTGCTCTTACCTACATGGCAGCTCAACGTGTTTTTCCAGACTATAATGATATGGCAGATAACAAAGCTTATTTAGAAAGTATAGCACGTAGTTTTGGATATTTCTTTGGAAGAGATCACAAAGTAAGAGTTAATACCATATCTCAGTCTCCAACACCAACTACAGCAGGTAGTGGTGTAAAAGGGTTTGAAGGTTTTTTAGCCTATGCAGATAAGATGTCTCCACTAGGAAATGCCACTGCGTTAGAATGTGCGGATTATACCATTTCATTATTCTCTGATCTAACTAAAAAAGTAACCTTACAGAACTTATTTCATGACGGTGGTTTTTCTAACATGGGAGTTAGTGATGCTGTTATGGATAAATTTATTGAAGAATAGTTAATATATTATCTTAATAATATAAATAGGTTTTGTTTTTATTAATCAAAACCTATTTTTTTTGCGATATAGTTAAAAAATAGTGTACTCTACTTATAATTATTACTTGTTTTGTGAAGTTTATAGTAAATAATGTAACTTAGCTTTTTAACAAAATTTTAAGATATTAACCAAAATTACCTAATTTATGAAAAAAATTACTTTAATAATAATTACCTTTTTATATTCTTATCTATCTTATGGACAGTATTTGTCTGAAGGATTCGAATCGGGAACTTCCCTTCCGGCTAGTTGGGTTCTAACACAAACTAATACAACCGAGACTTGGGAAATTTCTACCACTGTAGCTAACAATGGGACTAATAGTGCTACAGTTGCATATGACTTCAGTCAAGATGAAACACTTACCAGTCCATCGATAGATTTATCTTCCTCAACTAATCCAAGATTCATATTTTCTTGGAGTATGAGTTATTATTGGTCAGTGGATCCAAATAATAATTACGATTTCACGGTTAGTTTAGATGACGGAACTAATATTACAGAATTATTTAAAGAGGCAGATGTTGGTGAATTTGATAATTTCACATGGTATGAACAAACCATAGACCTTTCTGCTTATGTTGGGCAAAGTGATGTTAAATTACTTTTTAATTATACAGGAGATGATGGAGCAGCTCTTTATTTAGATGATATTTTGATTGAAGAAACTCCGACCTGTTTGTCTGTTACAAATTTAACAGCAACAAGTAATTCACCAACAGAAGCAGAAATATCTTGGACAGCTGGAGCCTCAGAAACTGAATGGACCTACGAATACGGCCCTACTGGTTTTACCCAAGGAGATGGAATTATTACAATTACTGGACCAAACAATCCTATAACTTTTGGTGGTTTAACTCCTGGAGCAACGTATGATATTTATGTTCAAGCAAATTGTGCTGGGACTAACGGCGATAGTACTTGGGAAACAATTACATGGACAATGCCAAATACGCCACCCTCAAACGATGACTGTGACGGTGCCATAAGTCTTACTGTTAATTCAGATTATAGCTGTGCCGTTGTTACAGCTGGTACAACGTCAGGAGCAACTGCTTCCTCACAACCGGATGATGTAACAGGAACACCAAATACAGATGTATGGTTTTCATTTGTAGCTACAGAAACTAGTCATAAAGTAACTATTACTGATGTAGTAAACCAGGGAGGTGGAACTTCTACTAGTACGGACATGGGTATGGGAGTTTATGATGCTAGCGGTGGCTGTGATGGTCTTGTTTTTGTTGATGATAGTGATCCAAACACTTTAGATTTAACTGGCTTGACTGTCTCTAATACCTATTTGGTAAGAGTTTATGGATGGTACACTTCAGTTCAACAAAATAATTTTAATATTTGTGTTGGGTCACCCATAGGAACTATCACACCAAATTTTTCAGATGATTTTAGCACTCTAGATAACTGGACAGAATCTGAAGGGCCATTTGGTGCTCCTTCTTCAACAGATAATACTAGTTCATGGGTATCTTCTGATTTTTTAAATGACGCTTCTAACGTAAATGGTCAATCAGCAAGAATTAATATTTATGGATCATCTATCGATGAATATTTAATTTCTCCAGTATTTAATCTTTCAGGAGGTACTTATTACCTAAATTATGATATAGCATTAACTGAGTGGGATGATACAACTTCAGCCACATTAGGTTCAGATGATTATTTAGCTTTACTAGTTACTCAAGACGGAGGTTCTTCATGGCAAGAGCTCTCTAGATGGGATGCAAGTACAGAAATAAGTAATGAAGGGCAATCAGCTACAGAATTTACTTTGAGTGGTTATGGTGCTGAAGTTCAATTTGCTTTTTACGCAAACTCCGGATCTAGTGATTCAGGTATAGATAATGATTTATTCATTGACAATTTCCAGATTACTTCTGAAACTTTAGGTACAGCAACGAATACTTTAGAAGGGTTTACGTTGTATCCAACAATTGTAAAAGAAGCATTAAACTTTAGATCTCAAAATAATGTAGAGGCCATAACAGTATTTAATTTATTGGGTCAAAAAGTGTTTTCTGGAGCACCTAATACAAACAACTCATCTATTAACTTGTCTAAACTAAGACCAGGGGTGTATGTTGTAAAAGTAAGTGCTGAAGGGAAAACAGGATCTTACAAGATTATAAAAGAATAACTTTTCTAAATTTTCTTATTATAAACGCAAACCGAAAGGTTTGCGTTTTTTTATGCTATTTTTACGCTTGTAATTTAAGCTGAATAGATGGGTTTTTTTAAGAAAATAGACAAGGTGTTTTCATCCTCAAGTAGTTTTCATCTTCTAGATAGAAATGAAGTAGATCTTCATATAGAAGAAAATATTAAAAGTGTAGGAATTGCTAGATATGCAACATCAGACTATGGAGATTTGTACATAACAATTAATGAATTAGGAGGCTTTTTAATGCTAGAAACTATTTTGGTGAGTGCTACCAATGTAAAAACTAAAAAAGGAAGTAAGCTTACTTTTTCTGCTAAAGGCGCTTCTCTAAAATTTGATTCTGATGAAGACAGAATAGAATCAGATTTTTCTAGTGATGCCAATAGGTATAGTACTAAAATAGATTACAATATAAGTGAAGAAGAAGCTGAAGTGTTTAAAACAACAAAGTACCATTCAGTTTTATTTGAAATTAACGGACAAGAAATTAACTTTTCTGCGATATAGCTAAACCAGTGAAACCAATTTTTTCCATCATCATCCCAGTGTATAATCGTCCAGAAGAATTAGACGAGTTATTGGCCAGTATTCTTATTCAAGAATATGATAAGGTTTTTGATGTCTATATTATTGAAGACGGATCTTCTGTAAAAAGTGATTTGATTGTAGAAAAATATAGAACTGAGTTGCCTATTCACTATTTTGAGAAAGAAAACACAGGACCTGGACCTAGTAGAAATTTTGGTATGCAAAAAGCAACAGGAAACTACTTTGTTATTCTAGATTCTGATGTAATTCTACCAAAACACTATCTAGCAACAGTTGCTAAGCAATTAGAGCATAAATATACAGATGCTTTTGGTGGCCCAGATGCAGCGCACCCTAATTTTTCAGTGCTACAAAAAGCCATTAATTATTCCATGACTTCTTTTTTAACTACTGGAGGTATCAGAGGAAAGAAGAGGAGTGTTGGGAAATTTCAACCACGTAGTTTTAATATGGGGCTTTCAAAAAAAGCATTTGAGATCACTAATGGATTTTCAGAGATGCGTAATGGAGAAGATATAGACCTTATATTTCGTTTATGGAATCATGGTTTAGAAACTCAGTTAATAGATAACGCTTTTGTATACCATAAGCGCAGGAATTCTATCTCAAGTTTTTTCCATCAAACCTATGCATTTGGTGCTGCAAGACCTAAACTTAATAAAATGTATCCAACCACTGCTAAACTCACGTATTGGTTTCCAAGTGTTTTTATACTAGGTTTAGACTTGTCAATTTTACTTTTATTTTTTGGAATCTATAATCCCATACTAGGATATGGCTTGTACTTTTCTCTGATAGCTCTAGATGCTTCTTTTCGTAATAATAATCCAATTGTTGGTTTATTAAGTATCATAACTTCATTAACGCAGTTTTTAGGTTACGGATTAGGATATTTAGAGGCTACATTTTTTTCAAAAAAATAACTTATACAACAGCATTCAATATATTTTTTATGGTTTCTATATCAGAAACTGTTTGCGGTGTATTTCCAAAATAAGAATGGGTTCTACTAGAAATGATCTTAGAGGCAGAGCTATGAATTTCGGTAAAACCAGTATTTTTAAAGTGAATGCAATTCTCTGAATTTATGCCACTACCGGGAAGTATGGTGAGTTTATTTTTTGCCAGCTTTTGAAGTTCAATTAATAAATCTATACCATTCTCAGCTTTTTCTTCTTGTCCAGAGGTTAATAAACGATGAACACCTAAAGCTATTAATTGAAGTAATGCTTCTTTTGGTTTTGATACCAAATCAAAAGCTCTATGAAAAGTAAAAGACATGGGTTTAGACAATTCAATTAATTCTGAAGTTCTTTTGATATCTATGGTGTTATCTTCATGCAGTACTCCAGCAACTATTCCAGCACAACCTAAGTCTTTACATAGACGGATGTTTTCTTTCATGATGTCAAATTCTTTACCAGAGTAGGTAAAGTTTCCACTTCTTGGTCTAATTAAGACATGAACAGGAATATCAATATCAGCCATTACTTTCTTGAGTAACCCATATGAAGGGGTAGTTCCACCAACAGAGATTTCAGAACACAACTCTATACGATGTGCTCCAGCAGTGTTTGCATTAACAGCAGATTGATAGGAGTTGGCACAAATTTCTAAAATCATATTATTCAATAATTATTTCATCTATAAATGTCCATGCTTTGTGTCCTGCACCTTGTTTCCCTTCTGGAATTGTACCGTAATTTTTTATAATAATATCTAATTTTTTAACAGGTATAGATTTTAATTCATAGGAGTAATTTACTAACAAATTATTTTTTTCTTCTAGGATACTAATATCATTTACAGTTTTTCCATCTTCAAGATAAAAACTGAAACCAATTTCGTTGGGTGCATAGATCCATTGTCCGTTTCCATTATAAAATCTGGTGGAGATCGTATTAATATTTTTTGGTTTGTCAAATTCTATGGTAACTATGATATCTTCCCCCGAAAAACCCAACCATTCCTTATCGCCATAACGTTTATTATTTCCTGAAATACCATTGATTAAAGCACCTTTTCCACCAGCATTGTAAGCAGGGTGTGGTTCTTTATCAATTGCTATTGTAGCACCAACTCCTTTGTGTAAATTAATTTTTTGTTGAAATACAGCTCCCAATGCAGTGTTTTTTGAATTTAAAACGACTGCTTTAATATGCATAGATGAATCTACTTTAATTGGATCTGAATATAATTTTGAAGGAAAAGATTTATCAGTAGAATAATATATTGGGTAGCTGGAGGAAGTCGTATTTAATTCATAAGTTAAATGATCATTTACATAAGTTAATTCACCTTCTACGGAATAGATATGGTTGGCATAGTTTACCTCTAATTGGTCCAATCTTTTTTGATACTGCTCTAATCTATGAATGAAATCTTGATAATTTTTATATTCAGGAGAAGACCAGAGCACCTCACTTAAAGCTACTGTTCTTGGGAAAGCCATATATTCTACCTGTTTTTCAGTTTGCATATATTCTGTCCATACATTTCCTTGAGCTCCCAATACATGGGTAGCTTCTTTGTCAGTTAACCCCTCTGGTACTGGATTAAAATGATATACTTTTTCTAAAGGTAAAAATCCTCCTATAGCTAGAGGTTCATTTTCATTTTCTGATTGATAATGATCAAAATAACAGTGAGAACCCGGCGTTAAAATAACATCATGTCCTTCTTTTGCTGCTTGAACGGCACCTTTAGTTCCTCGCCAAGACATCACGGTAGCATTAGGAGCTAAACCACCCTCTAAAATTTCATCCCAACCAATAATTTGCTTCCCTTTAGAATTGATGTATTTCTCCATTCTAGTGATAAAATAACTTTGTAAGCTATGTTCGTCTTTTAAACCTTCTTTTTTGATAAGTTTCTGGCAATACTCACAATTTTTCCAGTTTGTTTTTGGGGCTTCATCTCCGCCAATATGAATATATTTTCCAGGAAATAATGCCACAACTTCATCTATGACATCTTCCAAAAACTTAAAAGTACTTTCTTTTGGACAATAGACTTCATCAAAAACACCCCATTTTGTGGCTACTTCCACTTGTTCTCCAGTACAGCCTAATTCTGGGTAGGCTGCAATAGCAGCTTGCGAATGCCCCGGCATTTCAATTTCTGGTATAATGGTAACCTGTCTTGTTTTTGCATAAGCAACCACTTCTTTTATTTGTTCTTGTGTATAAAACCCTCCGTAGGGTTTGCCATCA
>Ga0213868_10004062_pt1 | contig 13462 bp, 5 predicted proteins | sample PICome_9_FD_160087 | JGI IMG/M metagenome (GOLD analysis project Ga0213868, IMG submission 160087) | Coastal seawater microbial communities near Pivers Island, North Carolina, United States - PICO127 | ecosystem: Environmental > Aquatic > Marine > Coastal | place: USA: North Carolina | collected...
CGATTGGGTTGCTTAGCGGGTTGACTTAGCGAAAAGAGTTCTTGTAAATAACTGATATTGAGCATATTGGAGCGTTAGGTTCAAAACCCTCTCTCTCCGACTTACGACAAGGCGAGCAATGTGATTGAAATGACCAATCCGGCCACAGATGCACAAAACGATGCCATTCATTTGTCGTACGATTACAATCGACTACGATTCAAAACCATGCCTTCTGCCGGTGGAGCGGTGGATTTGTACAACGTGGAGTACATCTACGGGCACTATGGCGATGGCAACAACGGCGCAGGTCGCGTTGTAACCATCAAGCAAGGTGGCACCTTTAAGGTAGATGACTATAAGTACGATGAGTTGGGTCAGATGGCTCAAGAAGTGAAAACCTTTGACGTACCAAATGTGGGGCCAAGAACTTTTGCTACTTCCTATAGGTACGACTCTTTCGGACGCATTCTCAAATCTATCTACCCAGATGGTGATCAGGTTACTTACGGTTATTATACAAGTGGTGAACTTTCTAGTGTAAATTCTAGTGCTGGTGGAATATCTCAAAGCATCATCAGTGAAATCTACTACGACGGCAGAGGAAATATCAGTGAGTTGCATTACGGAAATGGAACCCAAACTACGTATGACTATGCCGATAGAACGTGGACATTAATGGGTTCTACTGTAAAGGGAACATCGGGCGGCACAACCAATGTTTCGTTAATGCAACGGGCTCGAACCTGCGACCACCTGATTATGAGTCATGAACATCTTAAGTATTGCTTTAGTCGTGAATATACTGAAAACATTGGGTTGATGGAATTACACGTGATTCCAAACGTGTGTTCGGAATATTCCGAACAAAAAATTCAAGCCGGGCAGGAATTGCACAGCTTTGTCCCACTCGTGGAACCAGAACTCCTTTCAATCAAGATTTAAGTGAGGGGTTAACCCTTAGACCTTTTCTCTAGAATACTACTCAGAAACCCTTTGAAGGAAACTTCAGAGGGTTTTTTCGTTTACAAGCTTACCAACTGGTGCAAAGCCCCATCACAACAAGGTTGTACTGCGCGGGTTTTCGAGCAATGAAAGAATTTTTTCGTCTAATATTGCAAGTTTGATTTTTTTTTTGACGGGTTGGCCTGCTAGCATTGCTAAACGCTTTGCTCATTGACTGAGTAAATCTTCGCTATGTATCGAAGTCGTAGTCTATAGCAATTGACTTGGTTACCTTATGTAGGTACTTGGAGCATAACTTCTTCCCCAGTTTGTAGACGACTTATTAAATTGTTCTACTGCTTTCCATTCGGTTTGCGATAAAATATAATCCACATAACAAGGCTCAGTAGCTCGTCGACCTAGTATTTTACTTTTTACACCTAATGGAATTGTTATTCCAATTTCTGTTGTACCACTGGTTCTTTGAATATTCAAATCAGAAATGGTAAAATCGTAGCCTACTGAAAGCATAAAACCTGGGGCATTCAATTGTATAGACCATATTAAGGCATCGCTGCTTTGATTCTCGATAAGGAATTTCCTTCTACGAAACCCCGTGTAAATGGTGAGTAGTCCGTTTATATTAGTACCTATTCTAGTCTCATTAGTAGTTAATGGATATTGATGGTGGATATTATGTCTTAAGATGTAATATGTGCTTGACACACTGCCAACAATACCAGAACGGTTATTAGGAAACAGAATAGTTGATATATGTCCTGAATACCGCGGATTAATTCTCTCAGTTTGGTCAAAAAAGCTTATTCCAGGTTTGTTAAAATGGTATAGAGCACCACCGAATTTAGTAGATAGTTTCCTATTTCGCCATATGCTGTTTTGTGTAATACTGATACCAAAACTACCTGAAACAGCAGCATTAGAAGAACTTACCCTGGGATTAATATTAGGAAAAGTGTTTACTAATCCAAAGAATGGATCTAACTGTGAGCTAAACGTCAGCTGACTCCAGTCAATGTTATATTGTTTTAAGCCAAGACCAATCCCTACCTCAACCTTATAAGCCGGTTTATACCTTACGTGTATATCTTTCCTTACGGCGGAGAAAAAATTAATGTCCGTCATTCCAAATTTCCCTTCACCCGATTCATTTCGATTTAATTGAACCCCAAGGCTTAGACCATTATACTTCTTATTTATCACAGGGTAAAGTAGAGAAGCTTGATTCATATGGTATGCTGCGGACAAAGCATTAGCTCCGGGTAAATTCCACCATTGTTGGCGACTTAATGAGAGGAATTGAATTTCGCCGTTTCCGTTTGTAAAGGCAGGATTAATAGATAGCGGGTTATGGTCGATTAAGGTAAATATAGCATCCTGACCGCGGGCATATAATCCGCAACTTAAAAATAATACAATGAAGAATACTTTTCTCATTATCTTATTAGAGTTAAAGTTCCATACGTTTTGGTAACGCCGTAAACACTTTCTTGTCCCGTCCACCGAGTTCCGTCATCGAAGACCGCCTTAATGCGCCACGCATAAACTCCCATTGGAACAGGCTCTCCAGTTTTTATATCGTTGCCATTCCACCCATTAGCGGGTGATTTTAAGAAAGGATCTATGCTATCTGTGTAGAAAACATTATTCCCCCATTTATCGTAAATCCATAATTCGTATTGACTCAAGCTATGACCTTTTGGTAAGAATAGAGCGTCGTCACCTACGTAGTCCAATTCAGGCGCAAAAGCGTTCGGAACGATTAAGTTGGTGGACCAAATCCAAAAACTTTTACAAATACTATCACTACATCCATAGCTATTGGAAATATACAGACAAGCTCTAATACTGTCGCCAGCTATTGTAGAAGGCTCAAACGAAGCCGTTGGATTTTGCTGATTACTAGTTTGACCATCAGAGAATGTCCAGTAATAAGTTATGTTGGAATCAATGAGTTGAGACGTATTAACGAAGTTTCGTGTATTAATATTTACATTATCAATTGTGAAACCAGGAGACGGGGTAGGGTATACGTTGAGAATAGTACTTGAGGAGCTATCTGAACAGCCACTGGTCATAGTTACAATATTGTAGGCTGCATAAACTCCATATGTATTGTACGTATGACTAACGCTAAATGGAGGTGTTGTGATTAAGGTTTTAGAGCCATCACCGAAGTGCCACTGTGATGACTTAATGGTGTCTAATGCTGCGCTATAAATTGAAGAGTCGGTGAAACTTACAGAAAGTGGCCCACAACCGTCTTGTGGGTTAATATTGTTAGAAGCAATAACTCCGTCTCGAACTAATATTGTTCTAAATAAGGAATCAACACAGCCAAATGAATTTTCAGCAAATAGTCCAATAACGTATTTATCTGGCGAACTAAATGTATGCGATGGGCTAGTCAAACTTGAAGTATTTATCCCAGGGTTATTAAGGTAGTCAAAGTCCCATAGATATTGAATTGCGTTGCTAGAATTATTCGTAAAGAGATACGTCTGTGGTGCAGAACAACTATCTCCAGCTGTCATTGTTACATTAAATGATAGAATGGGAAGATCATAGACAAGGACGATTTCTTGACTCGAGTCAATACATCCATAATCCGAAGTATGGATTAGGGTAACGGTATAATTACCTGGAGCGCCATAAACGTGTTTGGGATTAAAGACATTGGAGCTATTTCCATCTCCAAAGTCCCAAGAAGTTCCTATTATCTGACCAGAAGGGATTGTGGTTAGATTAGAGAACGAAGTCGTGTCGTTTAGACATACATCATTCGCAGTAAAGCTCACAAGCGGAGTAGGCTGAAGAAAAACGGCTTGGGAAGCACTGTCGCGACAACCATTTGATGAGGTTACAGTAAGTGTCACTAGATAAGTTCCTGATGAGTCATAGAGATGATCAGGGTTGATTAATATGGAACTATCGCCATCACCAAAATCCCAAAAGTAATCAGTAATCCAACCTGAACTTGTATTTGAGTTACTTATAAAACTTAAGCTGTCATTCGAACAAACGTTACTAGGACTTGAAATAACCGCGTTAGGAGATGGATACACAATAATTTGTTGATAGGCGGTGTCATAGCCACAACCGTTATTTACAAGAAGTGCGACAGTATACGTTCCACTCTGGGTAAATACCCATGTTGGATTACTGAGGGTGCTACTGGAGCCTGTACAACTTGAATCTTGTGTGTCCCAATCAAAACACCATACTAAACTAGAAGCGTTATAACTGTAGTTTGTAAAGTTGACGGTTAATGGGGAACATCCTGTTGATTTATCCGCATTGAACGTTGCTTGAACGGTGTTAGGTTGAAGGTACACAGGTTGTGTTAAGGTGGAGTCTCCACAATCATTATATACGGTCAGTGCGACTATATATGTGGTGTCGCTTGTACCACCATAGGTAAAGGTATGCTGGGGCTGTCCCCATTGATAAACAAAAGTTGACCCTTGTGATATTAGTGTTGGTTTCAAGCTTAAATCTGTACCATCGCCAAAATCAATATATGCCGAATCTGCCTGACCTTTAATTAGACCGTCTAATTGAATAATGGTATTTAGTGGTGTACAACCCGAGTCCGGAATTATCACGAAATCAGCAACAGGTGGGGTCCTTATAATAATGCTATCTGTTACACTAACACTTCCACAACAGTTAAACAATGACTTTGCCAAAAAATATGTCGTCTCGGAAAGATAGTTAGGCATCAAAGTAGGCAGATTAGTAGGCAGAGTTTGCCAGCTTTGAATTATCACTTTGGTATTATTATAATCAAATGTATGAAGTTCGTAATATGAGCTATCCACTAATCCTGTATCAGACTCTAAAATCGAGAATTGCGCTGGACCACACAATATGCTGTCTGTGATATCGAACTCAGTATATGGAGGAGCATTAACATAAACCTGAATTAGCGTATCATCGGAACATCCAAATTCCGATTCGACCGTTAACCTTAACTGTTTAATTCCTACTGTAAAAAATGTATGTGAACCAACGTTAGTGGCATATTCTGTAGATCCATCGTCATTGAAATCCCAATTAAAAGTAACTAAATCGCCCCCATATTGATCAGTGATACTGGTGTCTTTGAACGAGAAAGGTTGATTAACACACACCGTATCTAGACCGCAATCATTGATCCATATTTGAGCCTTGGGGTAACTGTGAATTACCAATGTGTCAAATACAGTTGTATCACAACCCGCTTGTGTTATCGTAGTCAAGCCTACAGGGTAAGCTCCTGGAATAGGGTTAAAATAGGATACTGACTGTCCAAATAATGTATCGCCGCCTAAATGCCATATCCACTGCCCAACATTACCATTGTTCGTAGAAGTTCCAGAAAGAGATATGGTGTCCTGAGCACAAAAGTAAATTATGCTATCTATGGTTGGTGCAGCTATAGGCTGAACGTAAATGAAATCAGTGAACGTGCTGTCACAAGAATTTGTATCCAATGCATATACTAGATGTTCGATAAAATATCGAGTAAGTCCCGTACTACTTGTACTGCTAAGGGGAGGAAATATTGGATTTATACCTGTCAGCGTAGCTCCAATCTGATTCAATGAATTATCTCGGATTTTCCAAAAATGTAATCCAGAGCTCTGTCCAATAGTATCTAGTGCCAATGTAAAAACAGAACATCCGGTATCTTGGGTCAACTTAAAGAACGGATCGGGATTAGGCAGTGTATGTACTAAAATAGAATCAATACTAGCTTGACATCCAAAAACAGAAGACACGCTAAGAATAGCTTTAACTGTGTCAACTGAATTGAGTAGATTATAGTTAAGAGTGCTAATTCCCGTGGCTGTATTTAATAAACTTCCGCTACCACTCATCAGTTGCCAATTATATATACCGTTTCCTGAGAAGTGATTTGCGACGAACAGACTTGTATCAATGAGAAGCGGTGCACAGTCAACAATAGGTCCTGTTGTATTAAACTGCGCAATAGCATTGGGGTGAATAGCTATGGAATCAAAGACTGTGGAGTCACATCCATAGTTATTAGTTACAGTAAGTGAAAGGGTGTAAAAAAAGGTAGTGGTGTCGTTGTTATTTAAAATGAAGGAAGGAATAGGGTCGGTAGAGGTGAGTATACTAATACCGGCAGAGTCTAAGTTCCAGTTGTAGGATAGATTACTGTTACTATTGTTAACAAGTAAAGTATTTAAGTTCACTCCAGTACAGGTGCTGTCAGAGAGTGTAAAGTCTGCAGAAGGTGTAGGATTGATGTATACGTTTTGCGTTGTTGTATCGCTACAAGATCTGTCATCAGTTACGATGAGTTGTAGTGAGTAGGTAGCTATACCATTAAATGATTGGGGTAAGGAAAAAGTTGGATTAGGTAATGTGCTTGTTGTTATGAGGACTCCAACAGAATCAGTTAGTGTCCAGTTCCAGGAGCTGATGTTGCTGTTGGATCCAGAAGCATCGGTAGGGGAAAAAGAATAGGGTCCACAAGCACTATCGACAGGTAATATAAAATCAGCCAGAGGCCTGGCGTATAGCTTTAGAGTGTCAGCGAAAGAGTCGGTACATCCGGAATCAGAGGTAGCGACAAGCGTTACAAAGTATTGTTGATCTAGACTAGGGTATTGAAGCCCTGAGAAACTCAATGAAGGTGCAAGGTTGTTTGTATCACTGAGGGTTGCTAAGGAAGTGAACGTTCCAATATGATCAATACTCCAGAGGTAGGTTAGGTTATTGCCAATAGTATTATTCGTGAAGGCTGGAGTCCATGGAGCACAGTCTGCGTTGGAGACGGTGAAGTTTGCCTCCGGGTTGGGTAAAACGGTTAGAGTTAGTGTTAATGAATCTTTACATCCCGATGCTGTCTCAACGATATGTTTTATTGTGTAGGTAGAGTCATTCGTATTAGAGGTATTGGTCAGCGCAGTGAATGTTGGAGTTAGTCCAGCGAGCTGTTGTATTACATTGTTATTGCTATCGTACACAATCCAGGTGTGGGATAATGTCGCATCAGCTGTTACACTGTCAATATTTGGTAAAAATGGTGCACAGCCTTGAACTGTATCAAGACTCCAAAATGAGTTTGGGTTTTCTGTAGTACTTACTGCAATAGAAGCTGAATCACTATCACAGCCAAATGAAGAGCTTATATTGAGATGCACCGTTAGTGCCGTTGTGACAGAGGCTAAATTATAATTAATTGCATTTCTTCCTGTAGATGAATAGATTGTTATTCCTGATGAGTCAACTCTCCAATTATATATACCGTTTCCTGAGAAGTGATTTGCGACGAACAGACTTGTATCAATGAGAAGCGGTGCACAGTCAACAATAGGTCCTGTTGTATTAAACTGCGCAATAGCATTGGGGTGAATAGCTATGGAATCAAAGACTGTGGAGTCACATCCATAGTTATTAGTTACAGTAAGTGAAAGGGTGTAAAAAAAGGTAGTGGTGTCGTTGTTATTTAAAATGAAGGAAGGAATAGGGTCGGTAGAGGTGAGTATACTAATACCGGCAGAGTCTAAGTTCCAGTTGTAGGATAGATTACTGTTACTATTGTTAACAAGTAAAGTATTTAAGTTCACTCCAGTACAGGTGCTGTCAGAGAGTGTAAAGTCTGCAGAAGGTGTAGGATTGATGTATACGTTTTGCGTTGTTGTATCGCTACAAGATCTGTCATCAGTTACGATGAGTTGTAGTGAGTAGGTAGCTATACCATTAAATGATTGGGGTAAGGAAAAAGTTGGATTAGGTAATGTGCTTGTTGTTATGAGGACTCCAACAGAATCAGTTAGTGTCCAGTTCCAGGAGCTGATGTTGCTGTTGGATCCAGAAGCATCGGTAGGGGAAAAAGAATAGGGTCCACAAGCACTATCGACAGGTAATATAAAATCAGCCAGAGGCCTGGCGTATAGCTTTAGAGTGTCAGCGAAAGAGTCGGTACATCCGGAATCAGAGGTAGCGACAAGCGTTACAAAGTATTGTTGATCTAGACTAGGGTATTGAAGCCCTGAGAAACTCAATGAAGGTGCAAGGTTGTTTGTATCACTGAGGGTTGCTAAGGAAGTGAACGTTCCAATATGATCAATACTCCAGAGGTAGGTTAGGTTATTGCCAATAGTATTATTCGTGAAGGCTGGAGTCCATGGAGCACAGTCTGCGTTGGAGACGGTGAAGTTTGCCTCCGGGTTGGGTAAAACGGTTAGAGTTAGTGTTAATGAATCTTTACATCCCGATGCTGTCTCAACGATATGTTTTATTGTGTAGGTAGAGTCATTCGTATTAGAGGTATTGGTCAGCGCAGTGAATGTTGGAGTTAGTCCAGCGAGCTGTTGTATTACATTGTTATTGCTATCGTACACAATCCAGGTGTGGGATTTATCAGGATGAGTATAAAACTGATTAATTGAAGGAATAAAGGGAGAACACCCATCCAGACTAAATAAGTTAAATGTGGGATTTGGAATTGAATCCAAAGTGATACTTGTGACAGCTGTTTTAGATCCACATTCGTCATATGCAATTCCTTGAAAAGTGTACGTTTGGAACGTATTAAGTTCTAAACTATCGAATCCAAAAATATTGGTACCTAAATATGTCCAACCAGATTGTGGAGAAATAGAGTAAACTATACTGTCTAAAGGGTTGAAAGTATTCGATGGTAGTAAGGAGAATGGATAATGCCCAAAACTTATTATTTTTGAATTCGCGCAATATATAGTATCGTTCGGAGGAAAGGATACATCAGGAGTATCTTCTATGAAAACAGTATCAACTAAGTAATTACTACCACATTGATTTTGCACCGTGTATTTTAAAATATATTTACCTGGCAGAGTAGATGTCCAACTAAAATTTGTGTCTGTAGTAGATGAATTTTGATATACGGTCGAGGAATATGTGCTGTCAAAAACTTCTAAAATATAGTTCGTTGGTGAATTACAATTGATAGAATCTTTATGAAATGCCATACTAATTGTGGTCCCATTACAGATTGTGTCAGGGGTATTCGCAGCGATAAATAAATATGGAATAGTATCTACGCAGATCGAGTGACTATCAATACCTAAAGTACATAACGAGAATCCTCCCACACCAGTAAGGCCAATGTGTTTAATAATAGTATATGATCCTGCTAAATTAAACTTAATAGAAATATTTGATGATCCGCTTGTCCAATATCCTGGTATTGAGGGAGATGCGCCGTAAGATCCAAGTGAAGAAGCCGCAGATAGAGTAAATACTCCGGCAGACTGCGGTATTATGTTCCCATTATCATCGAATATTTCCCAATAGCCAGATGAAGTTGAGTCACAAAGGCGGTTTGTACCCGCTGCATCATTAACAATCATAATCCCGTTGGTTGAGTTGTTTAGTATAGTTACATATGTATTTGTACAGGTACTATCTGGCCCACTAATTTTAACTCTAGGCGATTCAGAGATATTAAATGGCTCTTGTGTTACAGTGTTTTGAGAGCCCGGACAAGGAGATGCCTTTGTCGCAGTAACTGAAAAAGTATTATTGTAGTTGGCCGTATTGTAACTACAAGAAGACTGATGAAAATATTTTTCGTAAAAGAGCTTTTGGTTAATACTATCATAAACCAGAAAAGGGTATTGCGATACTCCTGCTAAAACGAGTGGAGAATAAGCAGTTCTTGTCGGAGAGAGGTCATTAGATGAAAACAAGTAGGTAATACCGGATGGGTCGTTTAACCAGTTGGTAAGTTCAAAAAGGAATGAAACGCTATCTTGCCCGGGTAGTAAACAAGCTATTTTGACTGAGTCTGCGATGAATCCTAAAATTTGTGATGTGCCGAAAAATATATTAAAATCGTTGACAATACTGCAGCCGTTACTAGTAAACAGCTCGAGTGTAACATTGTAAAGCCCGGCATTATTAAATTGATGTGCTATGGGAGAGGTAGATGATATAGCCGCACTTTGTGTGCTCGAACCATCTCCCCAGTTCACAGAATAACTAACGAAATTTGAAAGCCCAGATAGAGGAGATAATTGAAACGTCGCATTTGTTAGGCTTCCGCACAAAGAATATGTTGTGATTCCATTAATGGTAGAACCAAGAATCGGTGTTGATATTGAGTTGGAAACACTGCTAACAAGGAGATTAACCCCGGGGCCATTTAGAATAAAGCCCGAGATAGAAATACTTTGATTAGCAGTGGACGAACAGCCATAGATATTGGTGTAACTGTAAGTTACTGAGTGATTTCCTACGGGCAATTCGCTAGGGTCTATTTGTCCTAAAGAGTTAATCGCATTAGGATATCCAGAAATGGAGTAGGACCCACCAGATGGGACTCCTCCAGAAAGAGTCACTGGCGCTGAACAACGCTGAAATACTGTGTTATTTAAACTTAAAGACACATTCGGTACCGGATTAATTGTAATACCAATAGTATCGGCAACAGATATTGAGGATGTGTCGGTCACAATTAATGATACCGTTATTGGATTTACTTGGTTTGTCCATCCAATTGCGATTAACGACGAGTCAGTAGTTGATGGTGTTATTGAAATAGTTGTTGGAGATGCAGTCCATTCTATTTTAGAGTAATTGAGCCCTGAGGGCTTAACTACACGATATGACCGGCTGGTTGAGTAACCGCAAAAGACATCCTGAGAGTTACCAATACTTGAGTAATTGACACTAACGATTTGTATTTGTCCCGATATATCATTTAAGAACGAGAAGAAGAATACAACAAGGATTAATAAATTCAGTCTCGATTTGATATACGGATGAGTTTGGAATATCAAGATATGGCCTTTTATTGCTTTGGCCAAATCCTCAACTTCCAACCGCGGAGAGTGTGGTAATCGAGCCCGCGGACATCAAGCATATTAAGGCTTAGTTTTTATTTTGGTCCTCTCGTGCTGTTACTAAAAACATTGGGATTATGAAATATGTGTGATTCCAAACATGTGTTCGGAATATTCCGAAAAATAGATTCAAGCTATTGTATGGCCTTACTGGGATATAATTCAATTAATCAGATTTGGATCATCATTTCGATTTAGCTTCGACCTTTTCTCCAGAATATCTACTCAGAAACCCTTTGAAGGAAACTTCAGAGGGTTTCTTCGTTTAGCTACGTTGGACTCTTAATGAATCTGCTACCAGCTGGGCATAAAGTCCCACATCACGTGGCGTGACGTGAGCCACTCCGCTTTGATTAGAACTTGTATATCTTCAATTAAATCAGAGAACTTCTTAAAAACCAACAGTGGGTTAATAATCAGCTTTAAGGTACGATTTACTGTCAATACTGTCAGTTTTTGGACTGACCGTAGAATTTCACTCTTTGAGGGGTAGGAATTGCAACGCTCTGTCCCACTAGTGGGACAAAGAACTTATTTCAGTAAGTTGCGCAAGGAGGAAGGGCTTCTTAGCATGTGTAATTGATAGAACCTTGTGATTTATTTATTGTTAGCTATGCAAACTACTTTTACAGTTATGAAAAATTGTTTGCTTGCAGCATCACTGTTATTTTCTTCAACCCTTCTCGCACAGACCTGGCTAACCAAAACTGCTGTGCCCGTAGGAAAGCATCATCCTATTTCATTTGCATTGAATGGCAAGGGTTATGCTATAACCGGAACAGACTCAACAGGTCAACCCACTGACGGTGCCTTTGAATATAATCCAATCACGGATTCATGGACTGCATTAACTGACTTTCCGGGCTTAGCAAGAAGTTATGGTATAGGCACAACAGCAAACGGAAAGGCATACCTCGGGTTTGGAGCAACAAGTTCTTCGTACTTCAAAGACTTCTGGAGTTTCGACCCCTCCACGGGCGTTTACACTCAACTTGCAAATTGTGATTGCTCCAGCAGAAGACACCCGGCCATGATTTCAATCGGTAATCGTATTTACGTAGGATTAGGAAACGATGCATTCGGTGATAAAAATGACTGGTGGATGTACAGTATTGACGACAATACATGGACGCAAATCGCAAATTTACCAGGTGCTGCGCGGCACCACCCTTACATGTTTAATGCGGGGGGAGAGGTATTTGCTGGTCTAGGTCACGGGGGCCCTACCATTTATAGAGATTGGTACAAACTAGACACTTCGTTAAACACATGGACGACCATGAGTCAATTTCCTGGAGAGGCAAGGGTTGCGGGTACGCAGTTTAGTATTGACGGCTATGGCTTTATATTGAGTGGTGACGGCGACAATCACAGCTATATGGATACTGGGGAGCTTTGGCGATACAATCCAGCAAACGATACATGGCTCGAATTAACACCGCATCCTGGTAAAAGTAGGTGGGCGCCTGGCAGCTTCGTTATTAACGACGATATCTTCTTTTTTGGTGGCGTTAATCGTTATACAAACACGTACCCAGCCGATTTATTAAGCTTTGATATATCCGCTGCAACAGTTGGTATAGAAGAGGGCCTCGTGGAAAGCACTTATGCTTATCCGAATCCGGCCAGTGATTTTATTTCTTGGGAATATCAACCAACAGTCACTAAGGTTGTTTTAGTAAATATGTTAGGACAACACATTATATCGAGCGCTTCTGGGGCAAAGCACATGGACGTGAGTAATCTAAGTAGTGGTTTGTATTACGTCCGATTTTATGCTCATAACAATCTTCTTAAAACTTCAAAAGTTCTGGTAGAGCATTAATATTTAACGACATACTGTTTTTTTATTCCGGATTAACTTAAGGAAAATTCATTCGGTTCTTATTAGAATCAGTTACCTTCAAGGTGAACTAATTTAAAACAGCTGCAAAGTGAAAAGTTTTCTATCGACCCTATTGATTACGGTATTTGGATTAAGTGCAAGTGCACAGATAGATTGCACCATGTTAGGAATGAGCGTGAATGTCTCCGATACAGATTACATAAAGCTATATCATGCGGGTCCATACTTGCTTTGGCCAAGGGAACACAATGTGATTTACTGGGATATTACTGATCTACAAGGCGGTCTCGTTCATTTAGACACAACTTATGGAGAAGATGCTGGTCACATGGGATTTAATCATACCGTTCCACTAAGTGATTCAATGATAGTTTCCGCAATAATTATGAATGATTCTGTTCAAGATATGTCTTCAGGTAATGTTTATCCAATGGCTTGTCAGAATATAGATACCTTGTATTGGGAGCCAGATACTATTACACCGTCATATATCTCTTATAGATGGGAATTTGTTGGAGGATCGAATCCTGGAGTAAGTGTGCTTTGGATAGACGAGAAAGACCTTGAAAGCGCCAATGCCCGAATTTATCCAAATCCGGCTTCAACAAATATATTTATTGATAAACTTTCGGAAGGGCTAAGGTCAATTACCATTTACAACATCCATGGTCAACAAATCTTTGCTTCAGAAAGTATAGATCCAAACATTGCCATAAACATTGAAAGTTGGCCTACCGGTCAATATATAATTTGGATAAATCATCGACCAACACAGTTATTGAATATCATTCATTAAAGTATTCGATCTTTTCTTCAGAATGTCTACTAA
>Ga0213868_10004063_pt1 | contig 13462 bp, 14 predicted proteins | sample PICome_9_FD_160087 | JGI IMG/M metagenome (GOLD analysis project Ga0213868, IMG submission 160087) | Coastal seawater microbial communities near Pivers Island, North Carolina, United States - PICO127 | ecosystem: Environmental > Aquatic > Marine > Coastal | place: USA: North Carolina...
TTATAAAATGAAAATATTTCCTGCAATTGATATTAAAGATAAAAAGTGTGTTCGATTAGTTAAAGGAGATTTTGACAACAAAACTGAATATGAAATGTCTCCAGTTGATCAAGCTGGTAAATATAAAGATCATGGATTTAAAAATTTACATATCGTTGATTTAGATGGAGCCTTAATCGGTGAAACAGTTAATTTGGACATTATTCAAGAGATAGTAACTAAATTTGATCTTAAAATTGAAATTGGTGGGGGTATTAGAAATTTTGACAGTATTCAGAAATATACTGACGCTGGTGTTGAAAAAGTTATTTTAGGAAGTGCCGCTATAAAAGATAAAAATTTTTTAAAAGAAGCTTGTGAAAAATTTCCAAATAAAATTGCTTTAGGTCTAGATGCTAAGGATGGGTACCTATCGGTTTCTGGCTGGAAAGAAAACTCAAATCAATTGACTTTAGATTACTTAGAAGAAGTTAATGAATATGGTGCAAGCAGACTGATTTATACTGATATTAATAGAGATGGGATGAAGCAAAGTCCTAATTTTGAAGAAACAGCAAAAGTTGCCAACATATCGAATTGCCCTGTAATTATTTCAGGTGGAGTTTCATCTATTGATGATATTAAAAAAGCTAAGGAATTAAATAATAGTAATATCGAGGGTATAATAGTTGGAAAAGCTATTTATGATGGTGATATTAAATTAGAGGAATTAGTTAGGGAATTGGATGCTTAAAAATAGAATAATTCCATGTCTAGATGTTAAAAATGGTCGTGTAGTTAAGGGTATTAATTTTGTAGATTTAAAAGATGCTGGTGATCCTGTTGAGCAAGCTAAAATTTATTCTGATGGTGGAGCTGATGAAATTTGCTTTTTAGATATTACTGCTTCAAATGAAAATAGAGATACTATTTATGATGTAGTAGAGAAAACTTCTAAGAAGTGTTTTGTACCTTTAACTGTTGGTGGAGGAGTTAGAAGTGTTGAAGATATTAATAAGTTATTAAATTGCGGGGCAGATAAAGTTTCAATTAATACTGCAGCAGTTCAAAATTCAGAAATAATAATTGAAAGTTCAAAAAAATTTGGTTCACAATGTATTGTTGTTGCAATAGATGCAAAAAAAAATGGAGATAATTGGGAAGTATTTACTCATGGCGGAAGAAACAATACTGGAATTGATGCAATAGAATTTGCAAAAAAAATGGAAAATAGTGGGGCGGGAGAATTACTTGTAACCTCAATGGACAAAGACGGTACCCAAGTTGGTTATGATATTGAATTAATGTCCAAGATATCATCTAAAGTAAATATTCCTGTTATTGCTTCAGGTGGAGTTGGCAATCTCGATCATTTAGTAGATGGAATTAAATTAGGAAATGCTAGTGCTGTTTTAGCTGCATCTATATTTCATTATGGAAAACATTCAGTAAAAGAAGCTAAGGAATATCTGGATTCAAAAGGAATACCTGTTAGAATTTAGTATGCTTACTACATTAGAAAATTTAATTAAGCTTGCAAGAGAAAGAAAATCAGAGCCTGTAGAAGGATCTTATACAAATAAGTTACTTACAGATAAAGTACTGAGTAAAGCAAAAGTTTTAGAGGAAGTTGATGAATTGATTGAAGCCATAGAAGAAGATACAAATAAAATACACGAAGCTGCAGATGTTTTCTATCATCTATTGATGTACTTAGAAGCCAATGATGTAAAAATCGAAGAAGTGATGAAGGAATTAGAAAAAAGAAAAAAATGATTTATGATGACAATAATATCTTTGCAAAAATTTTAAGAGAAGAGATACCTTGTAATAAAATTTATGAAGATGACTTTGTTTTAGCCTTTCATGATATTAGTCCTCAAAAAAAAATTCATGCTTTAGTGATTCCAAAAGGAAAATATACTGATCTGGATGATTTTAGTTTAAATGCTAGTCCTGAGGAGATAGTTGGTTTGATTAAAGGTATAAATATAGTTGCTAAAAAGCTAGGTATTTCAACAGAAGTAGGCAAGGGTTATAGAGCACTCGCTAATATAAGTGATGATGGTGGTCAAGAGGTTCCACACTTGCACTTTCATTTATTTGGAGGTGAAAAAGTTGGAAAAATGGTTGAGTGACAGAAGAAGTTCAAAGAAATTATTTAGAAATAAATTCAATTCAAGATCTTAATAAGGTTATTAAACCTGAGGGAGATTATTCTTTAGATTTATTAAACCCCATTAATTTTCAATTAAACAAATTTTTTTATAAAAATATTGGAAAAAAACATAAATGGATTGACCGATTAGTTTGGACAGAAGCTCAATGGATAGATTACGTTTCTAATAAAAACATTGAAACATATGTATTTAAATTCAAGTCTGATTTAGCTGGCTTCTTTGAATTGATATCACATAGCGAAAAAAAAGAAGTTGAGATTGCCTACTTTGGTTTACTTGAAGAATTTCAAAATAAAAAATTGGGATCATATTTATTATCCCAAGCAATCAAAAAATCATTTAAAGAAAATGTTAATAGAGTTTGGGTTCACACATGCTCCTTAGATCACAAAAATGCTTTAAATAATTATATTGCTAGAGGCATGAAGATATTTAAAACTGAAATTATAAAAATTTAATTTTGTAAGGGTAGTTTAAACAAATCTTTATCAACTTGTTGATTGACTTCAATAGAGGAAAGGTAAGTAACATTCACATTTTGATAAATATCTTTAGTTTGCCAGCCAATTAGATTAAATGTTTCGTTATCAAAAAAAATATTAAATTCATTATCATTTTCTAATATTTTGAAGTTAATGTAAGATGTGTTTAATCTTTCTTCTTTTAAATTATGTATTCTGTTAATTAAAAATTTTTTGTCCAATATCAAGTTCAATGGAGTTTTTTTAAGAGGATATCTGTAAAAGCTTGATATAGTTTTAATTACTAATGATTTGCCATTAGAAACTAATATCTTGTTATTTTTAATATATTTACAATAAATTTTTTTTGGATATTGAATTGTACAATTTCCATTTTCTATTTTACCATTTATATTTTGTTCAAACTTAAAATTTAGGCTTTCAGTATTCTGTAAATTTTCTATTATTTTATTCTTATTATCCGCATAACTGTAAGCAAGTGAAATTAAATATATTAGAATAAAAAAATATTTAAACATTAGAGAACATCTCTTTTACCAACATGATTTGCTTTGCTAACAACTCCGTCAGCCTCCATCATGTCAATAATTCTAGCCGCTCTATTATATCCAATTTGAAGTTTTCTTTGTAAAAAAGAAGTTGAAGCTTTACCTTCAGATCTTATGATCTCCAAAGCTGATTGATAAAGTTCATCTTTGTCACCTTGAGCCTGATTTTCTCCAATCTCTTTTTCGTCAGCAAAATTTAAAATTTCATCTATATAATCAGGTTCTGCTTGAGTTCTTAAAGAATTATTAATTTTTTCAATTTCGTTATCAGATACAAATGGCGCATGTATTCTTACTATTCTATTTGCAGACGACATATAAAGCATGTCACCCTTACCAAGCAATTGCTCAGCTCCCTGTTCTCCAAGAATAGTTCTACTGTCTATTTTGGAGGTAACTTGAAAAGATATTCTGGTTGGAAAATTAGCTTTAATTGTCCCAGTAATGACATCAACACTTGGTCTCTGAGTAGCCATTATTATGTGAATACCCGCAGCACGAGCCATTTGTGATAATTTTTGTATGTAATTTTCAATTTCTTTACCTGCAACCAACATTAAATCTGACATCTCATCAACTACAACAACTATGTATGGCATAGGAAGTTTATGTTTAGCATTATAACCATCAATATTTCTCACACCTTCTTTGGTCATTAATCTATATCTGCTCTCCATTTCTTTAACTACCCAACCAAGAACAGAAGCTGCTTTTTTGGCTTCAGTAATCACAGGACAAAGTAAATGAGGAATACCTTCATAAGTTGATAGCTCTAACATTTTAGGGTCAATTAAAATAAATTTACATTTGTCTGGTGTGTGTCGATAAAGTAGAGATAATATAATAGTGTTAATACAAACAGATTTCCCTGACCCAGTGGTTCCAGCAATAAGAAGATGAGGCATAGAAGCTAGGTCACCAACAACCGGTTTTCCAGAAATGTTTTTGCCTAGTGCTATAGGTAATTTAATCTCTTTTTTCTTAAAATCAGGGTTACTTAAAATTTCACTTAAATAAACATTTTCTCTTATGTCGTTTGGAAGTTCTATTCCAACGGTATTACTTCCAGGTATAGTTGCTATTCTAGCAGACTCGGAACTCGTATTTCTTGCTATATCATCAGATAAATTTATTATTTTTGAAACTTTTACACCGGCAGCTGGCTCAAACTCATTTAGTGTAACAACAGGACCGTGGCTAACTTTTTTTATATTTCCACTTACTCCAAAATCCATAAGTATTTTTTCTAAAAACTCTGGATCATGAGTTTCATTTTTTTTAAAATTTTCTCTTTCTTTTTTTGTTGGAATTTTTAATAAATCAAGTGCAGGTAATTTAAATTTTACTTTTGTTTCAGACTTATCTTCACTTTTAATAAAGGGCAGATCTTCTTGAATAAGATTTTTTATTTCATCTTGTGGAATGTATTCATTAATTATTTCACTTTTATCTGTATAATTTCTAACATTCTTTTTAGTAATAAAATCAAAAGTTTTTTTGATAAATTTAATAAAATTTTTAGGAGTAAAATTAATACTGATTAGAAAAAAAATTGTAGTAATTAAAATTAATATATAAAAAAATATACTCTCATCAATTAATATAAGAGACTTGAGAAATGTCTGATCTAAATATTGTCCAACAAAGCCACTGGTTCCATTTATATATATAGAATAAACATCAGAGTAGTAATGAATTAAAAAAAGTGTTCCTGATATTAAATATAAAACTGTAAAAAAATTATTTTCGATAATTAAAAAAAAATCTTTTGTTTTGAAGATATTGATGCCTGTAATCACAAATGTAAATGGAATCAAATATGCCATTAATCCAACTGATTGAAACAATAAATCAGATACAAAACTACCATGGAAACCCATTAAGTTTTCTATTTCAGTATTTTCAGGAAAAATAAAATTTGGATCATTGGGCGAATATGTTATTAATGTCAGCAATAAGACTCCACCAACTAAAGAAATTAAAACCCCAAATATTTCAGCTAACCTTCTGATAGTGAAATTAAGTAATAAATTAGCTATTTTTTTAATATTCATTTTAATGAGTCTATTTAATCACTTTGTATCATCTAATTTTTATTGTTAAAATTAAAAATAATATGACAGTTTGTATACTTGGTAATAGTTTGACAGCTTTAACCTTAGCTAAGGCATTAGTTAATTATGAAATTGATGTTGATGTAATTTTTAACAATAAAAATTATAAAATAAACGATACCAGAACGATTGGAATATCAAAGGATAACGTTGATTTTTTTAATAGGAATATAATTAATATTAAAAAACTAATTTGGAATATAAAAGCAATAGAAATTTTTTCAGAAAATTTAAAAAAAGAAAAATTAATAAATTTTAAAGCAAATAAGAATCAACTTTTTTCAATTATTAAAAATCATAAACTATATCAATTATTAGATAAAGAGTTGTCAAAAAGTAAATTATTTAAATTAAAATTTTCAACTGAAAAAAAACTCTCTTATTTAAGTAAATATGAGCTCGTAATAAATTGTGACCCATTTAATGCTGTAACAAAGCGTTATTTTAGTAAAAAAATATTTAAGGAATATAATAGCACTGCATATACAACTATTATTTCACATGATAAAATTATAAATGATACAGCAGTTCAAATCTTTACCAAAAAAGGGCCTTTGGCTTTTTTACCAATTTCAAATAAAAAAACTTCTATTGTGTATTCTCTACATAATTCTACCAGTCGTGAAAAAGAAAATATTAAAGAATTAATAAAGAATAAAAATTTTAAATACAAAATTAGAGATGTACATAAAATAAATAGTTTTGAGTTAAAATCATTTAATTTACGATCTTACTATCATAAAAATTTTTTAGCATTTGGTGATTTATTGCATAAAGTTCACCCTTTAGCAGGCCAGGGTTTTAATATGACAATTAGAGATATTAAAGTTATTTCACAAATTATTAAAAAAAGAATAGATCTAGGTTTATCATTAGATAGTTCTGTGAATTTAGAATTTCAAAAAAAAATAAAACATAAGAATTTTATATTTTCAAATGGAATAGACTTAATTCATGAATTCTTTAATCTTGAAAGAAAAACAAGAACTAATTTTTTAAGCAAGTCAGTTAAACTTGTTGGTAATAACTCATCAATTAATAGAATGTTTACTAATATTGCTGATAAAGGAGTTTTATTTTAATTTATTGAAGAGTTGTATTTTGAAAAATATCATAAGTGTAAGTGCTTAAAATATCAGCTATTTTTTTTTTTTTTATATTAAGATTTTCCGCTTCTAGTAAGACTTGTTTTTCCTCTAATGTAAATGGCGAGGCCATTGCTAAAGCATTTATAGTTTCATCTAAACTTTGTTTTTCAAGCTCTTTCCAATTAATTATAAAACCTCTCTTTTCAAATAATTTTTTTAGGTCTTTAAAAATTAATTCTAAATCAGAAAATTTAAGTTGTTCTTGATTATTATTAAGGTCATTATTGAAACGTTTAAAATCTATTTCACATTCTCTATATTTTTTTTGAGATTTTACCTCATTAATTATTTCAAATCTAATCATCCCTTTTAATTCAATTAGATAGTGTCGATTTTCAGTTTCTTTAAAACTAATTATTTTCCCTAGACAGCCTACTTGATGAAGACCAGGATCTTTTTTTCCAATATTATTTAAGCTTAAAGGCTGTATCATACCGATTAATTTATTAGATTTCATACTATCATTAATCATATCAATGTATCGTGGTTCAAAAATATTCAATGGTACTGTAGTTTTAGGAAATATAATAAAATTACTCAAAGGAAAGATGGATATTTTTTTTGGAAGATCATTTATTTCCATAATAAACTAATTTATATCACATCTTATTATTAATTTGTATTGATTGAATTAAAAAAAAAGTTTAACTATACCTTTAGTAATTGCGGGCATAGCTCAGTGGTAGAGCGTCTCGTTGCCAACGAGAAGGTCGAGGGTTCGACCCCCTTTGCCCGCTCCAAATTATTGATTAATAGTGAATTAAATATCATATAATCATTGTAATTTTAAATATTAATGTCTCAAACTATACAATTAAATATCAAACAAATATTTGATTTAGCTTTTGAAAATCAAAAAAAAAAAAAATTTGATGTAGCAAAAAAACTTTATCAGAAAGTAATTGAGATTAACCCAAATATTTTAAATGCCCAATTTAACCTTGGGATAATATATGATGAATTGAACGAAAATGAAAAAGCAATAAATTGTTATGAAAAAGCAATAAATTTAGATCCTTTGTTTATACAATCATATAATAACCTCGGTTTAATATTTCGTAATTTAGGAGAAATCAATAAAGCAAAAAAATACTTTTTAAAAATTATAGACATAAATCCAAAATATCCAAATGCTTATAACAATCTTGGACATATTTATGCTGATGCAGGAAATTATAAAAAAGCAATAGATAACTATATTACTGCTTTAAAATATGATAATTTGAATAAAATTGCGCTTAAAAAATTAATTTTATCACTTACTTATTTTATACCAAACATAAATCACCCTATAATAGATACAAGTAAAAAGCTAAAAAAATTAAACAACAATTTAAATATTAATCATTTACTTAAACATAATAATTTAAAAATATATTTTCAAAATGTTTATAAAATTAAAAATGAAATTAATGATAATATTAAATTTCTTAATTTTTCAGAGTCCCAAGTATTTAGGAGAAATTCTTTAGATTTAAATTGTGAAAGACATCATAAAGTGTTTAATAGAGTAAATTTAATTCCAAAATTTTGTTTTAGTTGTTTTAAAATACAAATTGAACCAGAAAATGTATTGGAATTAATCAAACTCCTTTTAATTTTCGACAATATAAAATTAAAAAATGATAATTGGAGAAAATGCATGATTGAGTTGAGATCAAATATTGATGGTATTTATAAAGGATTAATTTTTTGTAGTAGTTTATCTGAGGCGGAAAAAATTTTAACTGATATTACCCCATTATTAAGGGGTCACCTAAATTACAAAGTGAGTATTAAAAGAGGATGCTCAGAGTTTTATAAATCATATCCTAATTTTAAAATTACTGATGAAGAACAATCTGATTTCATGAAATATCCAAATAAATGGAAAAAATTGGAATTAAACGAAGATTTAAAGGAAAATCCAAAACATCAGAAATTGGTGAGTTCAATATCTGGTTTAACAATTTCCGATGTTTTAATAATTAATCAATGGCTTAATTATGCAAATTTGATTAATGATAGATCTTACAATGATATTGGTTTAGAATTTACACATTCTGAATATATCAACAAAAAAATGTTACACCAAACAGAGCTTCGCAGAAAACAATTTGTGTGTTAATTTCTTTCAATGTCTGATCTTACTAAAAAAAAATGTATACCATGTGAAGGTGGTGTAATACCTTTTGATATATCCGAGATACACAAATATCAAAAAAAAGTTGATGGTTGGGATATTGCTGAAGATAATAATAAAATTTTTTTTTTAAATAAAAAATTTAAATTTAAAAACTTTATAGATAGTCAAAATTTTATTAATAAAGTTGGAGAAATATCAGAAAATGAGGAGCATCATCCGGATATACTATTTGGCTGGGGATATGCAGAAATAAAAATTACAACTCATGCAATAGAAGGTCTGTCTGAAAATGATTTTATTTTAGCTGCAAAAATAGATCAAATAATCAATGTCTGAAATGTCTAGTTTTAGAAAAGACTAAAATTGTATCAGTTTCATTTGCAAAGTTAATAATTTCTTTATCTCTAATAGATCCTGACGGTTGTATAACCGCAGTAACACCTGATTGAATTAATTTTTCAATTCCATCAACAAAAGGAAAGAATGCATCAGATGCAGCTACAATATCGTCATTTGTTTTTATAAATTTTTTCATTTTATCTATTGCAATTTGGCAGCTATCTAAACGGCTTGGTTGACCGGATCCAATTCCTGCAGTTGTCTCATTTGATACAAGTACTATCGCATTGGATTTTACATATCGACAAATATTAAATGCAAAAATCAAATTTTTCATTTGTTTGAGATTTGGTTTTTTTTTGGAAACAACTTTAAAATCTTTATTACTAAATTTTTTTAAATCTTCTGTTTGTACCAATAATTCTTCATTAGAAGACATAAACCTTAATATTTCTTTGAAAGAATAATCTGATGCATCAATTAATCTTAAATTTTTTTTCTTACTCAATAATTTTATAGCATCTTTCTCAAAGCCATTTGCAATAACGACTTCAAGAAATAATTTGCTTAATTCTGAAGCTAGATTTTTTTTTATTTTAAAATTACATGATACGATTCCCCCAAATGCACTTATTGGATCACATGCTAGAGCTAATTGGTAGCTCTTAAGATGGTTGCTACTTATTGAAACTCCACACGGATTAGCATGTTTTACTATTACTGTTCCTGTGTTTTTAGGTAAAGACTTTGAAATAGTTAAAGCTGAAAATATATCGTTGTAATTATTATAGCTTAATTGTTTTCCATGAATTTGATTTATTTTTAATGAACTATTTTTTGAATAAATTGCACTTTGTTGGTGTGGATTTTCGCCGTATCTGGGTTTTTCAATAAGATTTGTGTGAAATATTTTTTTTTTAGGGAAAATTATATTATTTCTTTTATTAAAATAATCAGAGATAACGGAGTCATAATATGCAGTTTCAGTAAATGCGATCCTAGATAATTTTTCTCTAAATTCTAGTGACGTTGAGCCTTTATTTTTTTTTAATTCATCAATAAGCTCTTCATATTGATCAGATGAAGTAATGATCGTTACATCATGATAATTTTTAGCCGCTGACCTAACCATTGTTGGACCACCCACATCTATATTTTCAATTATCTTGTTATGATTTTTAGTATTTTTTAGTGTTTCTGCAAATGGATAAAAGTTTACGATTACTAAATCTATATTTTCAAAATTATTTTTCCTCAAATCTTTAGCATGAATTTTATTCTTTCTTTTATTTAAAATTCCAGCATGAATTTTTGGATGAAGAGTTTTAACTCTACCTTCTAAAATCTCAGGCGAATTTGTAAATTTTGAAACTTCTAAGCATTTGAATTTTAATTTTCTAATTTCTTTGTAAGTACCACCAGAACTAATAATTTTAATATTGTTTCTTTTTAAAGAATTTAAGAGTGGTTTTAGATTTTTTTTGTCAGATACAGAAATTAGAGCTGTTTTTATTTTTTTCATTAAATTTTAGTAATTTCCCATTTTATAGTTTGGTTATTCTCTTTACTTATTCCTGATATAAATATGTTTTGATTTTCAATATATGAATTTTTAATACCCAAATATAATCCATTATCAATATTTATATCATAATTTTCACAATTAAATTTCCAACCTTCATCCTCTAATTCTATTAAGATTGATTTATTATCCTGTGTTTTCATTACTTTTGCATCAGGATGTAAATGAAATCTAATATCAAATTTTATATCTTTAAAATTATTTTTTCTTTGCAATTTATCAAATCCAACAAATTTCATTTGCTCTGGATAAAATTCAATCTCTCTTTCATGTATAGTTTTAAATTTTTTTATATAACCATCATGTGAGCCTGATATTTTCCAATAATTTTTTTCAAATATAGTGTTTTTTTTAATTACACGTACACCTTTTTTAACAATGAGATTAAATTTATCTAATTTTTTATAATCACACGAAGAATGATCTTCAATAGATAATGTACTTTGAAGAGCAGTACTTTTTGAAAATTTATTTAATTTATTTTGTGTGTCTGTAAAGTAACCAGAATTAGTGATTAGTTTTTTACCACTTGAAATAATTTCAAACGAAAGAACCCCAGCTTGATAAAATTTTGAAAAATTATCACTTGGGCTATCTCCAATATCCATTGATAATATAATTTTCTTATCTTTAAGAATAGCATAACCTGCAAGTTCTCTATTTTCATTCTTAAATACATATCCAAATCTTTTTAGATATTGATCAAAATCATCATTATTTGAAATGTAATTTCCGTTAAACAGAAGATCTTGATTTATATTTTGCCAAATAAAAGCATAACTTTGACCAAGATAATATATTGTTTCATCAATATATTCGGGGATAGTATTTTGAGACTCTTTAAACCACTCTCTAATTATAATAAAATATTTTAAGTATAATATTAGTTGTTTTATATTTCTAGATTTTGGAAAACCTTGATTATTAATTGATGACTTTATTATCTTTTTTAAAAGATTTAAGCCACCATTAAGATACTTTTTATCATTCTTATATACTAATCCTGTTAAAATTATTGCTGCGCATCCAATAATTTTATTTTCAACTTCTGATAAATTTTTAATTTCATTTAAGAGATGATTTGTTTGTTTTTGAATACTTTGGTTAAATTTTTTTTTAAAATTCTCATCACAATCTTCATAACTTAGTTGATGATTGGATAACCAAGAAATTACTCTTTTAGACGTAATGTCAAAATCCCAACTTTTTCTATCATATCGATCATTTTGATTAATCCAATTATTGATAACTGTTTGTGAGATTTTTTTAGAAGATTTAAGATCTAAACTGAAAAACCAAAAAAAATTATTTAATTTTTCAAATTCTTTGTGTTTTAAATTATTTTGCCAAATAGCCTCTAAGGCAAAGTCCTCAATTTTATATTTTTTTTTTTGATATTTTACAATTGAGGCTAATAAGTAGGGACTTGGTTTATACCCGAAAGTAATATCTTTTGTTCTAGATATTTTATTGTCATAAAAACTAGAATTTTGATAAATTTTTTTTATTTTTTCTTTTAGGTTAAAATGAAATTGGCTTAAGCTATCTGTTAAATTTTTAATAATCATTAACTTATTTTGATTTTAATAAATTAATATTTTTTTTTATATCTCCATTATTACTTTTAAATATAGTTGTACCTGAAACGAGTATGTTGGCGCCAGCTTCAATTGCCAATTGACAGTTATCAAAATTAATTCCTCCATCAATTTCAATATCAAAACTCATATTTCTTTCAGAACGAATCTTTTTAAGATGTCTAACCTTATCTAGAACCTCAGGCATAAATTTTTGACCTCCAAACCCTGGATTTACACTCATTATTAAAATTAAATCAATTTTTTCAAGGTGGTCGATAATTAAATCAATTTTAGTTTCAGGATTAAGTGAAATACCTACTTTTTTATTTAAACTTTTGATTTTTAAAATAGATTTTTCTAAGTCATCAGTTGCTTCAGGATGAATTGTAATAATATCAGCACCAGCGTCTGAATAAGCTTCAATATACTTATGAACAGGAGATATCATCAAGTGAACATCAAATTTAATTGAACAATTTTTTTTTAAGGCCTTAATTACTGGTGGTCCAATGGTTAAATTAGGAACAAAATGTCCATCCATTACATCTACATGAATCATATCTGCACCACCTTCTTCTAATCTTTTGATTTCATTACCCAATTGACTAAAATCAGCAGATAATATTGATGGTGAAATTTGTATTTTTTTCATTGATAGCTAAATCTACTAGTATCAATTTTTAAAATTTAATTGAATTAAATAATTGATAAATTTGTCTAGAAATTTCACTTTCTAATGGAAAGGACAACATACCCATTACAGAATAGCCCAAGATCCAAGGCATAAAGTAAAATCTAATCATGTAAAAGAACCAGGCAACATATAGTGGAACAAGAGGCGCTATAATGAAAGTTGGGGTTATAGGCTTAAAAATTTTTATTAGAGGGTTAGTGTATTTTACAAATATCTTCATAAAAAAGAATTCAGAGTCTTCTTTTTGAAAAATGTTCATTGCAACTCTTCCTATTAATGTCCACATGATCATACCAAATAGATAATCAATAAAATAAACTAAAGGATGAAAGTTTGCTGACATTAAGAAATTTATATTGGAAAAAAGATTAAATTAAAAGGGGCGAAATTAATCGCCCCTAAATTAAGATTTGTTGATAGTTCTATTTACCAGTGACAGTTCTGCCAGTAGGTATTCGAACTTCGTCAACCATTTTTTGGGTTACTTTATCTGGTTCTTGAGTCATTAAACTCACTACAACCATAGCAACAAAACTAACTCCAGCTCCGAAGATACCAAATGTTAACTGAGTAAGTCCTAAGAACCCACTTCCACCAGTTCGCACCCAAACCAGGTACCAAATAGCAGAACCAAGACCTAAAACCATACCAGCAATAGCACCTTCTCTGTTAGCTCTCTTCCACCATACAC
>Ga0213868_10004064_pt1 | contig 13457 bp, 8 predicted proteins | sample PICome_9_FD_160087 | JGI IMG/M metagenome (GOLD analysis project Ga0213868, IMG submission 160087) | Coastal seawater microbial communities near Pivers Island, North Carolina, United States - PICO127 | ecosystem: Environmental > Aquatic > Marine > Coastal | place: USA: North Carolina | collected...
CAGATAAGCCCCTCGGCGCGATTGTGGATGGGGAGTGCACCACGTTTCGACTTTTTGCGCCTCGAGCGAAATGGGTAAAAGTCGGTGTTTTTCAAAAGGGCGAATCCAAGGATGAATTGGATTGGTCCCTGATGGAGCGGTCGGACGACTACGTTTGGGAGGCGATGTTCCCCCAAAATCTTACGGGAGCTCGCTACTGGTATCGACTCGATGGTCCGAGTGGTTCCACCGGGAATTTCGATCCGGATTTCAAAATCCTTGATCCCTATGCGAAAGCAACTGTGAGCTGCGATGGGCCTGGCATCGTAGTGGATGAAAAAATGTATTCGCCTGTCCGGAACTTCCAGCCGGTGGCGTGGCAAGATTTGGTTGTGATGGAAGCTCATACCCGTGACTTGGTGGCGGGAATTCCTAAAAGTGGGAGAAATGGGGTTCGGTTGGGTTTTTCCGATCTCAGCCGTTTTGTACAAGAAAAGAAGTTCTACCCGGCTACCCTGGGTATAAACGCATTGGAGCTTCAGCCAGTTCAGGAGAACGATAGCCAGTCTTATTTAGAGTACCATTGGGGTTACATGACGGCGAATTTCTTTTCTCCTGCCTCCTCGTATGCCCGTGATCCGGAAAGCGCGTCTCAGATTGAGGAATTTCGTGATCTTGTATCCAGTATCCACGGTCGAGGAATGGCAGTTATTCTCGATGTTGTTTACAATCATGTAGGGGAGCCCGCCCACTTAATGTACATCGATAAGCTGTACTACTTTCATCTGGAGGGCGATGGTGTATTGACGAATTGGAGTGGCTGTGGGAACGACATGAGATGCGACGCCCCAATGAGCCGCCGCCTAATTGTTGAGAGCCTCAAACACTTAGTTGCTTTTTATGGGGTCGACGGTTTTCGTTTTGATTTGGCGGACTTAGTGGGAAGAGCGGCGCTGCAGGAGGTTGAACGAGAGCTAAAATCGATCAAGCCGGATGTTATTCTGATCGCAGAACCGTGGAGCTTTCGTGGCCACATCGGCCGCGACTTGAGAGATACGGGTTTCGCGTCATGGAACGATGGTTACAGGGAAAGCGTTAAATCATATGTCAGGGGCGGTTCGAGCTCTGAAGCGCTTAGCTATTTTCTAATGGGATCTCCTGGCGAATATGCTAGTTGGCCTGCCCAGACGGTGAACTACACGGAATCGCATGATGATCGGACGTGGATCGATGCCATTACGGAGCACCCGGACAACAATGGCTCCCATCCGTCGGCAAGCGATCAGAGGCGGACACGCATGATGGGAGCTATCATGATGATGTCGATTGGGATCCCCATGATTCATGCGGGCCAGGATTTTCTTTTCTCCAAGAACGGGGTAAACAACACTTACCAAAGGGGCGACCTGAACGCCTTGGACTACGAAAGACGGATCGAGTATGCCCTGACCAGTGACTATTTCAAAGACTGGATCAGTTTCAGGAAGTCGGAGCTGGGGGAATTGGTTCGCCACTATTCGAGGGCGAGCGAAGGTTTTTTTCAATTTATAAAGAGTGAAGGAAGAAACGCTTTGGCTGCTGTGTTCAACGCAGACCGAAGCAAGGGGAACGCCCGGCTGCTTTTTGCGGTGAATCCCGAGCGGGAGCCTCTCCGTATACCACTTGGGAATTGGGAGGCCGATTGGATTCAACTTGCGGATCACGATCGATTTTGGGGCTTTGAAGAGAAATCCCTGAACAATAATCTAAGGTTGGAATTGACGCTTCCGCCTCTAGGGACGGGGTTGTGGGTTTCGCGCAGCTGACGTTCAAATTGTGACGTTTTAAACCCTTGATTTTCTTTCGAGGGTACCATCTACTCCCGATTCGCCAGATCTTTGGGGGCAATTCCAGAGTGAAGGAACCTTCTAAACTAAGACGTCAACCAGTAAAAATTAGAGAACAATGGCTGTAAAAGTAGCTATTAACGGATTTGGCCGCATCGGCCGTCTAGTCTTCCGCGCAATTGTCGACCAGGGTCTCCTGGGCGACCAGGTAGAAGTAGTTGCCGTGAACGATCTCGTTCCTGCAGGCAACCTCGCATACCTGCTTAAGTACGACACGACTCAAGGTCGTTTCAACGGTACCGTAGAGGCGGAAGGGGACGATGCGCTTGTGGTCAATGGCCAGAAGATCAAGTGTCTCGCCCTTCGCGAGATACCTGCGAACCTCCCGTGGGCGGAGCTAGGAATCGATATTGTGATCGAGTCCACTGGCCTGTGGGTTCAGGATGAGAAGGCCCAGGGTCACATCGACGCAGGTGCCAAGAAAGTGATCATTTCCGCTCCCGGAAAGGGCGACGGAGTAAAGACCGTTGTTCTGGGCGTCAACGATGATACCTTGACCGCTGAGGATACACTCATTTCCAACGCATCTTGCACCACCAATTGTTTGGCTCCCATCACCAAAGTCATTCTCGACAACTTCGGCATTGAAGAAGGTCTGATGACCACTGTACACAGCTATACTGCTACCCAGAAGACTGTAGACGGTCCATCGCCCAAAGACATGAAAGGCGGACGTGCCGCAGCGATGAACATCATTCCCTCGTCAACGGGTGCTGCCAAAGCGGTAGGATTGGTGATACCAGAGGTTCAAGGAAAACTCACTGGTATGGCCTTTCGCGTTCCAACACCTACCGTATCGGTGGTCGATTTGACGGTGAAGACGACGAAATCGACTTCTTACGAAGAGATCTGCCAGAAAATGAAGGAAGCTTCAGAAGGTTCCCTCAAGGGCATCTTGGAGTATACGGAAGACGAGGTCGCTTCTTCCGACTTTATCCACTGCCCCGCGTCGTCAATTTTTGACGCAGGATCTGGCATCGCTCTGAGCGATACCTTCTTTAAGTTGGTTAGCTGGTACGACAATGAGTGGGGCTACAGCAATCGCGTGGTCGATCTTCTCAAGAAGATTTCGGCTCAATAGTTGCGTTTAATTTCGGTCCTTTGTCTGGAATGCCAGGCAAAGGGCTTTTTTTGTGGCACCTTTCAGGTGCCCTGTGCCATTGCTAGGTGCCCAAAATTCTGAGCCGGCACAGGCTTTCAAACCTACAACTCCAATTTTAATACTTCAGATTTTTGGCGGACGCCAAACCATGTAGTCATGGCGAAAAAGACGATTCAAGATTTAGACCTCAAGGGTAAGCGAGCGGTGATCCGCGTTGACTTCAATGTACCTTTGAGAGGAGACGAAATCACTGACAAAACGCGCATTCTGGGAGCGCTTCCCACGATCAAATACGTTGTCGAGCAGGGAGGCACTGCAATATTGCTGAGCCACTTGGGACGTCCCAAGGGTGAGGTGAATACCAAATACTCATTGGCCCCTGTCGCCAAGGCGCTCGCTGACGAACTCGGTCAGCCCGTTGTCTTTGTGCCAGGATCGCGTGGACCGGCAGCCGAAAAAGCAGTTTCAGAACTCTCTCCCGGTTCAGTAGCTTTGATGGAAAACGTCCGTTTTCATGTGGGCGAGGAAAAGAACGACTTAGATCTGGCCCAAGATTTTGCGAAACTGGGGGATGTGTTTATTAATGACGCTTTCGGTACTGCGCATCGGGCCCATGCATCCACTGCGGGGATTGCCCAGTTTTTAAAACCAGCTGTCGCCGGTTTACTGATACAAAAAGAGCTTGAATACCTCGGGCATAAAACCGAGAATGCGAAAAGTCCATTCGTAGTGATTCTCGGAGGGGCCAAAGTCAGTGACAAAATAACCGTCATTGATCGATTGCTGGACAAAGCGGACACGATTTTGATCGGTGGAGCCATGGCCTACACGTTCGCGCTCGCTCAAGGAAAAACGGTAGGAGACAGCTTGTCTGAACCGGCATTTATTGACACGGCAAAAGCGGCCCTGAAGAAAGCGGAAGAAAAAGGCGTCAAGTTTCTGCTTCCGGTAGATAACGTTACGGTTGATTCGCTCGACTTCGACAACATGAGTGTAGGCAACATCGGCGTTTCCGATGCGGACGGAAATATCCCCGATGGCTGGGAAGGTGTTGATATCGGCCCCCAAACGGTTGTTCGATACACTGAAGAATTAGCCAACGCGAGAACGATATTGATGAACGGGCCCATGGGGATTTTCGAGATAGAGGCTTGTAGCAAAGGGTCGGTTGCCATTGCGGAAGCGGTAGCCAAAAACAAGGAGGCTATCTCAATCATTGGTGGTGGAGATTCCGTTAAAGCGGTAAATCAGGCAGGTTTTGGAGGGGAAGTATCCTTTATCAGCACAGGTGGTGGAGCCAGTCTCGAATTTCTCGAAGGCAAGGCGCTCCCTGGAGTTGAGGCCCTCGATGAAAAATAGACTTTGTATCCAACTAGAAATTTAGACTAACTAAGACAAATGAGCCGGAAATATTTTATAGCAGGAAACTGGAAAATGAACAAAACACCGGAAGAGGGCAAAAAGCTCGCTTCGGAAATCGCCTCGGTCGTTTCGAAAGATGCAGCCGTAGACGTGGTTGTTTGCCCTTCGTTTATTGCTTTGGATCGCGTGTCCCAAGCGATTGAAGGTTCAGCAGTCAAGTTGGGTGCTCAGAATCTCTATCCGAAAACGAATGGAGCCTACACGGGTGAATCCTCCCCAGAAATGCTGAGAGAAGTATATGCTAAGTATGTGATTCTTGGGCATAGTGAGCGGAGGGAGTATTTTGGTGAGTCGGATTCCTCTGTGAACGAAAAGGTAAGATTCTCTTTGGAGAACCTGCTCAACCCGATTCTCTGTATCGGTGAAACCCTGGAAGAACGCGAAGCCAACGAGACTCTCGAAGTCGTCAAAAGGCAGCTACTGGGAGGACTTGAAGGGGTTGACACAGACGGCCTGAGCAATGTGGTTGTTGCCTACGAACCCGTTTGGGCGATCGGCACAGGCAAGACAGCGACACCTGAGATGGCCCAGGAAGTTCACGGCTCGATCCGATCTCTTTTGACTGAGAATTACGGTGAGGCGGCAGCGGAAAAAGTCCGAATCCTTTACGGAGGCTCAATGAAGCCATCGAATGCCGCCGAGCTTTTGGCCCAGACGGATATCGACGGAGGGCTGATTGGCGGAGCTTCGCTTGACTCCAAGTCGTTTTGTGAGCTGATCGATGCGGCTCGGACTGCCTCGTAGCGGGGCGATCAAGATCGAGAGCGTCGATTTTTAATGCGTCTCCAGCTCTTTAGAAGCTGGTTTTTGATCTTATCCTGATCAACGGGTTTTTTCAGGAAACCGTCCATTCCGGCGCGTTTGCATCTCAATTTGGTTTCAGGGCTGACGTTGGCGGTGATCGCGATAATTTCGGCCTTGTTTGGTCCTATGGTGCTAGATTTTTCGTGTTCTCTTAACGCTTGAGCGAGTTCGACTCCATCCATTTCGGGCATGTCAATGTCGGTGAACAAGATATCGAACGGTTCTTTTTTCAAGAGGCCTATAGCCTCTCCCCCTCCGGATGCTTCGATCGGTTGGTAACCGAGCCGGTCTAGGATGGTTTGTACAACGTTTCTATTGATGGCATTGTCGTCCGCTACGAGGATCCGCAAAGGCCGTTTTTCCGCAAAATTCGCAGCAGTATGGGGAAGCGGAATTGAAGGATCGGATGCGAATAGGTCTTCCTGGCTCTCGTTCATGCTCATCTCGATCCCTTTGGTACTTTGTTCGCAGTTGGGGAGGTCGCCTTTGCGATGAATTCATTCGGTCTTTCTGGTATCATTCCAAAGCTAAAGCTGTGCCATATGCCCTTGCCGGTCAATCAGGGAACTAGTACGGAGAAATGAGTCTGTTCGATAGGGCTTGATCGAATCCCCTGTCTAAATCGATGTTGGTTGCTTTAATTATTTTCAGGGAAAATGCCAAAACAGCACTTGACTTGGGTAACCTGAAACCTAATTTCACCGATCTCTTAACATCACGGGGTAGTAGCTCAGTTGGTTAGAGCGCCTGCCTGTCACGCAGGAGGCCGCGAGTTCAAGTCTCGTCTATCCCGCCACTTTTCAAAGGCCGTCCTTTCCAAGGGACGGCCTTTCTCGTCAGTAGGGGAGACGGATCGTAGCGAGACTCGATTGGAGAAAGCTGAAGGGTCGGGGCGCTGACAAAACGGGCACTCGCTGGGACGCTATTGGGTGGGTTTCTAATCCCAGTCGTTGGAAACGCCGTTTTTAGGGCTCGACTGCGCCGATAGCGCGCCGATCTTGGCCCTGTAGTGTCGATTTTGTTACGGCAATGTTACTAACATGTGTCGATTGTTACAGAGGGGCAACATTGGGCAGAGTTTAGTTGTTTCGCTTTGAAGAGGGCCATTTTTCGTTTCGTGGTTAGGTTTTCTAAATCATGAAACGAAACAGTTTTGCTTTCCGTAATCGGCAAACGTTCGGCCTAGCGATTAAAGGGTCTTTAATGTTCGTCATTGCCTACAATATTAACGTTCTATTTGCACAGGAACAAAGGTTCGGTATCCTCTCTGGCGCAGTCCAGGATGCTGACTACGGAGGTGCCGTATTGAACGCCAAGGTCACGATTTTGGAGAATCAGATGTCTGCAAAGACGAACGTTGATGGACGTTACTTTTTTAGTGGAGTACCAGAAGGCACGTACACGCTAATCGTTTCAGCTCCTTACTATAAGTCTTCCCAGGTGGAATCGCTTGATATTGAAGCAGGCGAGGTTAAGAAAATGGATGTTCCACTTTTCAATGACACGTCAGATGTAATTGAGCTGGATTCCTTCTCAGTTAAGGCAGAAGTACTGGAGGATTCTGATATAGGTCTACTGACCCAGCGGCAAAAAGCGCCGGCCATCAGTGACGCTATGGGGTCTGAAACGTTTAGCAGGCTAGGACTTGGCGATGCAGCGGATGCACTCGCCAAGGTGACGGGAGCTTCAATTCAAGATGGCAAGTACATGGTCGTTAGAGGACTCTCTGATCGTTACAATACAACGACCCTCAACGGGACGACCGTTCCCAGTGCGGACCCGAACCGAAAGTCGGTGCAGTTGGATCAATTCCCGACGGGCTTGCTCGATGTGATCGAGACCACGAAGACCTTCACCCCAGACAAGTCGGGCGAATTTACGGGTGGAGCTGTCAATATCCAGACGAAATCTTTTCCTGACCAGTTCTTCTACAATGTGTCCTACGGAATTGGGTACAATACAAACTCGACGGGGTCATCTTTCCTGTCTTATCCGGGCGGTTCGAGCGACTGGCGTGGCAAGGATGATGGAACGAGGGCGGTGCCTGATCGTCTTGCCCGGAATGAAAATCTTTCTACCTTGAGCAACGCTGAGCAGTCCGAGATACTAAATGACCTGTCACCGGTTATCTCTCCTATTGATTCGGGGGACGCTCCGTTGAACCGGAGTTTTTCCCTGGCGTTTGGAGACAGCGTCTTGCTGTCGAATGACGGCGTGAGGCGATTTGGCTACACGGCAAGCCTGACCCATAGTCGCGATTTTTCTACCCGCACGGGGGCGCCAGAAGTGCGCTATCAATTTGATCGCGGGGTGGATGGCTCTGTGTTGAACCCAGAGTTTGACATGCTGGTTGATGAGTCAGAGAACTCCGCCAGCCTTGGGGGGCTGTTTAACGCGGCACTACAGCTATCCTCTGAGCATAAAATCGGGCTGAAGAATTTTTTCAACCAGTCTGCTAGCGACAAGGCGTTCTTGCAGCAAGGGGTGGTGAAGGGAAGTGAGGATCAATACCTCAGGGAGAGCAGGATTCACTTTACCGAGCGAAACATCCGCTCTAACCAGCTTTACGGAAAGCATGTCTTCCCAAATCTGGGAAGGGTTAAATTTGAATGGGACTATGCCAAGTCAAATAGCACGCAGGACGAGCCTGACTTTATCGTGTTTTTCGACGCGGTAGGCCTAGAGGATTTCGAGGATGCCGACAGAGATTTGTCCAGTGTTGATCCAGATGACTGGAAGTTTCCAACGGGATTCACTAATCGGAGGAACTTTCGCGAGCTTGAGGAAAACGCGGATGAATTTGGTTTCGATATAGAACTGCCGTTCGCCTTTGGAGACAGGGAAGGATCGTACCTGAAAGCTGGTATGAGAAATATCGAGGCGGATAGGCAATACAATGCCTTGGCATTTAGCTGGAGCGATGGTGATCGATTCGTGAACTACACGGGGAATCGGGATGGCTTCTTGTCTCCCGAAAACATCAATTTGGACAGTAATGGCGAAACAGGCGTTGTCATGGTCAACCTGACTGACGCCTACCCTGAGTATAAAGGGAATCGAGAAGTTTCGGGAGCCTACATTATGGCGGATTTTCCGGTGACTAAAAAGATTCGCTTCATAGGAGGTGTGAGACACGAAGATACTTCGGTCCAGGTGACTTCCGTATCAGGACGCCCTCGGTTCATCCCGAATGCCGAGTCAAGCATTGCCGGCAATCACTTCCTGCCCTCAGCTAATCTGGTTTGGAGTATCAACGAACGCCAGAACCTGCGTTTTGCTTATTCGAATACAATCGCTCGTCCCAGCTTTCGTGAGCTCACTCCAGCGGCCGAGTTTGATTCGATCGGCTCTTTTCTCATCATCGGAAACCAGAACCTGAAGATGTCTGAAATCGCGAATTACGACATCCGCTGGGAAATGTTTCCAAAGAATGGTGACGAGCTTTTCGCAGTGAGCCTGTTCTACAAGGATCTTGAGAACCCGATCGAGCAGGTTATCGACCGGTTTGGTTTTATCTCGTGGGACAATGTGGAAACGGGAAAAGTCGAAGGCCTAGAGCTGGAGGCTCGCAAGAAGATCAATCTGCTCTCCTCTGAATTCACATCCTTTTCCCTTGGTGGCAACTTGGCTATCATCGATTCGGAGGTGAATCGATCCCAATTGGAGATCGATCGCAAGATAGCCGAGTTTCCTGATTTGTCACCGACTCGTGAACTCCAGGGGCAGTCATCTTCGATATTCAATCTTGACGCGTCCTGGGAGCATTACCGTAAGGGAACGGCCATTACAATCTCCTATAATAATACCGGAGAACGCCTCTATGCGGTTACAAACGCTAATCTGCCATTGGTTGATGAAAAGCCCTCGGAAGTTCTGGACTTGATTGCCAGCCAGAGACTCGGTCCATCGTGGAAGCTCAAATTCAAGGTGAGCAATCTGCTCGATTCCGAGTCAAGGCGGTTCCACACGTTCAAGGGGGTTGAGTTCCCATACTCTCTAGACGAGTCGGGCCGAACCTTTTCGCTAAGCGTAAGTTACGGAAAGTAGGGTGGGAACGGATACGAAATTTTCCAAATTCTCCTTATAAATAAAACAAAAAACTCATATTAAATGAAACGAGCAATGAAAATGATCACCGCTTCGGTTATCCTGGCAGGAGCGGTTTACGCAGCTGACGTGAACGTCACGACCAATATTACGTCGGACACTACATGGACATCGGACAATGTTTACCACATGTCCGGTTTTATAACCGTAGTTGGGGCTACTTTGACTATTGAGGCAGGCACTGTTATCAAGTCTGCTGCGGGAACAGGTACAGATGCTACTGCGTTGATCATCTCACAAACGGGCAATATCAACGCGGTAGGGTTTCGTTCTGCGCCGATCATTTTTACTGCGGAAGCGGATCCTATGGATGGCTCTTGGGGACCTGAAAACGGTAATGCCTGGGGTGGGCTAATTATTCTCGGGAACGCTCCTATCAACTCTGACCGGAACAAGAACAGTTGGACTGAGGGAACGACTATTACGGACACTGTAGAAGGCATTCCTGAGTTCCTGCCGGAATCGTCACGAGTCTTCGGTGGCACGGATCCAGAGGACAGTTCGGGAACCTTGAGCTACGTTTCGATTCGCTTTGGCGGTTCTGAATTGGCTCAAGATGCAGAGATCAATGGGCTGACACTAGGAGGCGTGGGCAGAGGTACGCAGCTCGACCACATCGAAGTTTTTGCTAACTCCGACGACAGTATCGAGTTCTTCGGTGGCACCGTAGATCTTAAATACGCAGTTGCTGCTTATGGGGGTGATGATGGATTTGACTACGACCAAGGCTGGGAAGGACGTGGCCAGTTTTGGGTATATGTTGGTGGACCCGTTGCGAACTCCAAATTTAGTCCTGACAATGGGGGAGAGCACGACGGCGAGACCTCATTTAATGCCGGTCGGAATATTGGAGGGGGAACGATTTATAACGCAACCTACGTAGGCAACGGCGAGGGTGGAGCAGCTCTTCGCATTCGTGACAACGCATATGCGGTTTACAAGAACTCCATCTTCACTGGATGGCCCACTGGGATTCGAATCGAAGCAGACTCCGGTCTTCGCATTCCTTCCAACGGTGAGACGGTTTCGCTGATGGATATCACCAACAATCTTTGGGATTTCGAAGTCGCGGACCTATTCCACGGCGATGAGGATGACACCCTCGGAGCGGGAGGAACAAACCTCGATGACGGAGAAGCTTTCTTAGCCGACGCAGGAAATAACAATACGGTTGAGGCAGCCCTCCTGTCAGGGATCTCTCGCGCGGCTGACGGGGGATTTGATCCTCGTCCCCTGTCTAATAGCCCTGCCTTGTCAAATGCGTTGGCAGCTTACCCGGAAGACGACTTTTTCGACGAAGTCGCGTACCAGGGCGCTTTCTCTAGAAACGACAACTGGCTTGCCGGCTGGACGTATCTTTCTCAAGCTGGATACTTGGCCGCTTCATCGGAATCGAGTGCTGACCTCGTGAACTTGTCGACTCGGGGCTTTGTCGACGCGGGGGAAACGGTCACAGTCGGTTTTACGGTGATCGGTGCATCACAACAGTTGTTAATTCGTGCGGTTGGACCGAAATTGGCTGATCTTGGAGTTCCTTCCCCTATGGCGGATCCCCAATTCACGGTCTACAGGACTGACTATACACAGAGCCCTCCAGCCCAGATAGAAGTTGGGGTAACAGACGACTGGGACGAAGAGAACGTGGCTCAGCTTTCGGCAACAATGGCACACGTGGGTGCATTTCCGCTCGAAGTGACTGAATTCCAAGGAACTTCTTACGATACAGTAGATACAACCAGTGCCGCTGCCACTGGCAGCTTGGGAGAGGGTGTCTACACCATTCAAGTTTCTTCCCAAGACGGTGGTGCAGGCGAAGTCCTCATCGAAGTGTACGCTGTTGACTAGGCTAAAATATTTTCAAAGTCGCAAGGCTTTGTGATTACGGGGACCAGCCTCTCTTTGAGGGGCTGGTTTTGTCGTTTTTTGTCGCTTGTCTTGGAAATGGGTTGTTTGTTTTGTAATGAGTTCTAGCAGGGGCGCCGTTAGGTACAGTTAGATTAATGAAAGTTTTTGAAAAGGGAATGCGAGGAGGACGCTTGTTTAAGGGGATGGTTATTCTTTTCCCGATCGCAGCACCTTCCTTATTATGGGGTGAAGAGCCGAGATCTCCATTCGAACGGGCTAGCAAACCGGTCGTTGTGAACGCTCCAGGGAAAGCAACTCCTTCGCGCCTGGACAAAATGGAGTTCACGGGGCTTCTCGGGTTTGGAGGCCAAGTTACCATCAGTCTCTATGACACAAAGACGAAGCAAAGTCTCTGGATACCTCTTGACGGAGCTCAAGATGGGATTTCCGTGTCTGGATTTGATGAGGACAACGGGACGATTTCGGTCAGTCTTCAGGGCAGAACGCGAGAAATCGCTATAAACGAGAATGAAATCGTCGCCTTGAAACGGACCGAACCAGTAAGAGCAGGCGGATCCGGCACTGCACCCCCGAAGAAGATTGTCGCAGTCAAAGATGACGAGACGCTCATCAAGGAGGAAGAAGCCCGTCTCTTTGTCAGTGATCTCCTTGCGAACGGGATGAAGCAGCGGGAGGAATTTCGCAAAGCCAGAGAAGCGCGAACCGCGAACAGAAGGGCAAACTAGTAGCTCATTTTCTAGCGTGGTTTGCGAATCGCTAGTCGGGTGCCGGTTCTGCTTTTCTGTAAACCATTAGGCTCTACTGCCTAAAATGGCCCGACTAGAGAGTCATCCATTCATGTTTAGGGCAGTATTGGCTTGAATTTCTAAATAACATATCAATAAATCAGGATATGTTGATATTTGAGTGTATTGCTCGAACGAAATCAAAGAAATCAGCTCCACCTATGGCCAAAAAATACGTATTCTCATCAGAATCGGTTGCTGAAGGGCATCCGGACAAAGTTTCTGACTATATTTCAGACAGCGTTTTGGACGCTTGCCTCGCGCAGGACACCAACAGCAGGGTGGCCTGCGAGACTCTGGTTAAGAGTAACCAGGTAGTGCTAGCGGGAGAAATCTCTACCAAAGCGAAACTTAATTATGAAGAGATCGTTCGTCAGGCGATTCGTGAGATTGGATATGTGAATGACGATGACATCTTTCACGCTGATAAGGTTTTCATAACGAACAATCTGACTAGTCAGTCAGATGATATTGCCCAAGGTGTAGACGCTAAGAAGGCAAAGGACAAGGACACCGCAGAGCAGGGCGCGGGTGATCAAGGAATAATGTTTGGCTATGCGTCAAACGAAACCAAAGAACTTATGCCGGCGGCAGTAATGTTTGCTCATCGGATTGGTCGCCAGATCGCGAATATTCGTCATGCCGGTCGTCAAGCCAAGTGGCTTCGTCCCGATTGCAAGTCACAGGTCTCGATTCTCTACGAAGGTGACAAGGCGATTGAAATCACGGCGGGTGTAATATCGACGCAGCATACGGAGGATGTACGGCGAAAAGACATTGAAAAATTTATGATCGAGAAGGTCATCAAGAAATGTCTTCCGAAGAGCCTCCTTACTAAAAATACCCAGTACTTGATCAATCCAACCGGACGTTTCGTCATTGGCGGTCCTCAGGGGGATGCTGGACTAACCGGACGTAAGATTATCGTAGATACGTACGGTGGCTCTGGTCGCCACGGAGGGGGTGCATTCTCGGGGAAAGACCCGTCGAAAGTCGATCGCTCAGCAGCCTACATGTGCCGCTGGGTGGCGAAGAACATAGTTGCGGCCAAGTTGGCGGATCGAGCGGAGCTCCAAGTCGCTTATGCGATTGGACACCCCGAGCCGGTATCGATCTCAGTGGATACATTTGGAACGGGCAAGGCAGACGAGGAAGTCATCGAAGCAGCGGTAAGCGAGGTATTCGATTTCAAGCCGGCTGGAATCGTCAGGCAGCTAAAACTGAAGCAGCCGATTTACCGTTCTACGACCAATTACGGTCACTTCGGAAAAGACCACCTTTCTTGGGAGCAAACTAACAAGGCGACCACCCTCGCAAGAGCAGTTAAGAAACTTTCAAAATAAAGTATATACATGAGCGATACACAAACACTTGATTACAAGGTTGCGGATATTTCGCTTGCGGATTTTGGCCGTAAGGAAATCGAAATTGCCGAGCATGAAATGCCCGGCCTGGTAGCGATTCGCGATAAGTACGCGGCTGAAAAACCGCTGCAAGGCGTACGGA
>Ga0213868_10004065_pt1 | contig 13456 bp, 10 predicted proteins | sample PICome_9_FD_160087 | JGI IMG/M metagenome (GOLD analysis project Ga0213868, IMG submission 160087) | Coastal seawater microbial communities near Pivers Island, North Carolina, United States - PICO127 | ecosystem: Environmental > Aquatic > Marine > Coastal | place: USA: North Carolina...
GGGGAGGGAGGAGACTTGGGAGAGAGGGCATGGCTTCATTAGTAGCACACGTTCTCTCTTTTTACGAGAAGAGACGCATCAGAGTCACGCGCACAAAAACGCACGCGACGTATCATAAACCGAACGGAGCATTCGGTACACTTTTCGTGCGTTCGAAACGTTTCTATCGTTGTTGTTGTTCTTCTTCTTCTTCTTCACGAAACAAAAGAAAGATACAAAAGAGAACCAATTTTTGAGAAAAATCAACCTCTCAATCGGCAACCATCATGAGCGCGATGATGGAAAGAAACCAAAACGTCCAACAGAACGCGCAACAAGGACAACAAACGGTCCAGGACGTGTTCGTGAAGGAGAAGATAATGCCACACTGCGTGCGAATTGACGAGCTTTCGGTACGTTGCGATGATATAGGTTTAGATCTTCTTCTTGTTGGAGAAAGATTTTAGACTTTGTCGTCGCCGGAATTTTTGAATCTTCTTCTCCCTTGGAAAGCGTTGGAGGATGCGAGGGTGCACACATTTGCGCTCGCATTTGCAATCTTTGTTTTTCTTTTTTCCTCCTTCTTTATCCTCTCTTCTCTGAATACTACTCACGCGTTCCTCTCCTCTCACTCTCTCTTTCTCTCTATTTTCTCTATGTAACAGAACCATGGGATTAACGCGAACGACATCGAGAAGCTCAAAACCGCGGGCGTGTGCACGATGGAGGGGTTGTCCGGGGCGTCGAAGAAATGGTTGACGCAAATCAAAGGCTTGTCCGAACAAAAAGTGGAAAAGTTGAAGGCGATTAGCAAGAAAACGTGTAACGATACGTTTCAGTCCGCGACGGCGCTTGCGACGAAGAGAGAGAATTTGGTGAAAATAACCACCGGGTCGCAGCCGTTGGACGATATGTTGATGGGGGGGATCGAGTCTGGGTCGATGACGGAGCTTTACGGAGAGTTTAGAACCGGGAAGACGCAATTGATACATACGTTAGCGGTGAGTGGGCAGATTCCAGTGGAGAACGGAGGAGGTGGTGGTAAGGTTATGTATATCGATACGGAAGGGACGTTTAGACCGGAACGTATCGTGCAAATCGCGGAAAGATTCGGAGTTGAAGGGGCTTCGTGTTTGGATAACATCGCCTACGCGAAAGCGAACAACACGGAGCATCAGCAAGAGTTGTTGGTAGCGGCGGGTGCGTTGCTCGCACAGGACCACTTTTCGCTCATCCTCGTCGATTCTGCCACGAACTTGTTCCGAACGGAATTCGAGGGAAGAGGGGAGTTATCCGCAAGGCAAATGGCGTTGGGGAAGTTTTTGAGACATTTGGCGAAGTTGGCCAACGAGTTTGGCGTCGCGGTGGTCGTTTCCAACCAAGTCGTCGCGAACCCAGAAGGCGGTATGTTTGCCGGCGCAAACGCGCAAAAACCAATCGGTGGTAACATCATGGCGCACGCGAGTACAACGAGATTGGCGTTAAGGAAAGGAAGAGGGGGGAACAGAGTAGCAAAAATCGCGTGCTCGCCGACTTTGCCGGAATCCGAGGCGCAGTATTCCATCAGCGACGGAGGTATCGTCGATCCAGAGATTGATTAATGAGGATAATAAGAATTACAACGACAATAATGTATATGAAAAGCGACGAGAAATTGTGTGTGTGAACTAGAAAGAGTAGTAGGCGGTGGACGATGATGAAGAGGACGTGAAGGACGAAAAAGTGCGTAGGCGCGTGCCGAAAGGCTTGGAGACGCGTGCGACTTTTTCAAGGAGAGAGAGAGAGAGAGAGAGAGCGTTTCCAATTGTAATCTGAAAAGTGTTTCACGATTTATAAGAATATTGATAATAATTTATTACAAATCATTTTGTTACGTACGCGCCGTACAAAGCTAATCCTATGGCTACAGCAGTCCACCCAATCAGTTGTAACCGATTCGGCGCGTACTTGGCGTAGTTCACTCTCTCCATCGCCTCTTCGGTGTACGTTTTTGGCACCTTTGGTTTTCCTGATTTCCCAACCACTTTCCCGTATCCCCGATACCTGTTGGCATCTTTCACTCCCGCCGGCACGTCGACGTATTCGTCTTCTTCTAATTCTAACCTCGGCGCCTCGGCGATATACTTCAACTCCCCAGCCTGTCGACGAATGCTTCCGATCGGATGCGTTCCTTCCAAAAACGTATACAAATCGATGCACTCCTCCAGACGACGGAGTGCGTACAACGTCAAAGCTTTATAGATTTGGATTTTCCCACCCAACAAACTGGTATCACTCGTTTCTTCCAACGCATTTCCGAAGAATTTCAACGCTTTCGGATACTGACCTACACTATACGCCTGAATCCCAGCTTCGTACAAATTCGTCGCCGCTAACAACTCGCCTTTCAACTGCATGGCGTTTTCTTTCAACTTCTCCGCCACTAACGGCGCGTACTTCTTCTGCGTCTCGTTCAACTTATCAGTCGGTACACCGAGCGCGTACCCAATCTGCTCCTCTGGCGTCAACCCAGCCTCGTAAGCCTCCATGAAACGTTTCGTCGTTTTCAATACCGTCGCCGCGGACGCGCCTTCGGGAACCAACGCTTTCACCGTCCTCGAGAGCTGCTTGGAAAACGTCGGTTCTCCCGAAGACGACTTGACCGGCGCGCTACCAATCATCCGCAGTGGTTCATCCTTATCGCCGTCGTCGTCATTTCTTTTCTTCTCTTTTTCTATCGCCGTCGCGTCTACGTTAATCGGACTCAGATCCGTCAAAGGCTTCGCGACCGGTGGTGGTGGTGGTAAAGAAGAAACTTCAGTTCCTTTCACTTCCCAAGTCGAACTCTCGCTCTTCTCGTCGAATATCTTCTTCTCTTTTTGTTCCGTCTGCGCTTTCGCGATCGCCTCTTGGAACTCGTTCCTTTTCTCCGCGAGCGTGGAATCTTCGCCGACGTCCGCCAACGTGAAACTCTCGTCGTCCTCCTCCGAGACTTTGCTCGTCGAGGATGACGAGTTGTTTCGGGAAGGATTTGCGTCAGAAGACGATGCGCGGATTAACACTCTCCTTTCTTCGCGCCTCTCCTTCCTCCTTCGAATCAAAGAAGACGCAGAAGACAAAAAAGACGAGGAGGAATACGACGTCGTTGGTGCGCACGTCTTCGCATTTCCGCCGAGCGTGAATGCTGCGCGCATGATGGATGAGAGTGTTCTTGGCCAAGTCTTTTTGTGACGATGGTGTTTCTTTTGAAAAGAAGATACGGGTGGTGGTGGTGGATACTCAGATGCCCAAAAATCGGAGAAACACAGCGCTGTTCATCTATTACATGTCGTACCTATCATCATACTCGTTTTGTAGACTCTCTCTCTATCTATCTCTCTCTTTCTCTATCTCTCTATCTATCTCGCGCCGTATCGTCGCTACTTGGTATCGCCAGGGAGCGAAACTGTTTTCGGTTTGCGTTGTCTCGGCTTTTTCTTTTGCGCCGAGCTCGGAGGAAACGCGAGAGGCGCTTTTTCTTTTTCTTCCGCAACTTTCGCGACTTGTTCTTCCTCCTTTTCGGTGATCGTGTCGTTGCGAACGCATATTAACTTTTCGAAGCCGAAACGTTTGGAGATTTTGGCTTTCTTTTGCGGCCGGCCGAGAGCGTCGATGCTCAAGGCGCCGTGGAGACGTTCGAAAGCGAGGCGGGCGGATTTCACCGAATCGAACGCCACGTAAGCAGAAGTTGTCGGAGCGTGCTTGGAAGCTGGGACGACGCTTCTTTCGGAAGATGCGAAGACAGACACCGTTTCGTTTTCTTGCGCGTTTTCGCCGGTTTCCACCTCGAACTTTCCTTTAATCGTCTCGATTTTAATGACTTCGTGACTGCCCTCGTCTTCTTTTTCTAATTTCGTCTTGATGACGTTTTCAAAGATGGATTCTATGGCTTCTTTTTTAACACCTCGCGGGAGACGATGGATGAAGAGCGTTCGACCAGCAACGCGATTAGTCACTTTCCCGCTGTTCTCATCAAAGTTACCTTTTCGTTTCTTATCCGGCGTGCCGTTTTTCCTATTCTCCTTCGCCGTCTGTCTTCTCGCTTCGAATAACACTAACAACCGTTCCGGTGCCGGCAAAATAAATTCAGCTTTTGCTATGCTCGTTTCCACGACCTTTTCTACGACTTTCATCGCGGTCAAAGCGTCCGCGAATGCTTCATGCGCCGATCCTTTCTCTCGCATTTCGTATCCTAAAATCATTTGACATAAATCCGCCAACGCCGGCGTCGCTCTCGGAAGTTCCTTGAACGAAAACAACAAAGACGTATCGATGACTGGCCTGTGGTCCAAACGCAAAGCTCTTAAATCGTGCGATAACGAATGACCAACGAGAATACACCCGTGCACGTCCTTCTCCTTATCCTTTTCTCCTTCTTCTTTTTCACCGTCGTTGTCGTCCACATGTCCTCGTTCCAACAACCGCATCAGTTTTGCTCTCGCCTCGTCCAACGTCAACGTCACGTCCTTAAAATCCGCCTCCGTGTACCCGGTAATTTCGTGCCTATAATCTATAATCGCATCCGGTGGTTTTACCAAAGCGTCTAATAACTTATTTCCATCTTCGTCCACCGCGGACACCGCGCACAACGCCTTATTATCCGTCGTCGTCTCGCACATCTCGCAATCAATCGCCACCATCCTCGGCCTCACGTTCTTCTCCACGCACCACCTCCCCGGTCGATAACTCGTCCTCAACCAACTGTCCATGTGCGAAGGAAATCGATTGTAGTTCTCGTCGAATTGCTGACTCTCTTCGCACATGTTCACCAATTTCCACAGCGCGTTTGCCTTCGAACCTTCCTCGCCGTACTTTTCCTTCTCGTCTTCGCAGCTCTCGTGCCATACTTTCCACTCCTGCCGTTTCTTGTTCTTCTTTTGCCAATTCGCGTGTCTAGAAATCGTCTCTTCGAATGATTGTTCTTTACTCGTCGTCTTTGTCGCGTTAGTCTTGGTTTTCTCCTTTTCAATCTCTCCGTCTTCTTCTTCGTCGTCGTTTTCGTTTTTCCTTTCCTCCTCCTCTTCCTTTCCCAAGACGCTCTCCACGAATTTCACCAACGTCTTCCAATCGTGCCTATTAGGATCGTGCGTGTGCTTCAACTTCTCCGTCTGCGCGTGTTTTTCCACGAATTCATTGAACGTGCCGTCCGAGCCGGCTTTTTTCGTCCTCTGCGCGTCTTTGACGATGCGCACGAGCACTTCTTTGTCCTGTTTTAAAGAGAGAGATTGAGAGAGAGAATTAGCCGCCACACCGGAAAACGAGAGAGAGAAAGAGAGAGTAAAAAAGGACGCGCAAAAGCGAGTAAATAACAGACGCACGGCTTCGGTAAATTTGCTCAGACGCGACTTCTTCACGCCCATGATCTTTTGCCCTCTTTTGCGACGACGGAGACTTTGAATGTCTTCGGTATCTGAGAAAAAGCGCGCGCGACTTTGTGACCAAAAACTCGTTCAGTTTCCCCACAAAACAACTCAGAATATTCTTCTTATTATTATTAAAAGAGGAGCAAAGGAGAGCACGATGGACTCGGACGGTGTCCTCGGATACGCGTGCTGCCTCGTCGCCGCGATATTCTTCGGCTCCAACTACGTGCCGGTGAAGAAACTCACCAACCTCGGCGACGGCGTCTTCTTCTCGGTGTGCATGACGCTGGGCGTTTTCACGGTTGGAGTGGTCGTTTGCCTCGCGCGATCGTTTCCAAAGTTTGAATATCAAGCGATGTTTGGCGGAAGTTTGTGGGCGATTGGGAACTTGTGCGTGGTGCCGATCGTGAAATCGATAGGTTTAGCGCTCGGGATGATGATTTGGAGCGGCGCGTGCATGCTTTCTGGGTGGGCGAGCGCGAGATTTGGCATTCTCGGATTGGACAAAGAGGAGGTGTCGATGCCAGGGTTGAACGGATTCGGAGTCGCGTTGGCGTGTCTGGCACTGTACGTGGCGTCGAAGATTGATGGGACGACAAATAGTAATAGTAATAGCAGTAGCAGCAGCAACAGCAACAGCACGAGTGGTATGAGAAGAATCGACGTCGACGAAGAAAGGGAGGACAACGCGTTTTTGAATAACAACAACGACGACGAGGACGAAGCGTTGCGTAATGCGAGCAATAAAAAACAGACGTTTGGCATTACATTATCTCTTCTGTCTGGAGTCCTCTATGGCGTGAACTTTAACCCGGCGGAAAATTTGAGACTTCAGAGCGGTGCGCATTCCGATGACGCCCTCGATTACGTGTTTTCTCAATTTTGCGGCATCTTTGGAACTACGCTCGTCGCGTTCGCGCTCCATTACTTGCACGTCGTCCGAAAAGCCACGGATAGATATCCCGAGCTTCGTCAAGAAACCATAGTCCCGGCGTTTATTTCTGGCGTCATGTGGGGGATTGCTCAAACCTCCTGGTTTGTCGCCAACCGCGTGCTCTCGATGTCGATCTCGTTTCCGATCATTAGCACTCTCCCATCGGTCGTCGCCGCGTTGATTGGCTACTTTTACTTCCACGAAATGCGAGGCGAAAAGAACGTCCGGTTATTACTTTCGTCCGGGGCGATGCGATTAGTATCTGTCGTGTGCATCGCCAACAGCAGGTGATACTTAAATTGTAAAATTGTGATTCTATTTACTGTATATGTACACGCTATTCTAAAAACAATATATGCTGTCTCGCGTGACGCTATCGCTACTTGGTGTAGTACTCCTGGTACTACTCCACGCTTTTCTAAAAACAATTCTGTCTCGCGTTTACTTCTTCTTCGCTCTCTTCCCTTCCCCTTTCTTCGGAGGTCCTTTCCCTCTCCTCTTCATCCGCTCTAATTTCACCTTCCGTCTCTTATCGTCCGGGTCTTCGAACAGCATGTCCATCTTTCGAATACCTTCCGGGTACCACGACGTCAATCGTGGACCGACTAATGCTTTTTTTAAGAGTTTTCTCCCCGTGGGTGCGTTCGTGTCGTTCAGTGCGGTTTGGAATATTCTCGCCGCGACCAGGGCTATCTTTTTCTTGTTCGCCGAGGCAATCGACGACATTCTCGATCTCGCTCTTTTTGCGTTTCTTCTTCTTTCGCGTCTAAAGTGTGTTTTACACTTTAGACTCTGTGGTTTTCCTTTCAAAAGCTTCAGAGTTTTCACACGAAACGCAAGAAACACATCTCAAATAAAATGGATTCCGAAGAAGAAAAGAAAGAAGACAAAGGCGAACACATCAACTTGAAAGTGAAGGACCAGGTTCGTGTTTGTCGTTGTGTTTGTTGCTTATGCTGTTCTCGTTTTTAAGCGCGCTCTCTTCTTCTTCTTCTTCTTCTTCTCGGATTGTTTTTTAGAAAACGCGCGTGGTTCTCCTTTTTGAAAAATCGCTTTTCCCCGATCTCTCCTTCCTTCGTTGCTCAAACGAAACACAAATCTCTCTCTCTTTCTCTCTTAAAAAACAGGACAACGCCGAGGTGCACTTTAAAGTGAAGATGGGTACCAAGTTTAAGAAGGTACGCGTTCGAGTGTCGTTTTATTCTTCTTCGAAAGACGACGAGAAGAGAATTGGATGAGAGATTTTTACAACCGCTGCTCAAGGCACTCGCTCACGTTTTTTCTCTTTCTCTCTCGTGCATTCATATTTATGAACAAAACAGATCTTCGACGCGTTCTTGCAGCGCAAATCTCTCCAACCCGGGTCCGTTCGATTCTTATTCGACGGGGAGAGAGTTAGAGAGGACCAAACGCCGCAAGAGTTGGACATGGAAGACGGCGACTCGTTGGACGTCATGATGGAACAAGTCGGAGGGAAGTAAAGAGTGGAATTCTGCGCACCCGCCCTTTGAAAAAAGTACTAATACACACGCGCAGTAACATAAACCTTACAACTTAGCTGCCGCCTGGAAGGGCGCAAAGTAAAAGGCAGAGAGTGAGAGAAGAGAGAGAAACACGCACACATTTCATATGTTATACTCAAATTTACGTAGATGAACACAGACTTTTCTTTTACACCGGCTAAATTCTATTGATACTCCGCCGACGCTTTTTGCATCTTAGATTGTCGCTCGCGAAAGACATCCTTCGTGGGCATTCTGAACGACGACGACGGTTCGCCTCCTGTCATCATATCGGGAGTCATCATTTGCGTCGCCGTTCTTTTCGAGCCCATGCTTTGCGGTCGAGTATCTTTACCCTGCATTTGCGCCAACAACTCAGCTTTGCCTTCGATGGTCAAATCTGCGTTTTTCAAAGCGTCCAAGACCGCGTCGACTCTCGGTGCTGGCATTTTCGCGAACGCTACCGGACCGGGAAGCTTATTAAACAACTCTCGCAGCGTTTCCGGGAGATGAGGTGCTACTACGACAGGTAAAGCGGAAAGACCGATGGACGGAGGCGCCGCGCGCGGCGCAGTCGTCGTCTTCGCGTCGTGTAGAGCCGACGACGAGGGCGCCTCGGCGGAAACAACTTTCGGAGGAGGAGGAGGCGCACCTTTAGGCGCTTTCGGCGGTGGCGGTGGTTTCGGTCGAGAGATTTCTTTTTTACCCGAGGCAACGGACACGGCGATGTGCTTCCGAATAGAAGACACGCCAAGTTTCGCGTAGTGAGATAAACTTTCGCTTCTCAAAGGCGCGACGTCTGGGATGAAGTTGTGTCGTTCAAAAACGTTCGCGACTAATTTCGCCACCGTCATTCTCGAGAAAATCCCTGGATCTATCATGGACGCCGCCGCGCTAGGTTCTAAAAACTCGCTTCTCCGAATTTCAGCGGCGCGAAATGATTCGTACGAGCCGTACTCGTGCTCAAATTTCACAAAAGCGTCAAAGATGGAAACGTCTGGTTTTCCTACGCTCAATGCGCGTTCAAAGACTACCCTCGTATTCCCAACGTCTCCAAGCGATATTAAGTGATTTGTATACGTCAACACGTACGCGGGTACGTCCATGTACGTCTTGAGACCGAGTTCAAATACATTCCGGCACGGTTTATCGGCTTCATCGTAGCGCCATTCCACCAAAGCGGCGGCGGCGTAAACGAGCCAGCTGCATCCGGGAGCTTTACGCGCGCGCAAGAAAGCCTTTCGAGAGGAAGCTTGGGAATCCGAGCGTCGACACGCGCGAATATATTCGGCGTACACGACCGAAGTGTCATCGTCCATCATTTTAACGATTGTACCTTCTCCCCCCGCTGCTGCTTTCTCAGCTTCGCGCTTCTCTTCGTACGAACCCATGTACGATTCGTACACAGCTTTCATCCCTTCAAAGTTTTGCTGCGACTCTTCTAAATCAGCGGCAGCAAGCAATAGCATGATTGACCCCGGAAGCACTATGCGCGCGCGGGACAATATTTCAGCCGCATCTCCCGCTCGTCCTGCACTTTCGTGCCAGTGAGAGTATTCTAACCAAACTTCTGGGTAGTTCTCGCACGTCAACAAACACTTTTCGTACGCTAGAGCGATGCGTTCTCGAACGCGAGGCGGCTCTTCTTCTAGTTTATCTGCTGCTGCTTTCTTTGCCGCTGCGATGCTAACAATGCCTACCGCTTCCAATTTCTGCGGGTTCGTTTTCTCCCACGCGATGAATCGTCGAAACGCGTCTAAATGACAATCCGCAGCTTTCGTCGTGTGCACGGGATCACCCACGGCAATACCGTTCTTATGCACTCGCAAATCGTAACCTAAACCTTCGAAGAGAGCCGCGTTTAAAGCTTCGCGCTCTTTGTATGCGGTTTTACACGCGAATATTTTCGGAGTGCTTTCGGCGAGCAACGTTCTCGCAAACTTTTTATCGTACGAATTTTCAAAAGCCTCGTAGTCAGTCACTAAAGATTCCAGGGATTGCGTGGGAACGGAAATGGCGCGTTGGTACACGCGACGGAGTTCCATCATTCGTGCGGTTTCGTACTGCTCGGGTTGTGCACCTGTCGGCTGTGAGAAGAAGAAGAATATAGAAGAAGAAAAGAGTAAGATGTCAATATCAAAATTGAAGACTCTGCAATTTTCATAAATCGCCCCGAGAGAGAGAGAGAGAGCAAAAGAAAAGACAAAATGTTTATCAAATTTTCGTGGCATCAGAGGCATCGTTGTCAACACCATTTATCGGGGGCGAACCCGTTTCAGTCGCAAATTACCCATGATACTTATAACTCATCACGTGCCACGAAGTTTGGTCGCTCTGTTGCACCGGCGTTTTCACCAACAAGAACAAAATTTTCAAAATTCAATAAACGTACCGCAATAAATCCCGGGCTCACTCCTTTTACGAAATCAACGTATTCCTCCCAAATCTTACCGCTCTCCACGTCTTCTCCCACGTGATCTACACAATATTCAAACGCCGCTTTAATCGCTCTCGCTCCTTCCTCTGTCGTCCCGTTCTCATTCGTCGCCTTTGCGTAGTTCACGTACACCAACCACAACTCTGGCGCCAAAACGTCCCGCAAACACCTCGAGAAAATCTCCGAAACCGCCTCGTCGTCTTTCTTCTCCATCGCGTTTTGCGCGTACGCGATCCACGCGTTCACGCATCTCGGATGGTATCGCAAAATCTCTTCGAACACATCCTTCGCCACGGACGGCCTCCCTCTCGCCTCGACGAAGAACACGTCCCAAGCCGTCGCGTCGTACGGGTTTCTCCGAAGAATTTTTCGAGCGTTCGTCAATCTATTTGATTTCACGATTGGATTCGCGCCGTCGTCGTGCGCGTCAAACGCTGGGTCAATGTCCTCGTCCGTTTCAACAGAAGGAGCCGGGTCCATTATCTCGTCGTCATTAGTAGTAGTAGTAGTAGTAGTTTCTTCTTCTTTGTTTTCAAACGTCGTCGTCGTCGTCTCCAACTCGTTTCCTTTCGCATCTTCTTCTTCCGTCGCGGGAGTCTGCTCTGCCTCCTCGCTCTTCACCCTCTCTTTAGCGTCTGCATCCTTGCCGCCTTTTCCTTCTTCTTCTTCTTCATCTCTCTCCTCCAAAGCCTCTTTCAATCGCGCGACTAAAATCGGCTTCGTTCCCGAGGAATCTAATTTTCTCTTTTCGAGTTCTGCTCGAAGTTTAACCACGGTCAGTTTCTGCACGTCTTGCGGCTTCAAGGCGGCGACGACCATGGCTTTATCTTCTCACTTTTAGTACTTTTTTCCTTTTTGGATGCGCGGTGGTTACTCGAGGATTGCGTCGGAATTGTTGTGTGAATGTGGACTTTGAATTATGAGGAAAAGAAACTCCCAAAAACTGAAAAAATACTCGTATGCGCTCTTTGTTTAAAAAGAAATCGAACCTAAAGGTAAACACGTCGGTCTTCCGTGCGCGCACGAGAAGGGCGCTTTACAGCTGCTGAGAGATTTGACGACGATGTCGCACTCTTTTTGGGTAAGTGCATCGCCGAACATAATCGCCGAACGACAACTTTTTTTTGCGAAAGCGCGTCGGAACGAAGGCGGGAGAGCGACGCCGCCGCCTGTTGTTGTTGCAGTTGCTGCGCCTCCTCCGAGTTCGTGGAGGAGAACTTTAAACTCCTTGAGCGCGGATGCTTCGAATAACGCTGGCACGCGCGTTAATTTGATCTGTAAGAGCCCAATTTCTTCCCATTCGAATCCGGAACGGACGATGGCGTCTCGAAAGTCGCACGAAGCGATGTATTCGTCTCGATCGAGTTTCGCCACAAGGTTGACAGCTCTCCCTGCTGGGCGCTCTTCGAGGTAGCTTTTTTCGAGATCTTCTACGATGCACCTCTCATCTGCTGCGTGCTGATCGACGAGTAATAACTCTTTGGTGTCTTTGGTTATCAAAACGATAAACTTCTTGGCAAACTGGCCGACGACGCGCGACTCTCTGAGTTCGTTTGAGGTAACCGTTTTGGACGAAGGAGGAAGCTTTAGTACTTCGCGGTTATTGACGAGAGCAAACGCCGGATTCACCCACATTTTCTTCGGCGATTGCTTCTTCTTTGGAGATACGATAGCGTTGTTCAGCTGGAAGGGCAGCTTTTGAATCGTGCAGCACTCGCACCGCTGCTTTTGTTTCTTCTTCACTACCTCTTTTTCTTCTTCTTCTTCTTCTTCTTCTTCTTCGTCGTCGTTGTCGAGGTGCCTTTTCTTCTTGGACGAGCTTTGCTTCTTGGACGAGCTCGACGGCACGCGCGGAGACTCTGCCGCGTTTATTTTCTCTTCAGTACTTTCGGAAGAGATCTTTTTTACAGTTTCGCGTAAGAAGGCTGATATCAACTCTTCGTTCTTTTCGTCCGCGGTCGTTGTCGAGATGTGTAAAACGTAAGCGACAGAAGAAGATTTCTTTTTGTGAATCTCCTCGAACGATCTCTCTATAACCGTGTGGTATTTTGTTCTCTCTCTCACGTGAGCCCGGTTTATGTATAGATACTGTATCTTTCTCCTGTGAATGTAGTTTTCGGCCCAAGTAATATATCCGGAAGCTCGCATGGAGGGAGGAGCTCCATGGCTACCTTTTTTCTCGTAACACACCGGACGCAACGCGCGCACGGTAACATCTTCCTCGCCGTACAAATCTGCCAAATTCGCCAAAACATTGCCTCGGCTGCGAAATGCTTCTTTCTCTTCCCACTCCTCGTCGTTTCTCTTCTTTTTCACGGTCAAAATCAAAGTAACTTTTGGATTGATAAGCGAAAGGGCAAGCACCCGTTCGCGCGCCTCTTTCTCGCAAGCCTGCGCATACGTCTCAAACCCATCCGCTTTCATTTTCTTCTGAATCAAAGCAGACCCTCGAGAAAAGACTCTATCAACGGTGATAATCGCTCCAGAGTTTCGATACGCGCTCGGTAGCATCCCTTTCACTTTTCTTTTACTCCCCTCGGCGGAAGACACCAGCGTCGCCGAAAACGTTCTCGTCGAAGGCGAGGCGGTTTCAGACCCACCCATCTTCTTCCTGGTCACGATCTGAACTCTCTCGCTCAACTGCGCAATCGCCGCCAAAGACGCTCCACTCTTCCCTCGCTTCGACGTGCACCCAAACTCTCCAACCAAATGTAAATCTCTTTCTGTCATTCCTTCGCCGTCGTCTCGGACCCGCATCGAAGGCAAAAACGACGAGAACGAAGACGAAGACGAAAAGAAGAGTTCGCACGACACTTCTCTCGCGCTCGCTTCGACGCTATTCGTCACCAGTCGTTCCAAAACGTCCGCGACCGAGTGGATGATATTCACCCCTCCCGTCGTTTGTCTTTGCGTCGTTACGTGTTGTCGTCGCATCATCGTGGTTGTCGTCGTCCTCCTCGTTTTCGGTCGTCCTGGTGTTGGTTGTTCTCTCGCGTGTCGTTCTCTCTCAAAGTTTGTGTGAGTAGTATTTTTTGATCCTGAAAAGCGAAAAAAAGCGCCAAAAAATCTCATCGATCTTCGTTAATATGAAAAACTCGTCTCTGCGTGAGATCGTTTTTGAACCAAATTGAACAACGACGAAATTTAATTTCAACGTCACTGCCCCCTCGAAAACGTTATAATCATCATACGCAAATCAAACAGAAACCCCCGCCCTGCTGCC
>Ga0213868_10004066_pt1 | contig 13456 bp, 11 predicted proteins | sample PICome_9_FD_160087 | JGI IMG/M metagenome (GOLD analysis project Ga0213868, IMG submission 160087) | Coastal seawater microbial communities near Pivers Island, North Carolina, United States - PICO127 | ecosystem: Environmental > Aquatic > Marine > Coastal | place: USA: North Carolina...
AAGCCTTGAGATAAAACTTAGGGTCGTTAATATAAAAGGTCAGCACATAGGCCAAAATGGGTAATATTGAGGTTTTATGAAACATGATGGCTATTAAAAAGCAAATAGACATCGCAACTTTATTCTTTTGGTAGCTTATACCCCATAAAAAAAGGGAAAGTGCAGCACCGTTTCTCACCCCATTAACACCATAAGTCCAAAATGAAAAGGAAATTATAAAAAGAACAAAAGAATAATACCAATATTTTCCAAAAAACTGTTTAGATATTCGATACAGAGGATATATGTATATAATGGCACAAATGGTGAAGAATGTATGTATTGAGGCAATATTAGCCATAAATTTCATAAACACATGCCATCCATAATCACCTACTTCCCCTATTTTTGCACCATTTTGGTACCTGATGTAACCACGATAGTAATTTACGGTGTCTCCAAAAGTAGCATATATAGGCCTTTGCCCAATATATAGAAGCAATAAAATCAAAAGAATATATCCTGAAAAATTTATAAACTTCAAATTTTTTGAATCATCCAATTTTAAAATTCGTGTATGAAATAATGTAAATAAAACAAGAACCAAACAAAAATTTATGTAGATAGGATAGTATAAACTAGATGGAACAAAATCTAACATATTATTTTTTTGAATTATTAATTATTCTCCCTGGATTGCCTACAACAGTACAATTATCCGGAACAGTTTTTGTTACTACAGCGCCTGCACCAATACTCACATTATTACCAATGCTTATATCACCTATAACAATAGCTCCTGTATAAATAGACACATTATTGCCTATTGTAGGTCTTTTTCCATTTATTTCACCAACAGTAACCAAATGATTGACATAAAAATTTTCTCCAATACTTTCAGCGTTTAAAATGGTGCTGTAAGGGTGGCCTGTTAGCACACCGCCTCCTAATTTTGTGCTTATGTCTATTCGAAAGTATTTTTCTTTACGGCAATATAAATTTAGAATACTAGAAATGATACCACGATTCCTAAAATAAAAGATGGTTCTAAAATGAGGTGAGTTCGTTAACAAATAAAGTAATAAGGCATATTTCCCGCTATTAACATGATTTGCTTGAGCCCACCTTTCAAGATCTTTATCAATAGCCTCTTTACTTTTACTCATCATGTATACAAACAAATGAGGGATTAAAAGTATTTTATAGCATGTGTTATATAGAAATATCATTTTAAAATTATTCGTTAATTAATTCACTAAACATTTTCATCCACAAATTCATGACTTTTTCCACGCTATAATTCTGAGCATTAATTCTTGCTTGTTGCCCCATACGTGTCCTTATTTTTTTGTCATCCATTAATTTTAATAAAGCTTTTGCAAAGGCTTTATTTTTATACTGCGGGATTAATATACCATTTTGAGGACTAATAATGCTTTTAGGACCGTTAGGACAATCAAAAGATATTATTGGCAAGCCGCAGGCTTGAGCCTCTAATAAAACTAAAGGAAAACATTCATTATGAGAGGTCATCGCATATAATGAAGACTCTAACATCTTATCTTTTATATGATTTGTGCTTCCTTTGAATATAAAGCTTTCCTGAATTCCTTTTTCTTGCACTTTTTCTTTTAATAAATTTACATAATCTTTATCGCCATCTCCATATATATGTAGCTGCCAATCTTTATTTTCTCTAAATACCATTTGCCAAATATCTATTAAATAATCATAACCTTTTACAGGGGCAATTCTACCTGCTGATATTACAATCTGTTCTGTTACGTTTGAAACTGTTTTAGGATAAAAGGTTAATGGGTTTGGAATGGTTATTACATTATTCGTTTTATAATATGCTGCTTCAGCTTTATTTAAAACAATCAATTTATCATATTTTTTTTCTACATAATCGGCAAATTTTAAAAAATATCTTTTTCGAGACTTACTGGATTTTTGTCTGTGGATTAATTCTATAGATTTAGAGAAATGGAACTCTTTAAGTTTAGGAATGGTTTTATTAATAAACGGTATAAAATAAGTATCAACACTATGACTGCAAACCACTACAATATCGGGGTTTATTTTCTGTAATTCTGCACGTGTCTTAAAAATATGTTTGGGTAATTTTATTAAATTTTTAGGGTGAAAATAGGATTTGGACCTATGATAATTAATCCCTAAATCTTTAAAAAAAATATTAGTACTAAAATTATAACACGGTACATTTTGCTTTTGTTCAGTTGTTATGATATAAACTTTATTTTCTTTTATAGAAGAAAAATAATTGGCTTTTATAGAGAGTACTCTCTCAATACCGCCATGCAAATATACCTGATCAATAATAAAAACAATCTTCATTATTAGAAATTAATTAGTTGTTTAAACAAGTTATCCCATTGTTTAATAATATTAATTGGTAAAAACCTTTTCACATTTTCTCGTGCCTGTTTCCCCATATTGTGCCTTAAAAGTTCATCCTCAATTAAACCATTTATTTTAGTACTGAGATCTTCAATATCACCATTAGCAACTAAAAAACCATCAGTTCCATTTTTAATAATATCTCCCGGACCATATGGACAATCAAAAGACACACAAGGCACACCATAAGCCATAGCTTCTGTGAGTACCATACCAAATCCCTCATATCTTGATGACATGGCGTATATGGATGCTTCCTTATATTTATCGGCTATATTTTTAACAGGTGGATAGAAATGAACCGTATCACTTATGCCTAAAGTATGTGCTAGAGAATCTAAGGCTTCATCTTTACTAATGGTGCCATAAATATCTAAACTCCAGTCTGGATGTTCCTTATTAACTAATTTCCAACTTTTTAGAAGCCTGTCGTATCCCTTTTGATAGCATTGTTTTCCAACGGCAATCACTTTTTTGTTTTTTAATGTAGAAACTTCAGAAGGGTAGAAAGATAGCGGATTTGAAATGACCTGTATATTTTTTAAATGCCATTCATTTAAATTACCTTGAGTTAATACAACAAATGCATCATAAAACGAAGCCCCAAAATCCATGCATTTAAACTTGAGCTTATTAACGATTTTAAAAAACAGAGAACGCTTGTCGGTTTTGATTTCAATATTTTTAGACACATGCCGTTCATAGACCATAGGACATGGTTTACCAATAATTAAAGGTAACAGCAACCCTTTTAAACCATCGTCACAAACCAATACAATATCAGGTTTTATGACTGCTATCTCCTGTTTTATGCCTGCTCTATATTGTTTGATATATTGAAATGGATTCCCAACGGCCATTATGTTATGAAACTTAATTTTAGAACTAAAATCATAAAATAAGGCTTTACTGTCCTGATTTAAAGTAAGGATATGGACCTCATATTTAAAGGTATCTGCAAGCATGCTGGCCTTAATAGACAGGACGCGTTCTAAGCCTCCTGGGCCATCAATGCCGTTTGTTATGTATAGAAGTTTAATGCTCATTTATCTGGTTATTTTTTTAGATATGGTTCCAAATGATTCTAAAAAAAGCTGCTTAACTTTTTTAAACTCGTCGGTATTTTTATAAAATAAGATGATGATAGCATTTGGAATTACTAAGCAAATTATTAATTTTATTATCAGGTTCACTAAATTACTAAATAAACAAAAGGATGCGACATAGTAAGTGGCACTTCCAGCCAGACTAATGATTAGTGTGTAAACGGCTAATTTTTTTAGATATACTAAGGGGTTTATTTTAAGACCCAATTTAAACACAATATATGGGTCGTACCAGAAATTAGTTAAAAGTCTGGCCAAAGCTGTAGCCAATAGAATACCAAATAATCCCCAATAATGGCCTAATAGAAAAGAGAATGCTATGTTGAGAATGGCTGTGCCGATAACAAAATATTTGCCCTCATGAAAAAAACCATAGGTTGATTTAAACGTCCAGATGGTACTTTGTAGCCCTACCATAAAAAAATTAATAGCAATCATGATGGCAATAGGCAAGGAGAGTGTGTAATCCGTTCCTATCCAGAGTAATATAAAGTCCTTTGAAAGAATGACAAAGGTAATTGCGCTAAACCCGTAAATCCAGAAATTTGCTAGATTTAACATGGAAAAGGTTTCATATTGTTTTTCTTTGCTTTCAATAGCATTTACATTGGCCACACTCGCAGATACACTTGTGAAAATTTGAGAAATTAAGGCTCCTGGAATGCCCATAAGTAGATAATAATTAGACAATAAGCCTATGGAAGCCAATCCGGAAAAATAATTGATGATCAAGTTATCGGTACTATTCACCAAAATACCACCCACTTTAATTACAAAAGTAGCCTTGGCATTAGAAAAGACTTCTTTTTTTACCTCCTGGTTTATGGTGTTCTTATCATATTTGGCCAAGAAGGGATACTTTTTGTTAACTAAAATAGAAATGCTTACGTTAGCAAGAAACTGACATACTAGCTGAACCAATAAATAAAATAAGAAATTTTTATAAAGTATAAGTACCACAATTTGTGTTACATTTTGAAGTATGTAAAACACCAAATAATTTATAGTGGTTATGTAGTTTCTTTGGTCGGCATTAAGCAGGGATACTTTGTAGGAGAAAAAATAGGAGGACGCCGCGTTAAATAGAAAGATGCTATAAATAAAATAGATGCTTTCTGTTATAACTGCAGGTTTTACAGGGATAATCTGGTTTAAAAAGGGCAGTATGGCAAGGCCTAGAAGCAAAACAGTAACACCTATTATGGTATATGCTTTACGGTATAGATTTAATACGCTAGCCACTCCAGCCTCGTCTTTTTCGGCCAAGGGTTTGTAGAGGGAATACACAAAGGCAGACCCCATACCTAGTTCAGCGAAGGAGAGCACAGATAAAATACTTGAAAACAAACCATTAATACCCAAATATTCAATAGCTAAATATTTTATAAATATGGTGCGACTCACAAAACCTAAAATGGTAAAAATAATTTGCGAGACCAATCCAGAACTTATGTTTTTTAATGAATTTACAGTTCTAGAATCGGTATTAATGCCTTTGATTTTAGTCATTATCTTGTTTTTTTAATGATTCAGCCAAGCGGATAGTTAATCCTTGTGTGAATGGCATAATATCAAAAGGTTGACCTAAAATGCCAATTAATATATTTCTTTTAGAATTTAAAGTTCTAAAATCGGTATTAATACCCATAGATTTACCCATTTATTTAATCAATAATAATTACAAAATATGAGCTTCCTTGAGACTGTTTAATACTAAACGGTCTGGTTTTATATAGTTTTTGTAATAGTCATAATTTTTAATTTCTATTTGATTTATTAGCGCTCTGTCTTTTAATAAAGATGATGTTTGATTAATTAATTCATCTATGTTCCCATATTCCAAATAGTTTTTGTTTTTTTCAAAATCGCCTGGTAGACTATATCTTAATTTGTCTGTAATAATAGCTTTTGATGCCGCAACAAATTCGGCAAATTTCCATCCTATAGAATGATGCAAACCCTCACTAGAAACACAAATAACATTGGTCTTAAGTAATTTCATAAAATTATACTTCATAGTTATGGTTTCCGAAGCTATTAAATCTGGTGCCATCTTTATGGAATAGGGGTCCCCTGAAATACCACCTATAAGGGTATCTCCAAATGTTTCTTTTAAAGAGCGAGCAATTTCTATACGTTGTTTAGTTACGTTTTCTAAATTAGATTGCCATTTTTCAAAAACACGTGATACGTCAAATTCATTTAAATTAGGATACCCTTTAGATATATTTTCTTTTTTTACAGTATCAGGATTCCATAAACGTACACTATATAATATCTTGTATGGTTCATTACTTGGGCTAGGAATATTTTCAAATTTAGGATAGTATATGTTTTTATGAAACCTTTTATAATAACGAAGAAACGCTATATACTCTTTAAATTTGGAAGCGGAGTTATTAGATTTAGGTCGGAAGCTATCAAATGGGTTTCCTTTACATGAAACAGGGTAATTGAGACCAAGAGGTTTGATTTTTTTTTTATTTTTTAAGATAACATGTTGTGTTTCATCATAACTTCTCTTGAAATAAAAATCAACATTATTTAATACATTATCAAAGGCCTGCATGTCATGAAAACTTTGGTAACCATCTGCTAAGTCATAAATCAATACTTTGTCTCCAATTTCGACTTTAATTATTTCATTATGTATTTGAGATTCTTTAATTTTTGTATCAAAAACAGTTGTTAAATTTAGTAAAGTTTGTTTTTTTAAAAGAGTAAAACCAGTGATAATCTGTGAAAGATGATGGGTATTGTTACCATAAGTAAGTGTACATTTTAGCTTTTTATTATTCATAACAAATTATTCTTTATTTTTAATTCTTTAATATTTATCATTAGTCTAATTGCTAAACCTTGCACAAAAGGCATCACATCAAAGGCTGTGGCATATACCCCGATACCTTTAGTGTCACCCTGGCAAAAATCGATAGAACCGTCACGTCTTGTTACCTTCATAAGGCTTTTTATACAGGCTTTAGAGGCTTTTAAATACGAAGTATCCTTAGTAATACAATAGGTATTATAAAATAACCAACCCGCTATAGTAGTTATTGACGAATCATGTCTGGTTTCTATAGTTAATACGGCGTTAAAACCGCCATCGGTACGCTGAAACTGAACTAAGTTTTTACTGGTGTGAAGGAGGAGTTGTTTTAATTCTTCTTTATATATATGATTTTCAGGTAACTCGTTATACATGTCTACAAGTCCTAAAATAAACCAGCCTAAACCACGTCCCCAACCATAAATACCTAGAGGAATTTTGGTTTTAATATTATACGCATGTGCTGGTAAAAAAACCGAATTTAATAAGGCGTTATCGATGTAGGTTTTAATTTGCTTATAAGCTAAATTTACATATTCTGGTTTTTGGTAAGTGATACCATAAAAGGTTAAAAAAGGGCAAATAAAACCGATTGTATCTACAAAGCGAATGTCTGGTATAAAATCTCTGTAAAAAACCGTACCATCGTTACCCATGTTTTGTTCTATAAGAGCAATAGTTTCCTCTAGTAATGGGTTGATTTTATTTGTAATGGGTTGGTATTTTGCTAGGGCATAGGCTAAAATTACACCATCTACATATTCAGGAGCTTCTTTCCATTTTCCAGTATGAGTATCTACTTTTTTACTTATATAAGATTTTATGGCTTTATGGTTCTTTTGGTTGTAAGATACCATTTCCATAGCACCTAGTAAAACCCCTGCTTCTTGCCAGCTTTGAATGCTCTTTTTCCTGTATTTACCACGATACATGTCTAATAACACATAGCTGGCGCTATCGGTTAGTTTAACGGTAGGAGTGTGATTTAACCATTTTTGGTTTACGGCACTTATTTTATTTAACCAAGTTTCCTCATCGGTAAATCTGCCAATGTGGATTCTATAAAAAACGCTTTTATAATACAGAAATAAATCAAAGCCTACAGTTAATAGGACTATTGTGAACAGTGTAATAATTATTACTAGTATTAAGTAGATCATTTTTTTTGATTTTGTATATAGTGGAAAAAATACAAGTAAATCTATTTAGCTTTTTAAGCTATTTATTTCTTGCGTCGCTTTTAAAATACGTGCTTTATATTCTGGCATCATTTTTATCAAATGCGCTCTTATTTCATGTTCTCTTTTAGCAAAAGATTTAAATTCGTTGGTTAAATCATCTTTATTTTTAAGAGATTGTACCGGAAATACATAGCCTTTATCTGTACCAAACAGGTCTTTAGCAATGCCCAAGGCTTTAACCGAATAGCCAACCACGAGGGTTGGAACACATTGCGAATATGCCGCAATAGAAGCATGTGTTCTGGCAGTGACGAGCATGTTGCACTGAGAGATAACATATTTTAGTTGTAAACAGTTTAAATTGTCCTGTTCAGCAATAAAAACGACTCTGCCCGTATCTTTAAACTGATCGCATAGGGCTTTTAAAGGAGTGCGATCGTCGTTATGATCCCACATAACGTGCGGTATCAAAGCTATTTGCTGTTTAGTTTCGGCAATAATGTATTTTATTAGCTCGATATAGTTTTGAAAAGCAACCCCTTTGTTAGCTTCCAAGGACATAACTAAAGGACTTAGGTTAATTCCAATGGTATTTCCAGCCTCAAAACCCTGGGGTAATAAAATTGTCTCAGTTTTTAAGAAGAACGCAGGATCTGGACATAATCTTGCTCCTGTAACTCCTTTTTCTATCAAAGCATTATAGGTTAATGTTTCTCTGGCAAAAATAAATTTATACGCTTTTAAATCGGCTACCATTTCTTCATCCATAGCACTCGGCTCAATAGAACAACCCCACAATATGGTTTTTGCATCATTTCTTCGGATGTGTTTATTCATAAAATAAATAAAAGCAGGACGTCCATAGCAGTAATTATCACCACCTATAGATAACGCTAAAGTATTTTTATTAGCATTTTTAAAAATGTTTCGGAAGGTGAGTCTTTCAAAATAGTCCTTATCGCCTAAAAGGTTTCGCTTGATAATACCAAGTATGTAACCTAGTGAAAAAGGACTAATACCTTCTTGTTCGTTTAAAATATCGCATACTTTTTGTAAACCTGCTTTTTCATCTTCATATTTTCTGGTTGAAAACAATATCTTCTCTTTAAAAGTATTAGGCATGGTTTGTTCTATGATATCGATGGTAGAACGCACTATGGCCTCACACCCATGATTACCACTTCCTCCATGAGGATACATTATCAGTTTATTCATATTTTTTTTAGATGTTTGTTTAATAATTATTTTGTTGATGATTAAAAATAAAGAAGCCATTTGAAGTCGCATAAGTAAAACAATCCAAGTAGCGTATTTATTTTTTTCAATATTAGGGTAGGTTTCTTTTAAATCTGGGGCTTTTAATAATTGTAATAAAAGCTGTCTTTTTTTAACAAAACTTAAATTAGTAGTATTAGCAATAGCAAAGCACTCGTTGTAGCAATAATCAAACATTCTTTGCTGTAAAAGAACTTTAAAGCGTTTATTAAAACTTGAAAAAAAATGAAGAAACTCAATAATGGCTTTGTGTAGCTTTTTTATGATATGAATTTTTTCAGGGCTTCGTTTATTTGACAAAGAATTTAGATTGTCTTGCACATAAGGCCAATATACTTTGTTAGTAAAACAAATGGTTTTGCAGTGTTTTAAATATTCTAAGTTAAGTAACATATCTTCTCCATACGATATGTTGATATCGTATAATATATCATGATTTAATAGAATACTTCTTTTGAATAGTTTATTAACAGGACCAAAAACAAGAAAGCGATTAAATAGGTTAAACAGCACGTCTTCATCTGGATTTGAAAGTGGCATTACATGGTTTTCGGCATCGGCATAGCTTAATTCCTCTAATTGATTATTTAAACCTTTAATGGAACATATCACCATATCGGCTTGGTGCAAAATCATTTCGTTATACAAAACTTCAATATAATTATCCAGCATATAATCGTCACTATCCAGAAATTGGATGTATTCGCCTGTAGCTGCTGAGATACCTGTATTTCTTGCGTTAGAAACACCTCCATTTGGGATGTCTTTAACGAAGATACGCGTATCCTTCTTTTTAAATTTATTACATATACTTAAACTCGCATCTTTAGAACCATCGTTGACCAATATAATTTCAAGGTTTTTGTAGGTTTGATTGCAGATGGAACTGATACACCGCTCCAAATATTTTTCTGAGTTGTAGATAGGTACAATAACGCTAACAAGTGGTTTTGTATGTTCTAATTCCATAATTTTTCTATCTCCTGCATAGTCACTTTAATATCAAAGTGTTTACTGCGGGTTTCACTTTTATTTTGATAGTGTTTTAATAGTTCTTTATTAGTAATTAACTCTTTGATACCACTATATAAAGCCACTTCATTATTTTCGGTTAGCAGGCCGTATTCACTATCACCCAAAAGCTCTTGCATCCCAGAACAATTGGTAGCAACAATGGGTTTGCCTAAAATTAAGGCTTCTGTCACCACGGTGCTAAACCCTTCTGATCTTGATGAACATACGAACATATGGGATGCCGCTATATATTTATAAGGATTGGTTTGGAAACCTAAAAGCGATACCGTATCTTCTAAGTGGTGCTCTTTTATAAAACCATTTAATTCTGAATACTGTGTGCCTTCACCAAGTATCCATAACTCAAAGTTTAAACCTTCTTGTTTTAATTTTAATACGACTTTTAATAAACGGTCGTAACCCTTTTGATGTTCCAGTCTTCCTACCGTTATAAGGCGTGTTTTTTTTGAATTCTTAGCATTTAAAGATTCTTTTGATTTTAGGATGATATCTTCTCTATTTACAGGGTTATATTTTACAGTAAGTTGTTCGTTGATTCCGAACTTCTGAGAAAAGGCTTCTTGTACATTTTGAGACACACTCACGATGCGGTTAAAACGTTTGTAACATTGTTTTTCTTCTTCTAAATTATTATACGCAATTTTTGTCCAATGATTGGCATCTAAATCAATATGAACCCAGGCTATTTTTTTAGATTTTTGATTGGAGCCACTAATTATTTTTGTGCTGTAGCCCTCAATAAAAGCAACTTCTACATCATAGGTTCCTCTAATAAATAATTTATAAAATATACTAGCAGGAAGGTTATTATAAATAAGTAATTTTATTTTGTTTTTTAATTTAATTATAAAATGATTTTTTGATTGGTCATTTATGCCATTAAAAACTGATTTATATTTTATGTAAGAGGGATAAATATTAGTATCAAAATTTTCATTAATGACCCCGTATAATGTAATATCATATTTGGTTTGATCCAGTTGTTGCAAAATAGTTTGCAAAATATTTTCTGCACCACCACCATAAAGGCCATTAATCATAAATAGTATCCTAGTCTTCATTTTTATAGCTGTTGTTCAATATTTTGGATGGTTTTTCGGATATCAAAGTCTTTACTTCGCTCCTCACTTTTATTGGTGTAATGTAATTGCAGTTCTTTATCTTCTAAAAAATGTTTTAATCCTGCGTACAGGTCTTCCGTATTATTTTTTGTGATTAAGCCGTATTCATTATCTCCAAGCAATTCTGTCATTCCAGAACAGTTTGTCGCTACCACTGGTTTTCCTAATATTAAAGCTTCAGTAACCACAGTGCTATAACCCTCTGACCTGGATGAACATATAAAGGCATCAGATTTACTGATAAATTTATAGGGGTTTTTTTGGAATCCAAGCAGCTTAACATGTGCTTCAATGTTATGACTTTTAATATAATCTTCTAATTCAACTCTCTGAGAGCCTTCACCTATGATCCATAATTCAAACTGAAAGCCATCATTTTTAAGTTTAAAAACAATTTCTAGTAATCTATCATAACCTTTTTGGTTTTCTAAGCGGCCTACAGTAACCAATTTGAATGTATCATCATTGAGTTCAAAATTCAGCGTCTCTTTTGATTTTAATAGTATGTTTTTTCTATCAACAGGATTGTATTTCACATGTAAATTGTCTGTAATGCCAAATTTTTTTGTAAACGCCAATTTAACACTCTCTGCCACGCAAAATATATGATTAAAGTTTTGGTATACTTTTATTTCATCAGCGATATTAGAGTATTCTGTCTTTGTCCAATGGTTAGCAAATAAATCGATATGAACCCAGGCTATCTTTTTAGATTTTGAATTTGAAGAACTACCAATTATTTTAGTAGCATAACCTTCTATGAATGCTATTTCTACATCATATTGTTCTTTAAAGAAATAGTTGTAAATCCATTTAGGAGGTAAATTTCTAATCAAATTATATTTTATTCTATACAAGATTTTGTGATATACTGATAGCTCATTCGGATTAGGAAGGATACTGGTATAATGGCATACTTTACTTATCTGTTTATTATAAACACCAATATCGATAAGTGAACACAAAGTAATTTCATATTTGGTCTTATCTAGATTCGTTATAAGGTCAGAAAGCACTTTTTCTGCACCACCACCAGCCAAATTTTCAATAAAAAATAATATTTTTTTCAAAACAGATTATTTTTAAAGTCTGCCACTAACAGACTCAGTTAATACACCTTTAACATCATATAAAATACTATTAGGTTTTAAAAGTGCTTTTAGGTTTATATTCAAAAACTCATTATGTGATACTGTTAAAACGATAACATCATATTGACCTTCAGGTAATTCCTTTGCCGTTTGTAAACCATACTCATGCATCACTTCCTCTGGGTTGGCCCAAGGGTCGTAAATAGTAATATCGGTTTCGTAACTTTTTAATTGGTTAATAACATCTACAGCTTTGGTGTTTCTAACATCCGGACAGTTTTCTTTAAACGTAATACCTAAATTTAAAATTTTAGCGTTTTTTATACGGATATCATTTTTAACCATGAGCTTAATAATTTCAGAGGCGACATATTGTCCCATGCTATCGTTGACACGTCTTCCCGCTAAAATGATTTCTGGATGATACCCTACTTCTTGTGCTTTTTGAGCTAAGTAATACGGATCTACACCAATACAATGTCCACCAACTAAGCCTGGTTTAAAGGGTAAAAAATTCCATTTGGTTCCTGCGGCTTCTAAAACGGCATGGGTATCAATATCCATTAAATTGAATATTTTTGCTAACTCATTAACAAAAGCAATATTGATATCGCGTTGCGAGTTTTCAATAACTTTAGCGGCTTCAGCTACTTTAATGGTAGGAGCCAAGTGGGTTCCAGCGGTTATAATACTAGCATATAAGTCATTGACTTTTTTACCAATTTCGGGGGTTGAGCCTGCGGTCACTTTAAGTATTTTATCTACAGTATGTAATTTGTCGCCTGGGTTAATACGCTCAGGAGAGTAGCCTGCAAAAAAGTCTTGGTTAAATGTTAATCCGCTTATCTTTTCGAGTACAGGTATACATTCTTCCTCTGTAGCACCCGGATACACTGTAGATTCATAAATAACGATATCGCCTTTTTTCAACACGGTACCAACGGTTTCACTCGATTTGTAAAGCGGTGTTAAATCTGGTCTATTATTTTTATCAATAGGTGTTGGTACAGTGACCACATAATAATTACAGTCAGCAATATCATTAATATTTGAAGAGCAATACAGACCCAAGGCATCATTGGATTCTGTTTTTAATACCGATTGCAAGACGTCTTTTTCAACTTCTAAGGTTGCGTCGATACCCTTTTGCAATGCATCAACTCTTTTTTGGTTAATGTCAAAGCCTACAACAGCATGCTTTGTTCCAAAAAGTCGCGCTAGTGGCAAACCTACATAACCTAAGCCTATAACGGCAATTTTATCTTTATTCATACTTATATTATTATTGTCCTATGGAATAATATTCGAATCCAATGTGTTCCATGTCTGATTTATCTAAAATATTCCGACCATCAAAAATGAATGCAGGCTTTTTCATACCGGCATAAATTTTTTCCCAATCATAGGTTTTAAACTC
>Ga0213868_10004067_pt1 | contig 13454 bp, 15 predicted proteins | sample PICome_9_FD_160087 | JGI IMG/M metagenome (GOLD analysis project Ga0213868, IMG submission 160087) | Coastal seawater microbial communities near Pivers Island, North Carolina, United States - PICO127 | ecosystem: Environmental > Aquatic > Marine > Coastal | place: USA: North Carolina...
CGCACCGGGAGGGTTCCGGTGCCGCTCAGCTCGCGAACTACTTCGTTGGCCAGATCGTGGGCAACATGACGAAGACCAAACCCACAACCCAGGTCGTCTACGAAATGATCGAAGAGTTCATCGAAGCAACCGAAGGCCTGAACACCCAGATCAACGGCTAACTCTGCCGCACTCACCTGGCTGAGTTTTCCATTTCCGAGGCTTCCCATGTCCGAGCTGCACCGATCGTTCGAACATCTGGCGTCAGATCTGCGGGCTGCAGCAAATCCCGAACGTGCGCCCCAGATGGCCGCCTATCTGAAAGATCAATTCCCAGTTCTGGGTGTCTCCAGTCCTGAGCGTCGAACATTACAGAAGCCGTTTATGACGGCCGCCCGCACGGCTGCGCCCGACGATGTGCTCGATGTCGCCGACTTGTGTTGGCATGCCGACGAGCGAGAATTTCAGCACGTTGGCGCCGATCTACTGCGGGTGAGAGCCAAGACGTTCTAGGCCGCCGACCTCGATCGCCTACATACGTTCATCGTGCACAAGTCATGGTGGGATACCGTCGATGCGCTTGCGGCACATCCGGTCGGCACGCTGGTGATGCGGTATCCAGAACTCGGTGCCGTCATGGACAGATGGATCGATGACGACAACATCTGGGTCGCTCGAACCGCCATCCTTCACCAACTTCGATACAAGGATGCAATCAACGAAGCCAGGCTGTTTTCTTACGTTGAGAAGCGGGCAGCCGATACCGAATTCTTCATCCGCAAGGCGCTTGGTTGGGCGCTGCGGGACTACGCCAGGGTGGCCCCCGATGCAGTTCGAGACTTCGTCAACTCTCACCAGGAAGCACTCTCAGGACTCACCAAACGCGAAGCGCTCAAGCACCTGTAGATGACCACCAAATATTCGGCATCTCGCCTCTTGACAACTTTCGTTTTTGGGCGCAAAGTCGCCATCTGTCACCACATCGGTGATGCGGTGACAGAACGTTACTCATGGTCAGTGGCTTGGTCGAAAGTGAGAAATCCCATGCCTCGTCGTAACTCTTCTGTGCAATTTCGCAAGACCCGTAACATGGCGAAGAAACGCCCACGATCCGAAGGACAGCAGTCATTGCGCCATAACCGGTCGGCTGACGAATCATTCGCTTTCAACGAATACTGAAGGGACGGCCATGCCGTCTGGTAATCAATCGACCCGCCTGTCACCTGGCGCAACCATTTGGTGCACCGATGGGCGAGCGGGCAGCCTGTCCGACCTTGGTATTGATCCACTGGGTGGTGAGCTGACGCACATCGTGGTCGAGCCGACGGGTCCGTACCACCAGCTCCGACTCGTGCCGGTCTGGATGCTCGCGCCCAGTACCGATGGCCCGAAAGTATCACTCGACGAGGCGCACTTCCGCCAGCTGCAACGTGTCCTCGAAAGCGACTTCGTGCGGGTCGATACTCCTCGTGAGTTAGCCGCCGACGGATGGTCCGTTCGGTTCTCCACCTGTTTAAGCGACGCACATTTCACCGACACCACCAACGCTCCTAGCAGCGCCGACGCGGTGCCGCTGGACGAATTCGCGATTCGACGGGGCGCGCTCGTTCTCAGCCCGACCGGAAAGGTCATGGGCACTGTCGTTGGTTTCCTGGTTCGAAACGACAAAATCACCGCGCTTGTCATCCGCACAAAACGACGTCGAGACGTTTCTGCGCCTCTGTCGCTAGTGCGGGGCGATCCTGGTGATGTGGTTGTGCTCGGATGTGACCCCGCGAACTTGAGGAGTTACCAGTGACCGACGTCGCCAAGAACACCGCCGATCCGCTCACAATGATCCACAACGCCCATGACCATGTCCTGCGGTTTTGGGCTCAGTCACGGGCACGCGTTCAGGAGCTGGGACTACTACGCCGCGCCCGGGGCAAGTAAATATTCAAACGTGAAGTCCGGATTACCGGCGCATACTGGGCGCAATGCTGACCGGACCAACGTTGATCGAAGAAGTCACCACTGCAATTCGCGAGGTCGGCAACGCGGAAGTGGTGCCCCGCTTCCGCTCGCTTGCCCAGGGTGACATCACCGAGAAGGGTCCTGGCGACCTCGTCACGATCGCTGACCAGGAATGTGAACGAGTTCTGTCGGAACGGTTGCGAGTCTTACGCGACATCCCGGTGGTGGGTGAAGAAGCCACCGCCGCCGATCCGTCGCTGCTCGACCTCGTCGCCACCGCGCCGGCCGTTTGGGTCACTGACCCGATCGATGGCACCTCCAACTTTGTGGCTGGCAACCCGAACTTCGTGGTCATGGTCTCGCTCGTCGAGAACGGCGCGACTATGGCGGCGTGGGTCTGGCATCCCGAAACCGACACCATGCTTACTGCCGAGCGAGGCAAGGGACTCTTGCGTAACGGCAAACCTGCACCTACCCCGACCCGCTCGGATCGTGCTCGGGGCATTCTGAAGCGCAAATTCATGGACGAACAGGCCCGGGCCCACCTCGGTTCCTTTCCCACAGAGATCGGTGACGTTGTCTCCGCCTACGGCAGCGCAGGCATCGAATACGGCGCGCTGGTCGATGGCCGAATCGACTTCCTGATGTATTGGCGAACGTTGCCGTGGGACCACTCGCCCGGAGGTTTGTTGGCTGAGGAAGCTGGCTTGCGCGTCGCTCGTCCTGACGGCTCGACGTACCTTCCCGGCGATGGCAAGTCTGGACTCCTCGCGGCCACACCGGAACTCTGGGACCGGGTCGCCGCCGAGATCCAAGCGGCCGTCACCGACTAGCGTTGCCTCATGCTTATTGTTGCTGGAACGATCAACGTCGACCCTGCTGATGTGCCGCAGTTCCGTGCCGCCGCCGCGCTGATGATGGCAGCGACACACCAGGAACCAGGCAACATCGAATACGTCTTCAGCGTCAGCGTCGCCGACCCTGGCAACGTCCAGATCTTCGAGATCTGGGAGTCAGCCGACGATCTCGAGAAACACTTCACCCTGCCGCATATGGCCACCTTCCAGGCAACGCTGAAGGAGCTCGCAATCACCGGCCGCAGCCTGCATCGTTACGAAGTCGCCTCGTTCGAACCCATGTAATTCAAGTCACGCCAATCCCATGTACTGTCGATCGCATGTAACCGAGAAGGCGGTACCCCAATGTTTCGGCGAACACTAGCGCTCGTTCATCGCACAGCTCTCTGTCTCTTCGCTCTTAGTGTGCTCAGGGCGCTCTCACTGACACCACTGCTCGCTGCACCCAATGCGGGGGCGCAAAGCGACAACGCCGCCCTTGACGCTCTTCGCGCCGAAGTGCCCGAGGGAGATCCAGGCAAGTTCGACCTGACCGAAGCCAGTGAAGAATTTGGTCGTCTCGTCGTGCTCTATGAGCAAGCAACGACCGGGGTCTCTGACTTCGGAGATGGCAGTGAGCTCACCGGACCATGCGGCGGGTGGGCCTACAGTTACGACAGCAACGGCGATCTACTCGATGCGGCCATGGACGTAGGAAACGGCGATCCACCCATCGACATTTTGGATGGCGGTGCGGCGTTTACCGCAGGCAACCCGTTTCGCGTTGACGTACGAGGTCTGGTTCAGTACTTCGGATTCGCACCCGAGAACGGCGACGGCCCTCGTAACCACACATGGTTTGTCAAGACTTCGGGCATCAGCCTCGACAAAGGCGGTGACCCGAACACCAACCTCAAGAATCGGAATGTAGGAATCGTCGACCTGGCCAATGATCTTCCGGTGAAGTTCTCTGCAAAAGTGAGAATCGAAGGCGAAATGGTGTCGGACAATCTGGCGACGTGTCGTGGTCAAGGCCATATCGACTTTGTCGGCAACGGACTCACCGATCCTGTCGGCCTCGCTGGGCTTGCACTCCTGGCCGGCGGCCTCTTCGGCCTTCTCTTTAATGCCCGTCCAGCGATCACGTACAAGAGCTAACCATGACAGACCAGATCAAAGAGACATATCCACTCCGAGGCGTCCTGTGGGGAATCATGTTCGGCCTTGGCCTCATGGTTGTTGCCATTGTGTCCAAGGTGATCGCTCTGAGCCTTGTTTCAGCTCTCGCCGTGCTCATCCTGGGGATCGCTATCGGCACCACATGGAGCATGTTCGGCCCCGCTAAGACCCTGAAATCCGGAAATGACGGCGGTCAACCTGCCTGACAACTCAGTGACTCTTGGCCGAAAACGAGGTAAACCGCTAAGAAGCGAGCATCCTTGATCGGTGAATTCCTCTGATACGACGTTGCCCGCAGGTTCCGCGAAGCGGGACGACATTCGTAACGTCGCCATCATCGCGCACGTTGACCACGGCAAGACAACTCTGGTCGATGGCATGCTCCATCAATCCGGCGCTTTTGGCGCCCACCAGGACATCGACGAACGAGTCATGGACTCGATGGACCTTGAAAAAGAGAAGGGCATCACAATCCTGGCCAAGAACACCGCTATCCGGTGGAATGGTTTCAAGATCAATGTTGTCGACACTCCAGGCCACGCCGACTTCGGTGGCGAGGTCGAACGTGCACTAACCATGGTCGACGGCGTACTGCTGCTCGTCGACGCAAGCGAAGGCCCGCTACCCCAGACCCGCTTCGTGTTGCGCAAGGCCCTCATGCGTAACCTGCCTGTCGTGCTGGTGATCAACAAGATCGACCGCCCCGACGCCCGGGTCTCCGAAGTCGTGACCGAAGTCGAGGACCTATTCCTCGACGTTGATGCTGATGAACATCAGATCGACTTCCCGATCGTGTACACCATCGCCCGAGACGGCAAAGCTGGCCTTTCGCTCGATGAGATGGGCGACGACCTCACTCCCCTGCTGCAGACCATTGTTGACCATGTTCCTGCGCCGTCCTATGACCCCGAAGCGCCACTGCAAGCATGGGTTACCAACCTCGATGCTTCGGCCTACGTCGGCCGTCTCGCCATCTGCCGCATCATGAACGGTGAGATCCGCAAGGGTCAGAACGTCGCGTGGTGCAAACTCGACGGCACCGTCGCAAACGCCAAGGTCACCGAGCTGTTTGTCACCGAAAGCCACGAGCGTCAAGAAGCTCAATCGGCTTCCGCAGGCGAACTGGTAGCAGTTGCAGGCCTGCCAGAAATCACCATCGGCGAAACCCTTGGCGACCCAGCTGATCCACGTCCACTTCCGATCATCACCGTCGACGAACCAAGCCTGTCGATGACAGTCGGTAGCAACACCTCGCCACTCGCTGGCCGCAGCGGCGACAAGATGACCGCTCGCCAGGTCAAAGATCGTTTGGACAAGGAACTGATCGGCAACGTATCTCTGCGGGTTGTCGACCTGGGCCGCCCCGATGCCTGGGAAGTCCAGGGTCGTGGTGAACTCCAGCTCGCCATCCTGATCGAACAGATGCGCCGCGAGGGCTTCGAGCTCACCGTCGGTAAACCCCAGGTTGTGACTCGCGAAATCGACGGCAAGTTACACGAACCAGTCGAACAGGTCTCGATCGATATACCTGAAGAATTCGTAGGCGCCGTCACTCAGTTGATCGCACCTCGCAAGGGCATCATGCGGGAGATGATCAACTTCAGCGCTGGCTGGGTTCGTCTCGACTACCGCATGCCTGCCCGTGGCCTGATCGGTTTCCGTACCGACTTCCTCACCGAGACCCGGGGCACTGGCCTACTGAACCATGTCTTCGACGGCTGGATCCCATGGCAGGGCGAGATCACTGGCCGTCACAAGGGTTCGCTCGTGGCCGACCGTTTGGGTGTCACCACCAGCAATGCAATCTTGAACCTGCAGGAACGAGGTGCGTTCTTCGTCGGTATTGCCGAAGACGTCTACGAAGGCATGATCGTTGGCGAGACACCAAAACCTGGCGACATGGACATCAACATCTGCAAAGAAAAGGCGCACACCAACGTGCGTGCTGTCGCCGCCGACCAGACCGTTCGATTGACGCCACCAAAACTCATGTCGCTTGAGCAGTCACTCGAGTTCATCGGCGACGATGAATGTATCGAAGTCACCCCTGACAAGATCCGCCTGCGCAAGGTCGATCTCGATGCAACTACTCGACTTCGCACCGCCAAGAATCTCAAGAAGTCGCGCGAAGCCGGGTAGTCCGCCTTTCGGCTCGTCCCTCACCAAAACGCTGCTGTAGAGCCGTCGAGGTCGACGGTCCATCCCCGTCTGCTCCTCGAACTCGTAGCCTGTAAGTCGAATACTGCATGGACGTGCTGGTATGACAACCGAAACCCCCGCCACGACATTCGCTGAACTCGGTGTATCCGAGCAGATTGTTTCCGCGCTCATGAGCGCGGGCATCGAAACAGCCTTCCCTATCCAGACGGCAACGATCCGAGCCGCAATCGACGGCCGCGACATCTGCGGCAAAGCACCAACGGGTTCCGGCAAGACGTTGGCATTTGGTATCCCCGCGATCGAGCTGAGCTCGATGGGCACACCGTGGCATCCAGCGGTATTGATCCTGTCACCGACCCGCGAGTTGGCCACACAGATCAAGGACGAGCTCGAGCCATTAGCAGCCGCCAAAGACCGCTCCATCATGACCGTCTTCGGCGGCACAAACATAGAGCGCGACATCAAACGGCTCGAGAAGGGTGTCGACATCCTGGTCGCCTGCCCGGGACGACTCGAAGACCTGATCGGTCGCCGATGCTGCGATCTGCGCAACGTCGAGATCGCGATCGTCGACGAAGCCGACCGAATGGCCGACATGGGCTTCTTGCCTGCGGTCAAACGCATCCTCGACCAAACGCCTGGCAATCGACACACATTGCTGTTCTCTGCCACCCTCGACGGCGACGTCGACATGTTGATCAAGCGGTACCAGAACGACCCTCTGACCTTCGAGGTCGACGAACCGGTCGGCGAACTCGGCGATGTCGAACACTCGTGGTACCTCGTACAGCCGGTCAACCGTATTCCGCATGCGATTGCGGTGTTGCAGCGTTACGAATCGTCGATTGTCTTTTGCCGCACTCGCAAAGGCTGTGACCGTGTCGCCAAAGTATTTGCCCAGCGAGGCCTCAGCGCCGTCGCCATCCACGGTGACCGAAGCCAGCACCAACGCGAACGAGCACTTGCCGACTTCACCACCGGCAAGGCCCAGGTCCTGGTCGCAACCGACGTAGCCGCGCGCGGCATCCATGTCGACAACGTTGCGCTTGTCATGCACTACGACCCTGCTGGCAGCGACAAGGACTACATCCACCGCTCGGGTCGCACCGGTCGAGCCGGTCAGGACGGTCATGTCATTTCGATGGTCGTCGAAGACAAGAAGAAGGCTGCCCGCCAGCTGCAGAAAGACCTGGGCATCAAACCAGGTCTCGAGGTGCTCGACGTTGCCGCACTGGGCCCGATCGTCAAACCGCCGAAGCCCAAGCAGCCAGCCAAACCAGAACGCACCGAGCGCGAAAACGACGAACGTTATGGCCGCAACCGTGACCGCAATGAACGAAGCGACCGTAGTAGCCGAGACGGCAGAGACCGAGACCGAGGCGGCAAGAGCCGTGGTACGAGCGACGGCAGCCGTGGTTCCGGCAAAGGCCGAAGTTTTGACCGTGACAGCAGCCGAGACGGAGCTCGCCCCAGCCGTGATGAGCGCGGCCGTAGCTCTACCGAACGAGACCGCGGCGAACGCCGTCCCGACGGAAAACGCAAGGTCCCTCGCCGAGGCCAAAACGATTGGTACCCAAAGGGCCACGACGAGAACAAGAAACGTTCGTCTGGTGCAACTAGTGGTGACAGCGACGACCGTCGGAACCGCGACGACAAGCCCAAAGATCGGCCGGCCAGTGGTCGTAACTCGGCGCAGAAGAAGAGCCGCGACACAAAGGGCCGTCACGCCGACAAGAACTCCACCAAGAACAAGGGCAAACGCCGTAACCCTCGATCTCGTTAACTGGGTTGGCGGCGGGTAGGAACCGTGAAGCTGCTTCCGTCGAAGACCCGCACCAAACCACTGGCAATGTCATAGACACAACCAGACAACACGAGCGAACCGACGTCGACGGCTTCGTTGATGAAGTCGTAGGTTCGCAGATGCTCCAGCTGGGCCAGGACATTGGCCTCGATCGCTGCGTCGAGATCGTGGGTCTGGCCGGTTTCTGCGTACTGGAGCCATGCGCCGACATACGGCAACGCGGTGACCGAATCAGGGGCCATGGCGCCCTTCACCGCACCACAGTCGGCGTGGCCACAGATCACGATGTCGGACACGTGCAATGCCTTGACCGCGAATTCGATCGACGCAGCCATGCCGTCTGCGGCCAGGCCGGAGTCGCTGGGCGGCACGATGTTGCCGGCATTTCGGCACACGAAGATGTCACCGGGTTTGGTCTGGGTGATCAGCGAAGGATCGACTCGTGAATCGGCACAGGTGAGGAACAACACATCGGGCGCCTGCCCCTGCGCAAGGTCATCGAACAGCGGCTGACTCGCCGCGTGGATCTCTTCGGAGTAACGGGCGATTCCGTCGATCAATCGTTGCATGGCAACCTCTCGGTCTGGGGAATGAGCACATTATGCAAGACAGAACCTCAAAGTCCAGGGACGCCGATGAGGAGCCCGCCATCGTCTGAATCCGTGGTTAGGGCTGGCGTCCAAGGTTGTGCGCTTCCCGTTCGATGGCCTCGTCCCGGCTGACCCCGGTGCCGTCGAAGGTAACCACCCGAGCACCCACCAGGCCATCTGCTTGTTCGACGATGTGGCCAACCAGCACCGGCTGTTCGGGCACGTCGTACACCGGCACGACGTTCTCATCGTGCTCTGCCATCAACTCGATGACACCGTAAAACTCGTTGCTCCGGTGCCGATCAGACCTCAACTTCCCCAGTTCTCTGCGGCGCGCCGGAACCGACGGTCACCTAAGACCATGAACAAGCTCTAAACGAAGGACGCTTCTGTCGCATCGATACAACACTCCCAGGCGCGACTAACGAATCGGTGCCAGGCACCTGTTCGTTAGTTTTCGCCGGTGTTGTTCCGTCGTTAGCCCAGGAGGTCGGTGACGGTGTCGAGGTACAGGCCAGTGGTCAGGCCGATCGATTCGACGTCGATACGTTCGTTGTGGCCGTGGAAGCGACTGCCGTATTCGGCTGGGCTCAGATCAGGGCTCAAGAGGCCTGCGCCATAAGCGACTGCGCCAAGATTGCGGTGGACTCGAGCATCGGTGAAACCAACGATGATGCCAGGCGACATCTCGGTGGTGGGAAACGCGTTCGATACTGCCTTCTGCAGAGAGTCCCATAGCGGCGTGGCGATCGGGCTCATCGACGACATATCGTTCATTAGTGGCGTGAACTCGACCTCGGCGGCAAGCTCAGGACCGATCGCGTCGGTGATGAAGTTCTGCACATCCTGTGGTGTCTCACCCGGCATGGTCCGCACGTCGATATCGATATCGACAACGTCGGGGATCGTGTTCGTCTTCGTCGGGCTCACGAGCACGTTCGGGCTCAAGGTCATGTGGCAGCACGAGTGCAGGTGGCCGCCGATGCCGAGCGGCATCGACGCGATGGCTTCGTCGACGGACTTGGGGTCGAGCAGCATGTCGACCAGGTCGTTCTCGAGACCATGGTTCTTGCCTAAGTCCTCGATCTGTGATCGCCACAGTTCATGGAAACGCGGTGGCGTTTTGTACTCAGCCACTCGCTGCACGATCGCTGCAGCCTTGATCAGTGCGTTGTCTGCGCCATACGGCCGGGACCCGTGCCCGGGAGTGCCCTTGACCCGAAGTCGCCGCCAAGCAACACCCTTCTCCCCCACGTTCATGGTGACCGTCGGCCGGTTCTCGGAGCCTCCGTGGAGACCGCCGTTCTCGGTCAACACATAGTCGGACCGAATGGCATCAGGGTGATTGTCGGCCATCCACTGGGCGCCGTACTTGCTACCAGACTCTTCGTCCGCCACACCGAAGAAGGTCAGATCGCTCTTTGGCCGAAAGTTGGTGTCGGCCAGATGGCGAAAGACCACAGCCATTGCCGAGGTCAAGCCGAGCATGTCGATCGCACCACGGCCCCAGACTTCGCCGTCGATCAGTTCGCCACCGAATGGATCACGATCCCAGCCGTCACGATTAACAGGCACGACATCGGTGTGGCCGTTCAGGCACAGACTCGGCGCGTTCGGGTCGCTGCCCTCAATCCGGGCAACGATCGACGTGCGGCCAGGTGCAGCGTCGTACCGTTCGACATCGAGACCAGCACCTGAGATGTAGGCCTCAAGCAAATCAGCATTACGGACCTCTTGGCCCGACTCCTCGGTGCCTTCGTTTACACACTCGTTGCGAATCATGTGTTGCAACAGGTCGACGGTCTTGTTTGTCAGCTCGGGTGTCGAAGGCATGCGCGTTGTTCTTTCTGGTGGTTGGCGGAGGGGTCTAACGAGGAATCGCCGCAGGCTCGAATCCGAGCTCCACGGCCAAGGGATGCAGGCGTTGATGTACTGGTGCGCCAACACCATCAAGCAGGCGGTTCATCATCTGGAAGGTGGCTGCCACGCCAACCGCTCGCTCGGCGACTTCGGTTCCTGCCACGGCGACGAGTGCATCGCGCGCTGCCGTTGGTGGTTCGGTCCACCGGGTGCCCATGGCCTGGGCCAGCGCAGCCAGCTCTGCACCAAATCGCAATGCAGGGACCGTGCCATCGGCGACCGCGGTGATAGTGAGATTCAGGCCAGTGGCGTCGCTGCTCGCACGGAGGAACGATGTATGTGCTAGCAGTCAATAGAAACACTCATTCAGGTACGAGGTACGAGCGGCCAAGTATTCGATCTGAGCTCGTGTCAGCTCATCGCTGTACGCGTTGTCGCCCATGTCTGACATCTGCATGTACATGGGTTCGTGGATGTCCCGTACGGCTTCACCTTCGGCCGGTAATGCGTCGACCACATGGGGTGCGAAGGTCTGACCAATCGTCGGCACCCACATGTTTGTCAACGCCGCAGCTGGGTCGATATGGCCAGTTGGGGGCGCCGTCGATGGCTCGGGCAACGGCAACTCAGTTGCTCCCAGACCGCGCACGTAGAAGTCAACGTTCGATAGCCGAGCAACAACACCAACGATCTCGAGATAGCGCAGCCGATCCAGACCACGAGCCTCGAAGTCGCCCACGATCTCGTTGGTGAGCCCTTCAGCATCGGCAGCAAGCCAGTGAGCAGCCTCGCCCCTAACCGCGCTACTCGAGTTAGGCAACGGCGCACCTGCCCATGCATCTCGAGCATCACGGATGACCTGGTGTCGTTCGGCCGCTGTCAGCAGCGGCCCTGGACCAGCCAGGTTCGCCCATGCCCGCTCAACTGCTTCGCGCCGAACAGGGGCGGGAGCAAGGGCAGCATCTTCGAGCACTAACTGATCCTAGACAACAACCGCAGCAGCAAGAAACGAACGCGAGAAACGAACGCGTGCCTGGCACCGATTCGTTATGCCGGGAATGGTGGTGTGACGCCCTCGGGGAGTTCGACCTCGAAGGTGTTGAGGGTCATGCACACGAGGACATAGAAACCAAGCGCATGGATGAGGTCGGCGACACCCGGTTCACCATGTACTGCTACGGCTGCCGCGTAGGTTGCATCGTCGACGCGTTTTTCTCGGTGCAGGGTTGTACACAACCGCCACGCGGTCTCGTCGCCATCGTCATCGAAGACCGGTTCTTCGCCCACCTTGATGGCATGGATCACTGCTTCGGGAAGCCCGGCATCTCGGGCCATAGTCTCGTGCGCGTACCACTCGTACTGGGCCTGCCACAGCTGACCGGTGACCAAAATTGCCAACTCGATGTAGCGGCGGTCAATCGACGGTTTCGCACGAATCGCGCCTCCGGCTTGCCAGATCTTGCGCCCGATGCTCGGGTTCAGGCACCAGCCATCGAACGGCCCACCGATCTGTCCATCGGCCACCGGCTCTCGCCCCTCGACCATCTGGTCGTAGAACTCAGCTTGTTTCGGTGTCATCTCTGCAGTTGTGCGCGGCGTCAGTCGGCTCATGAAACCAGCCTGCCATGGGACCTAGAGGCCTGCCCAAAACGTTTCGAGCGTGGCCGCGCCGAGCGATGCGTCTTCGCACATCCACCAATGGCCAACACCTGCCAGGTGGACCACCTGTGCCCCTGCTCGATCGGCGGTCTCCTGCGCCATCTGGTCGGTGCCTACGTAGTGGTCGTTCTCGGCATTGATCATGAGTCCCGGTCGCGCCCTGAGTGTTTCGGCGTTCTGTCCGAGCTCGGCTAGCGCTGGCTGTGCTGCATCTCTGTAGAGCCCAAGCACACACGCACCCATCGTCTCGTTGACGTGCTCGGCAACCGAACGTGCGACCTCTCCAGACATACCGAGCGCTTCGTACATCGCTGCCATATCAGCGGCGGGAGCGGCGACCATCCACGCGATGTTTTCTTCACCATCGCCCGGTGTCTGCCACACCTGGGCAGCATCGTGCCACACATAATCGGGATGCAAGATGCCGATGAGGTCGACACACCATGAACGGACCGATTCGGGGTTCTCCAACAGATACCCAAGCACATGTCCCCCACCCCAGTCGTGACCAACAAGGTCGATCGGTCCCTCGATCGCCGCGAGTTCTTGCGTGAGCCAGTCGAGGTACTCGATGCGGGTTGCTGTCCAACCTTCAGGAACCGGTGCGCCAAATCCTGGGGGCGTCAAGGCCACAAGATCATCACGCTCCAGTGCCTCGAACAGCTCACCCCAGATCGCTGAGGTCTCAGGGTTTCCATGAACGAATACGGCGGGCATCTCGCCAGTACAGCACAACCGAGCGACCTGTTCTTCAGGCGAAGAATAAATTGCTCATGCGACGAATGGTGAGCCAGGCAAAGAGCACACCCATCACCAGCAGATACGCCACGTGCCCGACATCATGCCAGCCAACGAGACCGGTGTGGAGATCTCGAATGAGTGCCACTCCGTTGTACAGCGGAGTGGCCTGCACGATTGGATGGGCCCAACCTGGATACACCGACAGTGGGAAAAACGTGGTCGAGCACATGAACATGGGCAGGATCGCGAGCTGCATCAGGTCGAAGTCGGCCCATGCTCGCACGAAGGTGGTGAAGTAGGTGCCAAGCGATGAAAAGACGATGGCAATCAAGATCGCCGCCGGCAGTGACAACAGCGCCCACCATGATTCGATCGTGCCGAAACCCAGCGCGATGACCAAGAACATCGCGGAGTAAAGCCCGCCCCGTGCAACTGACCAGGCAACCTCGCCCACGAGCACATCTCGCATGCGCAATGAGGTGTAGAGCATGGCGTCGAAACACCGGGCCTCCTTCATCTTGAAGAAGAAGTTGAACGTGGATTCGAAGATCGCTCCGTTCATCGCCGACGACGCCATCAAACCAGCGGCAACGAACACGGGATAGGACACGAGCTGCCCTTCGAGCTCAACCTCGCCCACAAGTCCACCAAGACCTAAGCCCATACCCAGCAGATAGAAGATCGGTTCGGCGA
>Ga0213868_10004068_pt1 | contig 13454 bp, 14 predicted proteins | sample PICome_9_FD_160087 | JGI IMG/M metagenome (GOLD analysis project Ga0213868, IMG submission 160087) | Coastal seawater microbial communities near Pivers Island, North Carolina, United States - PICO127 | ecosystem: Environmental > Aquatic > Marine > Coastal | place: USA: North Carolina...
AAAAAATAATCTAAAAGTTGTTTTTTGTATTGGTGAAAATAAAGTGCAAAAAAAAAACAAACAGACACTAAGTGTGTTGAAAAAACAATTAAATAAAGTTTTAGAAAAGAAATTCAATAAAAATAATATTGTTGTTGCCTACGAGCCTATTTGGTCGATCGGTACAGGAAAGCTTCCAACCACAGAAGAATTGCAAAAAACTACTGTTCACATCAAAAAAATACTTAAAAATATATTTAAATCAAAAAGCCCTGCAGTGCTTTATGGTGGTTCTGTTGATGAAGGCAATGTAGAAATGTTTAAACAAATTAAGGAAATTGATGGATTTTTAATAGGTGGAGCCTCTAAATCCTCTAAAAAATTTATTGATATAATAAAGAATTACTATAGATAAACATTATGGAAAATTTACTTATTTTTGTTAACATAATCCTTGCTGTCATCTTAGTTATCTCCATTCTTTTACAAAGATCAGAAGGTGGAGCATTAGGCTTAGGTGTTTCACAAGATAATTTCACGTCAGCAAGAAGTATGGGTACATTCTTAACAAAGTTTACAGCTATAGTTGCCACTTTATTCATCATTTGCAGTATCGCTATTGTTGCAATTTCACGTGATGAATTTCGTGAAACACAATCAGTTCTTGAAAAAGAAGAAGAAGAAAATTCAAATCTTCCACAGATACCTCAGTCGAAATAATTAAGACTTTGTAATTATTGAAATATAAAGTATAACATACTTCCATGGCGCGATACATATTCGTAACTGGCGGCGTGGTTTCATCATTAGGCAAAGGATTATCTTCCGCATCGCTAGCTTACTTACTTCAGTCAAGAGGATACAAAGTTAGAATTAGGAAACTTGATCCATATTTAAATGTAGATCCTGGAACTATGAGTCCATTCCAGCATGGAGAAGTTTTTGTGACTGATGATGGTGCAGAAACTGATTTAGATTTAGGTCATTACGAAAGATTTTCAGGAATATCAGCAAAAAAATCAGACAACATAACTACGGGCAGAATTTATAATGATGTTTTAAAAAGAGAGAGACAAGGGAAATATTTAGGAAAAACAGTGCAAGTTATTCCTCATATAACAAATAGAATTAAAGAGTTCATTAAACACGATGTATCAAAAGAAGACTTTGTTATTTGCGAAATAGGCGGAACGGTTGGCGATATAGAAAGTTTGCCTTTTTTAGAAGCTATAAGACAATTTTCAAATGAATTTGGAAGAAGAAATACCCTGTTCATTCATTTAACACTAGTCCCTTACATGAAAGCATCCGATGAAATTAAAACTAAACCAACTCAACATTCAGTAAAAGAATTAAGAAGCATAGGTATTCAACCAGATATCATCATTTGCAGATCAGAAAGATCAATTCCACTTAATCAGAGAAAAAAAATCTCTTTATTTTGTAATGTCTCAATCGATGATGTTATTGAAACTGTAGATGTTAAAACAATTTATGAAGCACCAATAAGTTTCAATAAAGAAAAACTAGATGTGAGAGTTCTTAAATTTTTTAATATTAAGTCAAAGAAAAAGGTTAACCTACAGCCGTGGAAAAAAATTACTCATTTAGTTTTAAACACAAAAAATATAGTCAACATTGCAATAATTGGAAAATATGTAGAATTAAAAGATGCCTATAAATCATTAGATGAAGCTTTAACTCATGGAGGAATTTTTAATAATTTGAAAGTAAATCTGGTAAGAATCGAATCAGATTATTTAAAACCAAATGATATAGGAAATAAATTAAAAAGAGTTTCAGGAATTTTAATACCAGGAGGGTTTGGTAAAAGAGGAACCGAAGGAAAAATTGCGGCGATCAATTATTCTAGAAAAAATAATATTCCTTTTCTTGGAATTTGTTTTGGAATGCAAATGGCAGTTATTGAATTCGCTAGAAATAAACTCAAAATTAAAAATGCTACGTCAAGTGAATTTGGACTTTCAAAAGCATCTGTGGTTGGGTTAATGAGCGAATGGCTTAAGGATGGACAGCTTATTAAAGGAACGGATAAAAATCTAGGAGGTACTATGAGATTAGGCAGCTATGAGGCAAAACTCAGCAAAAACTCACTTATAAGTAAAATTTATAAATCCACCAAGATAAATGAAAGGCATCGTCACAGGTATGAAGTTAATATCAATTTTAAAGAAGAATTTGAGAAAAAAGGAATGATTTTCTCAGGTTTATCTCCTGATAATAAACTACCAGAAATAATTGAGTTAAAAGATCACCCTTGGTTTATCGGTGTTCAGTTTCATCCAGAATTTAAATCTAGACCTTTAGCTCCACATCCTTTATTCTCTTCATTTATAAAGGCTGCAAAAATCAACTCGAAAAATAATGACAAATCATAAAGTTAAATGTAAGAATTTTGAGATTTCCAATGATAAACCATTCACATTAATTGCAGGTCCTTGTCAGCTGGAAAATGAAAAGCATGCAATTAAAGTTTCTACGGAGCTTAAAAAGATTACAAGTGAATTAGGAATTAACTTAATTTACAAAACATCTTTTGATAAAGCCAACAGAACAAGTTTAAAAGGTAAAAGAGGAATGGGTTTGGAAAAATCTCTACCTATCTTTGATAAAATAAGAAAAGAAGTTGGCTTACCAGTTTTAACAGATGTTCACACAGCTGAACAATGTTCAATAGTTAAAAACCATGTAGATGTTTTACAAATTCCAGCTTTCCTGTGTCGTCAAACAGATCTATTAATAGCTGCTGCTAAAACTGGAAAAATAATTAATGTAAAGAAAGGTCAATTCTTAGCACCGTGGGATATGGCTAATGTTGTTAAAAAAATAGAAGAATCTGGAAATAAAAATATTTTAATAACTGAACGTGGGGCAAGCTTTGGTTATAATACTCTCGTTTCAGATATGAGGTCTTTACCTATAATGTCTAGATTTGGATTTCCTATCGTGTTTGACGCAACACACTCAGTACAACAACCAGGTGGTATGGGTGAAAAAAGTGGTGGACAAAGAGAATTTGTTCCATATTTAGCTCGTGCGGCTATAGCAGTCGGGGTAAGTGCTATTTTTATGGAAACACATGAAGACCCTGATAACGCACCATCAGATGGACCAAATATGGTTCCTTTAAATGAGGTTAAAGCTTTGTTAAAAAAATTAACTGAAATTGATAAGTTAGTTAAATAAAAAAATGGCAAAAATCAAAAGTGTTAAAGGTAGACAAGTTTTTGACAGCAGAGGAAATCCTACAGTCGAAGCCGAGGTTTTTCTAGATAACGGAATATCAGCAACAGCAATTTCTCCTTCTGGCGCATCAACAGGAGCATTCGAAGCTCATGAATTGAGGGATCAAAATAAGAATAAGTTTTTAGGTAAAAGTGTTAATAATGCAGTTGAAAATATTAACAATAAAATTTCTTCAAAATTAAAAGATTTAAATTCAGATAATCAGTCAGATTTAGATAACATCTTACTAAAGCTGGACGCTACTGAAAATAAAACAAATTTAGGAGCAAATGCTACTTTAGCCGTATCGTTAGCTAACGCTAAATGTTCTGCATTATCAAATAAAAAATCTCTATTTAAAAATTTAGGTAAATCTTACTCACTACCTATTCCTTTAATGAACATTATCAATGGAGGCGCACATGCTGATAATGATTTAAATATTCAAGAATTTATGATCAGACCAGATTCAGCAAACAATTTTATGGATGCTATAGAAAAATGTTTTCTAGTAATTCAAAATTTAAAGAAATTACTACAATCAAAAAACATGCTAACAAATGTTGGTGATGAAGGTGGTTTTGCACCGTCACTTAATACAAATGAGGAGGCGTTAGAATTGATTGTACAAGCTATTGAAAAATCAAATTTGAAGCCAGGCAAAGACATTGTTATATGTCTCGATGTTGCTGCTAATGAATTGCTAAACAAGAATGGCGAATATTCAATCCAGTCAAAAACTTTTACATCTGTAGACGATGTAATAAATTATTATGTAAAATTAACTTCAAACTATCCAATTAAATCAATAGAAGATCCTTTTGCAGAAGACGATTGGAATGCATGGAAAAAAATTACAAATACAATAGGAAAAAATATTCAAATAGTTGGTGATGACTTATTTGTAACAAATACAAAACGTTTAGAAAGAGGAATTAAAGAAAAATCAGCAAACAGCATACTTGTTAAACCTAACCAAATAGGAACCTTAACTGAAACACTCGAAGTAATTACAATGGCAAAAAAAGCTAACTTTAATACTATTATTTCTCATCGTTCTGGTGACACAGAGGACACATTTATTGCTGATTTGGCTGTAGCTACAATGTCCTCACAAATAAAAACAGGATCTCTCGCTAGATCTGAAAGAGTAGCTAAATACAATAGATTATTACGTATAGAGGAAGAACTTGGCAATCAAGTTAAAATGGCTAGAATCTAGTATATGAAAATTTTTGAGAGTTTAAAAAAAAGAAAATTTCTAATGTTTAACATTTTTTTCACACTATATATTGCAATTAATCTTATTGGGGGAGAAAGAGGTTTAATATCTTATTTTGATAAAAAAAACACCTATCAAGAATTATTAAAAAAAGATGACAAGTTAACAGTTGAATTAGCAGATTTAGATCATAAAATATCATTAATTAGTAAAAATGACCTAGATTATTTAGATATGCTTTATAGGCAAAAATTTAATTATGTCACTGAAGAAGAAATAATTATTAAATTAAAATGAGTGAAAAAGTTAGACATCCGGAAAAAGTAAATAAACCTTTCAATCCAATTAAAAAAAAACCTGAATGGATTAGATCTAAAATAGTAGACTCAAAAGTTTTTTTTCAAACAAAACAAGTGGTAAATAAAAATAATTTAGTAACTGTTTGCCAAGAAGCTAATTGTCCAAACATTACTGAATGTTGGAGTAAAAAGCACGCAACTTTTATGATTATGGGTGATACATGCACAAGAGCATGTGCATTTTGTGATGTGAAAACAGGAAAACCAAACGACCTTGACGTTTCTGAGCCAGCAAAAATTTCTACAGCGGTAAAAAATTTAAATTTAAAACATGTAGTTATTACTTCAGTAGATAGAGACGATTTAGATGATGGAGGGTCAGAGCATTTCTATAAAGTTGTGAATGCCACAAGAAAAAAAAATCCAACAACATCAATTGAAGTTTTGACTCCAGATTTTTTAAGAAAAGGTGAGGCTTATAAAAAAATATTAAAAGCTGACCTTGATGTTTTTAACCATAATATTGAAACTGTGCCTAGACTATATACAAAAGTTAGACCAGGAGCTCGTTATTTTGCTTCATTGGAACTTTTAAAAAATGCAAAAATATTTAACAAAAAAGTTTTTACTAAATCAGGAATAATGGTTGGCTTAGGAGAAAACAAAGAAGAGATTATACAAGTGATGGATGACTTAAGGTCTGCAGAAGTTGATTTCATTACTATAGGTCAATATCTACAACCATCAGCTAAACATCATCCCTTAAATCGTTATTATCACCCAGATGAGTTTAAAGAATTAGAAAATATTGCTAAAGTTAAAGGATTTCTATTAGTATCTTCTTCTCCATTAACAAGATCATCTTACCATGCAGACGAAGATTTCAGAAAATTACAAGATGCAAGAAATAAACAGCTTGAATGTCATCAGCATCAATAAAAAAGATTATTCCTTGTAAAAAAAATCAACTTATTGAAATGATTCTTGATATTGAAAAATATCCTGAGTTTGTACCGTGGTGTATCGAAGGAAAGATACACGACAAAATTGAGAGTGAAGATCTAATATCTTTCAACGGAGATTTAAAAGTAGGTAAAAGCATTTTAAATGAAACATTTCATAGTCAAGTGGCTTATTATAAAGAAAAAGATAAAATAATTGTAACCAATCTCGATGGACCATTAAAACGTCTTAAAAATGAATGGGTTTTTAAGAACATAAATAATTCAACCCAATTAGAATTTTTTATCGACTTTGAATTAAAAAATCCCATACTAAACTCAATAATGAAAAGATCATTCGAGTTAGGATTAAATAAAATAGCTAAATCTTTTGAAGAAAGAGCAATTAAATTATATAAACAATGTTAGGTGTAACATTTTTACTGATATTTTTATCAATTATTTGTAAATTTTTAGCTTCTTACATCAAGACGATTAGAACCGGGGATCCAAATGAAAGTGACTTAACTTATTGGATGTTTTCTTATGATTTCAAATCAAAAAATAAAGAGTGGTTTCCTGAAGACAAAAATTTATTAAAAAGAAAAAGAAATAGAAATGCTCTAATTTTTATACTTTATATAAATATATTTTTAATTTTTCTTACTTTTAACAGTTTTGTTGCGCATTTTTTAGATTTAATTATAAATATTAAAAAATTTAGCTATCCTATTTGATCAATTTTAATAATAAATTAAGGGATTTCTTGACAGTTTGTTTTTGAATAAATATTCGACCATTATTTTTAAAACAACATTTATTAATGATTACTTTTTTCCCAATTTTTATTCCAATATAAACTAATCCAATTGGTTTTAGTCTGGTTCCTCCTTTTGGTCCAGCTACACCAGTTATAGAAATACATACTTTAGATTTACTAATTTTACTTAAGTTATTTACCATAGATAAACAACATTGAACACTTACAGACCCATATTTTTGAATAATATTTTTGGGAATTTTTAAGATAGTTATTTTAGATTGATTAGAGTAAGTGATTAATCCCATTGAAAATATTTTAGATGATCCGCTTACTGAAGTAATAGAGCTAGAAAGTAAACCACCAGTGCAAGACTCAGCAAAAGAAATATTTAATTTTCTCTTTTTTAAATAAGCAACTATTTTTTGATTTAAATTCATTAAAAAAGTTTTGATTTTATTAACATAAAGATAATTAGTGTTAACACTACATATAAACCTGCAACAACATCATCTAAAATTACACCAAAACTGTTTTTTAATTTTTTATCAAAGTAATTTATAGGAAATGGTTTTTTAATATCAAAGTATCTAAAAAGAATAAAAATATATAAATAAAATAAAGCAGCTTCTTGTGAATTTTTTATCGTTCCATGAGCTATTTCATAAAGATAAATAGGAATAGATTGACCAATAAATTCGTCTATAACAATTTCTTTTGGATCTTTATTCTCATTATCTTTTATATATTCGCCAACAGCATAAAATGAATATACAAAAATTAAAAGCAGAGCGATCAAAATAATATTATTTGATAAGTTTATAATATGAAACAAACTAAATAAAAAAATTGTTGTGATCAAGGAAGCAATTGTTCCAGGAGCAAATCTAAAAGATCCAATTCCAAAACAAGTAACAAATAAAAAGTTGAAAGTTTTAATCATATTTAATTACTGAAGTTATAACTTCACAAGCAATAGCTTTTTCTTTACCTATTACTCCTAATTTTTCCGTAGTTTTACCTTTAATATTTATTTGATTCTTATTAATCTCACAAAGTTTAGCGATATTATCTATCATTTTTCTTTTATATTTTTTAATTTTAGGTGTTTGAGAAATAATATTTATATCTATATTGTTTACAAAATATCCTTTTGATTTAATTAATTTTACTACTTTTTTTAATATTATTGTTGATCTTATATTTTTAAATTTTTTATTTTTATCAGAAAACATTTGTCCAATATCTCCCAATTTACATGCTCCAAGAATGGCATCAGTAATTGAATGTAAAACTGGATCTCCATCAGAATGTCCCAATGTCCCCAAAGATGATTTAATTTTTAAACCAGCTAAATAAAGTTTTCTTTTAGAAACAAGTCTGTGTACATCAAAACCTATTCCTAAATTTTGTTTGAATTTATATATATTTTTTAAATTTTGAAGATCAGATTGATCCGTTATCTTAAAGTTATTTTTTTCACCCTCAATAAACTTTACTTTATTGAGGTTCATAAACAAAGAAATATCATCATCCTTATATTTTGCAGAGTTTGTTTTATGTAAATTGTAGATTTCATTTAAATTGAAAGCTTGAGGAGTCTGAGTTAAGAATAAATTGTCTCTTTTTTTTGATAATATATATTCCTCTTTACTAGAGTCTATTATTTGTTTCACGGCATCTTGAATCTTAATCTTAGGCACTACAGCTTTAGAATTTTTCATATTTTTTATAATTGTATTAAATAATTTTGATGAAAAATTTGGTCTTGCAGCATCATGTATAAGAACTTTAGAAATATTTTTTTTTTTAATTAAGTATTTTAAAGAATTATAGGTAGATTGTTGTCTACTTTGGCCGCCAATAATTAACTGCACATTTTTAAGTTTAAGTGATTTGATGCGTTTCGAGTCTTTTTTGTTGTAGACAATAATAATCTTTTTTATTTGGTCAAATTGACGTGCTTTATCGACACTTATTTCGATTAATGATTTACCAGCTATTTTTTGATAGGGTTTTCCAATATTAGATTTAAATCTATTGCTATTGCCTCCGGCAAGAATTATTAAACAAAAACTCATGGTATAAAGTTATATAATATTTATATAGATATTTAACGTTATTTAAGATGTTTAAAATTATAAAAAATTTCAATTGGATTATTTTATCCTCATTTTTATGTATTTTTATGGGGATCGTAACCTTTTTGACGTTTATAAATGAAGGCTTTGTTCCTTTAACAGATAAAAATTTACAAACTTTACTAATAATTGACATTTTCTTTTTGTTAATTTTTTTTACATTAATTTTTAAAAATTTTTATAGATTTTATTACACAGGTAAAAAAAATAAAAAAGGCTCCAAAACTAATTTAAAATATATTTCTGTTTTTTCATTATTTACTGTCATACCATCTTTAGTAGTAGCAATATTTTCATTGTTTATTTTTAATTTCGGCGTTCAAAAATACTTTGACAAACAAATTAGAAACGCTGTTAACAACTCATTTGATGTTGCTAAAAATTATTTAGAGGAAAGTAAAGAAAATGTTTTATCAGATGTTATTTTAATGAGTGTTGGTCTTAATCGAGCGTCAAGTTTATTTTACTCTAATTCAAATAGATTTAAAAGCATTATAAGATCTGAAAAAATTTTGCGTAGAATCGATGATGTTTATTTAATTGATAGTTTAGGGAATGTTTTATTATCAGACGTAAGAGATATCACGGATGAATTTGTTATACCTTCTGATGATGAATTTGATCAAGTTCTTGAAGGTAAACCAGTTTTTATTACGGATAGTTTAGAAAATAAAACTACTGTAATGATAAAATTAACTTCTTTAGTTGATACATATTTATATATATCAAGAAATATTGATCAAGAAATTTTGAGATATTTAAATGAAACAGAAGAAGCTGTAAGTTTCTATTATTCAGTTGAAAATAGTCAGACAGGTATAAAAGTTACATTTGCTATTATTTATATAATTGTTGTAACTTTATTATTATTTTTATCAACCGCAATTGCTATAAGTTTTGCATCAAGATTAACAAAGCCAATAATTAATTTAATTAGTGCATCTGACTCCATCAGTAAAGGTGCGCTTGATGTAAAAGTACCAGATCTAGAAACAGATGATGAGTTTAGACAATTGAATCAAAATTTTAATTCAATGATTGAAAGACTCAAAGAACAACAAGACAAGCTTCTTACTACAGAAAGATACGAGGCATGGGAAACGGTTGCAAGAAAATTAGCGCATGAAATTAAAAATCCTTTAACACCAATTCAATTATCAATTGATAGTTTAAGAGAAAAATATAAAAATAAGTTAGAAGATAAAGGATCTCAATTTGAAAAATATTTAGAAACAATTAATAGACAAGTTATAGATATTGAAAAATTAGTTAATGAATTTTCTAATTTTGCAAGAATGCCCAGACCTTTGCTAAAAGAAATTGACATTGTTAAAGTAATTAATAAATCTTTAGATTTTATTAGAATGACATCAAATAATTCAATCAATTTAATGGTAAAAACAAAAAATAAAATAATTAATGGCGATGAAGATCAGCTCAATAGAGTTTTTATTAATTTAATCAAAAATTCAGAAGAATCTTTTTTAGATATGATTGCAAAAGACCCTAGTTTTAAAGGAAATATTGACATAGAAATTGATGACAATAATGACTATATAATTATTAGATTGATAGACAATGGTACAGGTATAACAAACGAAAAAAAAGTAATGACACCGTATTTTACAACAAAAAAAACTGGCACAGGATTAGGTCTGCCAATTGTTACCAAAATAATAAACGAACACTCTGGTAATTTTACTATTAAAAATAAAATTAAAGGATCAGGTACAATAGTAAAAATTGCAATACCAAAATTCAATGTCTAAAGAAATTTTAGTTATAGATGATAATCCTGATATACGTTTTCTAATTTGCAATATATTAAAAGAGCAAAATTTTGAAGTACGTTCTGCTGCAAATTATGATCAAGCTGTATTAGAAATAAATAAACGTCTACCTGATCTTGCAATTATTGATATCAAACTAGATAAACCAGATAAGGATGGAATAGATTTATTAAAATTAATTACTAAAGCAAGTCAATTAACACCTGTAATAATGATATCAGGACATGCGACAGTTCAAGTAGCCATTGAGTCCATAAAATTGGGTGCTTATGAATTTATTGAAAAACCATTTTCTAAAGAAAAAATATTAAACTATGTCAATAGAGCATTAGAGTCATCTGAACTTAAAAAAGAAAAAGATATCATAGAAAATAAATTATTTCACTCGTTTGAATTAATAGGAAAAAGTCCAGCTATAACTAAAGTCAAAAAAATTATAGAAAAATTATCAACCTCAGAGAGTAGAATAATGATCTTTGGCCCAACAGGAAGTGGTAAAGAGTTGATTGCAAGAAAAATTCATAAAAATTCATCTCGGTCTAAAGAACCATTTATCATTATCAATGCTGCGTTACTTAAGGAAAATACATATGAAAAAGAATTATTCGGAAAAGAATTCGACGATGGAAATATTTCTTTTGGAGCACTAGAAAGAGCTAATAAAGGAACATTATTAATAGACGAAGTCTCTGAAATTCCTTTTGAGACTCAGGCCAATGTATTAAGGGTTTTAATTGATCAAAAATTTAAAAGACTTAATGGCTCAAAAGATATTAATGTAAATATTAGATTGATTTCTTCAACTTCAAAGAAATTAAATGAATTAGTTGCTATGAATAAATTCAGAGAAGATTTATTTCACCGTTTAAATGTTGTGCCTATTGAGCTAACACCCTTAAATACAAGAACAGAAGATATTCCTTTATTAATTCATTACTTTAAAAACAAACTTTCCGAAATTAATGGAGTCCAAGAACCTGAAATTGATATTAATAATGATAGTTTATATACCTATAATTGGCCAGGAAATGTACGTGAGTTGAGAAACCTAATAGAAAGAATTACAATTTTATCGTCAAATGAAAGTAAAGAAAAGATTAATAAAGTTATAGATGATATTTTGAATCCTACCTCAAGAATTGCAGCTGATAAAAATATTTTAGAACAGTCATTCCAATCACCACTAAAAGAGGCTAGAGAAAAATTTGAAAAAGAATATTTATCAACTCAATTAAAAAAACATCACGGTAATATTTCTAAAACTGCAGATTTTATAGGGATGGAAAGATCAGCATTACATAGAAAATTAAAATTGCTTGGAATTAAAGGTATTAATTAAAAATGAATATAATAATATGCGGAGCTGGCAAGGTTGGCTTTTCAATTAGTAAACAATTATCAGCGCAAGGTCATTCTGTTACAGTTATTGATCAGTCATCAGAAGATATCAAAAAAATTAATGATACTCAGGACGTCAAAGGCATTGTTGGAAGAGCTACACTTCCTTCAGTTTTAGAAAACGCTGGAGCTGAAAAGGCTGATATGGTTATAGCTGTTACTAGAAACGATGAAACTAATATGATTGTTTGCCAGTTAGCTAGTTCATTATTCAATGTCTCAAAAAAAATAGCTCGAATTAGAACAAAAGATTTTTTAGAGGGTAAGTGGGGAAAATTATATAATAAATCAAATATCCCAATTGATGTGATTATTTCTCCTGAAATAGAAGTTGCTAAATCTTTATATAGAAGACTAGAAGCTCCAGGAGCATTAGATAATGTTCCATTCGGTGGCAACCAAGTAAAAATGTTAGAAATCTCTATAGAGAAAAACTGTCCAATAAAAAATATACCGCTTAAAAAATTAACAGAAAAATTTCCTGATTTTAAAGCAAATATTTTAGGCGCTGTAAGAAAGGAAAAGTTTGTTTATTTAAAAAAGGATGATCAAATGTTAGAAGGTGACAACGTCTACATTGTTATTAGCAGCGATCAGTTAAATCCTATTCTTAAATCTTTTGGACACGAAGAAAAAGTTGCAAAAAATATTTTGATAATTGGTGGTGGTAATATTGGTTTGAATTTGGCTAAAATGCTTGAAGAAAATTTCGAAGATTTAAGAGTAAAAATTATTGAAAAAGATAAAAAAAGAGCAGAAGAAATTGCAAATGAGCTTTCTTCATCTATTGTAATTAATGGAGATGCACTTGATGAAGAAATTTTAAAAGAAGCCAATTTAGAGGGTTCAGAAACAGTTTTAGCTTTAACAAATGATGATGAAAACAATATGATGGCATGTGTGTTGGCTGAAAAAACAGGTTTAAAAAAAAGAACAATCGCAATAGTAAATAAAACAAACTACAATCTTCTTCAGGACTCTTTAAATATAGATGATCTTGTTGACCCAAGAATGACAACTGTTTCAAGAATAATGGAACATGTTCACAGAGGAACAATCGGAACAGTCTATTCTTTGTTAGACGGTGAATATGAATTTATAGAAGCAAAAATTCTTGAAAAATCAGAATTATTAAATAAGAAAATTAGAGAATCCAATCTTCCTGAAGATATAAGAATTGGTGCAATTCTTAGAAAAGATCAAGTCATTATTCCAAGATCAAATTTTATTTTTGAAAAAGATGATTTAGTAGTATTTCTTGCAAAAAGAGAAGAGCTTAAAGCAGTTGAGAGTATTTTTAGCGTTGGGTCAATTTAACAATTAATGAACATTAGAAGCATAAGTTATTTTTTAGGATTATTTTGTTTTCCAATAAGTTTTTTATCTTTTGTTAATATTCTTTATTCATCTTATTTTGATTATTTTTTAAGTATTGATTCTTATTTTACAACTTTTTTTATTTCTTTAATAGCCGGAGTAAGTTGCTTGTATTATGGTAAAAATGTCCAAAAAAAAATTAATTTTATAGAGCAAATATTTTTAATTATAGCTGTCTATTTCTTAACAGCTTTATTAATTTCAATACCTTTTTACCTGAGCAATAATCAGGTGACTTTCATAAATTCATTTTTTGAGTCCATTTCTGGACTAACTGGAACAGGTTTTTCAACTTTTAAAA
>Ga0213868_10004069_pt1 | contig 13447 bp, 15 predicted proteins | sample PICome_9_FD_160087 | JGI IMG/M metagenome (GOLD analysis project Ga0213868, IMG submission 160087) | Coastal seawater microbial communities near Pivers Island, North Carolina, United States - PICO127 | ecosystem: Environmental > Aquatic > Marine > Coastal | place: USA: North Carolina...
CCAGCGCGAGGGTCAGAGCGGCACAAAACGCGACCTGCGTCAGCTGCACATTCACAAAAGGGTAGGTCACAAAGCGTTTGAGCATATCAATCGAATAATCGCCGTTCACTAACACGCGGTCCATCACAACGGATGAAAATCCATACTCTTCAATCGCGGCGATCCGCCAACCAACACCGCGCGCGCCGCCAATGATACCAGCGTTAGCCAGTTGGAAAATGACTTCGATCACAATGATCAACAACGTCAGCGCAATTACCACGGGTGGCAACGCATTGAACGGGCTTTCGAACTTATCCGAACTTTCGGGCTCCATGTCTGTCCCCTGAGGCAGTTGAAGTTGACGGGTCTGTCTGGCATGGGTATGCGACGCCTGCCCCGAAATCTAGCCCGGACACCAACATCATGACCGAGACCTCTTTCACCCCCCGCGTTTTCTCTGGCATCAAACCGTCCGGCGGTCTGACGTTGGGCAACTATCTGGGTGCGATCAAGCGCTTTGTCGGCATGCAAGGACAGATGGAAACCATCTACTGCGTCGTTGATATGCACGCGATCACGGTCTGGCAGGACCCCAAAGAGCTTGCCAATATGACCCGCGAAGTCGCCGCAGGCTATCTGGCTGCAGGTCTTGATCCAAGCCAATCGATTTTGTTCAACCAAAGCCAAGTGTCCGCGCATGCTGAACTGGGTTGGTTGTTCAATTGTGTCGCCCGTGTCGGATGGATGAACCGCATGACGCAGTTTAAAGACAAAGCAGGCAGCAATGCTGAAAAGGTATCGCTTGGGCTTTATGCTTATCCTGCGCTGATGGCAGCTGATATTTTGCTGTATCACGCGACCCATGTTCCCGTGGGCGAAGACCAAAAGCAGCACGTTGAACTGACCCGCGATATCGCAGCCAAGTTCAACCATGATTTCAAAACTGAATTCTTCCCGATCACCGAACCTGTGATTGATGGCCCAGCCACGCGGATTATGAACCTACGCGACGGCACCAAAAAGATGTCCAAGTCTGGCGAAAGCGACATGGAACGCATCAACATGACCGATGATGCAGACAAAATCGCCAAGAAATTCAAAAAGGCCAAATCGGATCCCGAACCGCTGCCTGAAACCATTGAGGGTCTGCAAGGTCGCCCAGAGGCCCGCAACTTGGTCGAGATTTACGCAGCCCTGAATGACATGACGCCAGAGGCCGTAATCGCCGAATACGCAGGTGCTCAGTGGGGCCGCTTCAAACCTGCTTTGGCTGATCTGGCGGTCGCAAAGCTGGCGCCTATTTCTGACGATATGGCACGTTACATGGCTGATCCGGCAGAGATTGACCGTATTTTAGGCGCTGGCGCAGCAAAAGCCCGTGAAATCGCAGAACCGGTCCTGCGCGACACCTACAACATCGTGGGGCTGTTGCGCAGCTAAGCGTCTATGTGAAATCACGCACATGGCCCGTGCGAGCGGGCATCTATTGTTGCCGTAAACGCAGGTCTATGTTGGTCCCAGTTTAAAAAGGAACCAACCCATGTCTGCATCCGCTACGGCCCGCGTCGGTCACGTTCATTTGCGTGTTTCTAACCTGGATCGCGCCATTGCATTTTATGAAGGCATATTGGGCTTCCGCGTGACAATGCGTTACGGCCACGGCGCTGCTTTCGTGGCAGCGGGCGACTATCACCATCATATTGGTCTGAACACTTGGGAAAGCCTTGGGGCGACACCGCCACCTGCGGGGCATACCGGCCTTTACCATTCGGCGTTCCTGTATCCTGATCGCGCGGCATTGGCCAAAGTTCTGGCCCGTGTTGATGCTGCTGGTATCACGCTGGACGGCGCCGCCGATCACGGTGTCAGCGAGGCTGTTTATTTGCGCGACCCAGACGAAAACGGGGTCGAACTTTATGTCGATAAACCGATGGACGCGTGGCCGCGCGATACCGACGGCAACCTGCAAATGGTAAATGACCGTCTTGATGTCGCAGCCATTCGCGCACTTTACGACGGTCCCGACGCAGCCTAGGTTTGCCCAAACGAAAGGGAGCAACATGGCCACCGGCAAAAACATCTGGACATATTTTGAAGGCAAATGGCACGAGGGCGATCTGCCCATCATGCGCGCCGCAGATCATGGGTCTTGGCTTGGCTCCACGGTGTTTGACGGTGCGCGTTTTGTGAACGGTCTTTGCCCTGATCTGGATTTGCATTGCGCGCGGGTTAACAGGTCCGCCGAGGCGCTGATGATCACACCGACGGTCAGCACCGAAGACATGATCGCAATCACCTTGGAAGGCTTGGCGCATTATCCAAAGGGGGCACCGGTCTATATTCGTCCCATGTATTGGGGCATTCACGGCGATCTGACAGCGATTGTGCCCAGCCGCGATGAAACCGGCTTTGCGATCTGCCTAGAGGAAATCCCTTTTGCGGCACCAACGGCATCAACCACGCTTGGCCTGACACGTTTTCGACGTCCTGTGATCGAAAGTGCCGTTGTGAACGCCAAAGCAGGCTGCCTTTATCCCAACAACGCGCGGATGTTGACCGAGGTTCGCGCGCGCGGATTTGGCAACGCACTTGTGGCCGATGCGATGGGCAATGTGGCTGAAACAGCAACGGCAAACGTGTTCATGGTCAAGGATGGCGAGGTGTTTACCCCCATAGCAAACGGTACATTCTTGTCAGGGATCACCCGCGCGCGGCATATTTCCAATCTTCGCCTTGATGGGACAAATGTGCATGAAACAGTTCTGACTTTTGACGACTTTCGCGCCGCCGATGAGATCTTTCTTTCTGGCAACATGTCCAAAGTGACGCCAGTCACTGCATTCGAGGATCAGCAATACCAAATCGGCCCAGTGACCCGCAAAGTTCGTGAAATGTATTGGGACTGGGCGGCCAGCACTGCATAAATGTGCCGTTGCCACGCGTGCCGTGATACGTCACAGTTAGGTCGAATAAGGAGTTCACTATGCGTAAGTTCTTGGTCGTTCTAGACGATAGCCGCGAGTGCCTGAATGCAATGCGCTTTGCTGCGATGCGCGCGTCACATACAGGTGGCGGCGTTGCCGTTCTAGCAGTCATTCCGCCGGACGAGTTCAACCACTGGATCGGTGTCGGCGAAATCATGCGCGCCGAAGCCCGCGAACGGATTGAAGTCCACTTTGAGGTGTTCGCAAAATGGATGCGCGACAAGCAAAATGTCGATCCAGAGCTGATCATACGCGAGGGCGAACCGCTTGCCGACATCATGGCGCAAGTGAATGAAGATCCCGATATCGGCGTGCTTGTCCTAGGCGCTGGCGATGACAGCAAAGGCCCCGGCCCGCTTGTCACTCACATGAGCCGCCAAGCAGGCAGCCTGCCAATTCCGCTGACAATTGTCCCGGGTGACATTTCAAAAGAACGGCTTGAAGCGATCACGTAAGCCCATTTTAGAATCATTCCAAACCTTGACAGTTGGGCCTGCCGTGCGCATATCTATATTCTGATAAAAAAGGTTTGCACCATGTTCATCCAAACTGAATCGACACCAAATCCTGCAACGCTCAAGTTTCTGCCCGGTCAGAATGTACTTGAAGTCGGCACCGCCGATTTCCCAAGTATTGATGCCGCAGATGGTTCTCCGCTTGCGAAACGCATTTTTGCGACCGGCGGCGTGACAGGCGTGTTCTTCGGGATCGACTTTGTGACAGTCACCAAAGCTGACGAGATGGAATGGGACCACATCAAGCCCGGCATCTTGGGCGCGATCATGGAACACTACCAGTCGGGACAATCTGTGATGGCAGATGACCACAAACCCGCTAGCGGCCACGCTGAACATTCTGGTGAAGACGGCGAGATCGTCGACCAGATCAAAGAACTTCTTGATACGCGCGTGCGTCCTGCCGTCGCCCAAGATGGCGGCGACATTACATTTCACGGATTCGAGCGCGGGATCGTTTATCTGCACATGCAAGGGGCCTGCGCGGGTTGCCCATCGTCAACGTTGACGCTGAAAATGGGTATCGAAAATCTGCTGCGCCATTACATCCCCGAGGTGGTCGAGGTCCGGCCAGTTGCAGCCTAAGCCAACCTTACTTGCATTTGATACATCGGCGGCGCATTGCGCCGCCGCTTTGTTGTTGAATGGGCAGGTGGTCACACGCATTGACGAAATGGCCAAAGGTCAGGCCGAGCATCTGATGCCAATGTTGGAAGAAATGCTAGCTGCGGCAGATCTGACGTGGGCCGATCTTGACGGGATTGGCGTGGGCATTGGGCCGGGGAACTTTACCGGCATTCGGATTTCGCTTGGGGCGGCACGCGGTCTTGCGCTTGGACTTGGAAAGCCTGCAATCGGGGTGAACGGGTTTGACGCGCGGGCGTTTCAAGAACCGCTTCCCTTTACGGCCACCATTCCGGCGCCGCGCGAACAATCCTACGCGCAAGCCTTTACGCAGAATGGCATAAGCCCCCCTGAACAATGCGAAACACCTGCTGGGCCGCAAAAACCTGCAGCGATACTGATCTCTGCAATCGCATATATCGCAGCCGCTCGCTTGGACGATCCTGTGATACGCCCTGCCCCGCTTTATATCCGCAGCGCAGATGCAGCCCCACCGCGTGATCCCGCGCCAAACATTCTGCCATGACCCCTGAAACGCTGGCCGCGATCCACGCCAAAGCCTTCAGCGCGACCCGCGTCTGGTCGACTGCAGAATTCGCGTCCCTGCTGGCGCACTCCGGCACATTTGTGCAAGGCGACACCGACAGCTTTGCGTTGATCCGCGTGGTCACCGACGAAGCCGAAGTTTTGACGCTTGCCACTGACCCCAGAAAGCGGCGGCAGGGCCTTGCCAAGACCACGTTAACCCACGGTGAAACCGCAGCTCAAGCTGCAGGTGCAACAATGATGTTCTTGGAGGTAGGCGAAGACAACATCGCCGCAAAAGCGCTTTATGCCGCATGCGGGTACACCCAAGTCGGACGTCGCCCCGGTTACTATCTGCCTAAAGATGCCGCACCCGTTGCCGCATTGGTCATGCGCAAGGAACTAAATCGCTCCTGACCCAGCGTCATGCAGGCTTCGACGCGTGTTTAACATGGCGATACACCCGTTTTAGACCAAAAAGCAGTTGATCTTCGCGGCTAGGCAAGGCCTTATCTTGCGATGACCGGACTCGCTATGTCTGGGCTTTCAACAGAGGGGGCGCATGTTGCCCGCTAAACCTCGCGTAACGACCTGGGAGAATTATTAATGACACTTATGCACAAATTTCTTGGCGCATCTGCTGCGCTGGCACTGACTGCCGGTACTGCTTTTGCAGATCCAGCCATTCTTTTCGATCTTGGCGGCAAGTTCGACAAATCCTTCAACGAAAGCGCCTACAACGGTGCAGAGCGTTGGGCGACAGAAACTGGCGGTTCCTACGCTGAAGTCGAAATTCAGTCCGACGCACAGCGCGAACAGGCGATCCGTCGCTTTGCTGAATCCGGCGCGAACCCGATCGTCATGGCTGGCTTCTCTTGGGCCACACCATTGGCTGAAGTTGCGGCCGACTATCCAGACACCAAGTTTACGATCATCGACATGGTCGTTGATGCACCAAACGTGCGCTCTGTTGTGTTCAACGAGCACGAAGGTTCCTACCTTGTCGGCATGATGGCCGCGATGGCATCCGAGACAGGCACCGTGTCCTTTATCGGCGGCATGGACATCCCGCTGATCCGCAAGTTCGCTTGTGGCTATGCACAGGGTGCAAGAGCTGTGAACGCTGACGCGACCGTGATCGCCAACATGACAGGCACAACACCTGCCGCTTGGAACGATCCGGTAAAAGGCTCCGAGCTGACATTGGCGCAGATCAGCCAAGGTTCTGACGTTGTGTTTGCGGCCGCTGGCGGCACAGGCGTTGGCGTTCTGCAGACAGCTGCAGACGAAAGCATCCTGTCAATCGGTGTTGACGCGAACCAGAACTACCTGCACCCCGGTCAGGTTCTGACATCCATGATGAAGCGCGTTGATAACGCCGTTTATGAAGCTTTCACACAAGGTGAAATGCTCGAAACCGGCTTCAACGTGATGGGTGTTTCAAACGACGGTGTGGGCTACGCACTCGACGAATTCAACGCCGAGCTTGTTTCTGCTGAAATGCAGGCAACAGTTGACGCAGCCGCCGCTGCAATCACAGCTGGCGATCTGATGGTTCACGACTACACATCTGACGAAAGCTGCCCAGCGCTCGACTTCTAAGTTGACGCAAAGGCCATAAAACAAGGCCGCGCTGAGAAATCTGCGCGGCCTTTTGCATTCCAAGAACAGGTGCCCCAATGAACGACATAGCCCCCGCCATTGAACTAAAAGGCATCTCCAAGGCCTTTGGCCCTGTTCAAGCGAACAAAGATATTTCCATCCGCGTCATGCCTGGCACGATCCACGGGATCATCGGCGAGAACGGCGCGGGCAAATCGACGCTGATGTCGATTTTGTATGGGTTTTATAAGGCAGATGCCGGCGAAATCTACATTTCAGGTCGCAAAACTGCAATTCCCGATAGCCAAGCAGCGATCGCTGCGGGCATCGGCATGGTGTTCCAGCACTTTAAACTGGTCGAAAATTTCACAGTTCTTGAGAACGTCGTTCTAGGCGCCGAAGACAGCGCCCTGCTGCGCCCCTCACTAGCGCGCGCGCGGCGCGAGTTGAAAAGCCTCGCTGAAGAATATGAGTTGAACGTGGACCCAGATGCCTTGATCGAAGAAGTCGGCGTCGGCATGCAACAGCGCGTCGAGATTCTTAAGGCACTCTACCGCAAAGCCGACATTCTGATTTTGGATGAACCCACTGGCGTACTGACCCCCGCCGAGGCAGATCACCTGTTTCGCATTCTTGAAAACCTCAAGCGCGAAGGCAAAACGATCATCCTGATTACGCACAAACTGCGCGAAATCATGGAAATTACCGACACGGTAAGCGTGATGCGGCGCGGCGAAATGACCGCGACGGTCAAAACTTCTGAAACTAGCCCTCCTGCACTTGCCGAACTGATGGTCGGGCGCAAGGTTCTGCTGCAAGTCGACAAAGCACCCGCCACAATCGGACGCGAAATTCTTGAGGTGAAAAATCTTAATGTCACCGACGACAAGGGCGTTCACCGCGTCAAAGGCATCAGCTTTGATGTGCATGCGGGTGAAATCCTTGGCATCGCTGGTGTTGCGGGCAACGGCCAGTCTGAACTGCTCGAAGTACTTGGCGGTTACGAAAAAGCGACCGGCACAATCATTGTTAACGGCGAGGAACTTGATCTGACGGGCGCAAAATCCGACGGGCAAAGCAGGCGCGCCCGCGGCATCAGCCACGTTCCCGAAGACCGCCAGCGCGAAGGTCTGATCATGGACTTTCACGCATGGGAAAACACCGCGTTCGGCTATCATCATGACGCAGAATACCAACGCTCCAGGCTGTTCATGGACAACGCCGCAATCCGCAAAGATACCGAGGAAAAGATGGCCCGTTTCGACGTGCGCCCGCCCGATCCTTCACTCGCGGCCAAGAGTTTTTCAGGCGGCAACCAACAGAAAATCGTCCTCGCCCGCGAGATCGAACAGAACCCCGACTTGCTGCTGATCGGCCAACCGACACGCGGTGTGGACATCGGTGCGATCGAATTTATCCACCAACAAATTGTTGCACTTAGGGATCAGGGCAAAGCAATTTTGTTGGTTTCCGTAGAGTTAGAAGAGATTTTATCCCTCTCTGACCGGATTGCCGTTATGTTCGACGGAAAAATAATGGGCGAGCGGATGCCTCAAAATACAGATGAAAAAGAACTCGGGCTGCTAATGGCAGGCATGAACGGGGAGACGGCGTAATGGACGTTATGCCAAAGTGGGCCGATGTGATCTTGATCCCTTTGATCTCGATCTTGTTGGCCGCAATCCTGTCTGCGCTTGTGATTTTGGCGATTGGCGAAAGCCCTTGGGCCGCATTGAAATTGATGGTCGATGGCGCGCTCGGGTCCACCTATGGCTGGGGCTACACGCTTTATTACGCGACCAACTTTATCTTCACAGGTCTAGCGGTTTCCATCGCTTTTCATGCGCGTTTATTCAACATCGGCGGCGAAGGCCAAGCGTTGATTGGTGGCTTGGGTGTTGCCATTATCTGCTTGTTCATCCCTTGGCCACACTGGTCGTTGGCACTGCTGGGTGCTGCAATCGGTGCCGCCGTCTTTGGCGCGGCATGGGCCGCAATTCCAGCATTTTTGCAGGCCAAGCGTGGCAGCCACATCGTCATTACGACGATCATGTTCAACTTTATCGCAGCGGCCGTGCTGAACTACTTCTTGATCGGCGCACTCAAAGCGCCCGGCATGGAACCTGCCACACCCAAGTTCCCAGAAGCCACGCATCTGCCGTCTTTCCAAGACATGTTCAACTTTGGCGAAACCACGTTTTTCCGTGGTGCGCCTGCAAATGTGACATTCTTTGTGGCGCTAGCTGCATGTGTCGCGTTGTGGGCATTGATCTGGAAAACACGGCTTGGCTATGAAATCCGGTCGTTCGGTCATTCGGAATCCGCGGCTAAATACGCGGGCATCAGCCCGACCAAAATTATCATGGTCACCATGCTTATCTCAGGCGCTCTTGCCGGCATGATGGCCATCAACAACGTACAGGGCGAGGCCGAACGGCTGGTCCTGAACGCAGTGGAGGGGGCGGGCTTTATTGGCATCGCCGTCGCACTGATGGGGCGCAGCCATCCTTTCGGGGTACTGCTGGCGGCCCTTCTTTTCGGCTTTCTATATCAAGGCGGCGCAGAACTCGCCCTATGGACGTCGATCCCCCGTGAGTTGATCATCGTAATACAGGCATTGGTGATCCTCTTTACGGGTGCACTAGACAATATGGTGCGCATGCCGCTCGAGCGGCTATTCCTGGCAATGAGGAGAGCAAAAACATGACAGGACCATTCAAAATAGGTGTTGAAGACGACACCGGTGCGGATTTGGGCTTTGTGCTCAGCTGTCTCGCACTTGGCATGATTTCGATGGAAGAACTCCACCAATGGGTTCACCACGTGATTGACCTTACACCTAGCGCAGATATTCCACCGCATCTGGTAGCGTTGCTGTCGCTGAAAAAACCAAGCAGCGTCCTGCAATCGAATGGCGCGGGCTTACCGCGCATGCCGCATGACCCGCTCATCACAGATGACCGGTTTGATGCGATGCTGGGGCTGCAGTTCTTTCTGCGCCGGGACAAGACCCAAGCGGTCGACATCACACAAGCGCAGGCCGAAGCAGCTTTGCGCCAAAATCCAGAGGTCGCAGATCGTTTCTTTGCCCTCTTCCCGTTCCTGATGGAGAAAGCCGCCTAAATGGATTTCGCAACCCTCTTGCAAATGCTGGACGCCACTTTGCGTCTGGCGACCCCGCTTCTTTTGGCCTGCCTTGCAGGTCTATTTTCAGAGCGGGCCGGTATTTTCGATATCGGGCTAGAGGGAAAAATGCTGGCGGCCGCCTTTCTTTCGGCCGCCATCGCCGCTGTTTCCGGCAGCGTATGGCTAGGGCTTTTGGCAGGCATCGGCGCATCGCTGGCCTTGTCACTTGTCCACGGGTTGGCTTCAATCACATTCCGCGGCAACCAATTGATATCAGGGGTCGCAATCAACTTTCTGGCGGCTGGTTTGACGGTTGTCATCGCCCAAAGCTGGTTCCGCCAAGGCGGACGTACACCACAGTTGTCCGGTGATGCCCGTTTCAACCCAATTGAGCTGCCTTTTGCAGAAGCACTGCAGAACGTTCCAATTCTAGGCCCAATTTATTACGAACTTATTTCCGGACACACGATCCTTGTCTACGTCGCCCTACTAACGGTGCCGCTGACATGGTGGATCTTGTTCCGTACGCGTTTCGGCCTGCGCCTGCGCGCTGTCGGCGAAAACCCTGCTGCGGTTGATACTGCCGGTGTTTCCGTCGTCTGGCTGCGTTTTGCGGCAGTCGGCATCTGCGGCATTCTTTGTGGCATCGCGGGTGCTTATCTGGCCACGGCCCTGCAAGCGGGGTTCGTCAAAGACATGAGCGCTGGTCGCGGCTTTATCGCACTTGCAGCCCTGATTTTCGCCAAGTGGCGCCCATGGTACGCGCTCTACGCCTGCCTGCTGTTTGGTTTTCTGCAAGCGATGTCGTTGCGCTCTGATGTCATCGAAAACGTTATTGGCTTCCAAGTGAACGGTCAGTTCCTTGATGTGTTGCCATACATCCTGACGGTCGTAATCCTGGCAGGTTTCGTCGGCAAAGCGATCCCGCCCCGCGCTGGTGGAGAGCCTTATGTCAAAGAACGCTAAGACCCTCGCCGACGCCATCCGCGCAAAGGTAGGCGATACGCCAGTGCAGATTGGCATGATCCTTGGCTCTGGCCTTGGGCATATCGCAAATGAAGTGGACGGGGTCGCTATCCCCTATTCAGACCTGCCTGGATTTCCGCATGCAGGCGTATCAGGACACAACCCAAACCTTGTGATTGGCAACCTTGAAGGCGTGCGTGTCGCGGTTTTTGGCGGACGCGCGCATTATTACGAAAGCGGTCGTGGTGATGCCATGCGACTGCCTTTGGAGGTTCTTAAAGAACTTGGCGCGGATACCATGATCGCGACGAATGCGGCCGGATCACTGCGGGCGGATATGCCAACCGGATCAATCATGTGCCTGTCCGATCATATCAATTTCTCTGGGCTGAACCCGCTGATTGGCGAACCAACCGACGCACGCTTTGTACCGATGAAGGATGCCTACGATCCAGACACTCGCAAAGCCTTGCGAGCAGCGGCGAATGCCGCTGAAGTCGAAATGGCTGACGGTGTTTATGCTTGGTACTCTGGCCCGTCATTCGAGACACCCGCAGAAATCCGCGCAATCGCAATGCTGGGCGCTGATGCCGTAGGCATGTCGACGGTCCCCGAAGTGATCCTCGCGCGGTTCCTTGGGCTTAAGGCCGCTGCAATTTCGACGATCACCAACATGGCGGCCGGCATGAGCGACGAAGCCATCAGCCATGAACACACAAAAGCCATGGCACCCGTCGGTGCCGCCAAACTGGAAAAAGTCTTGCGCGGCTATCTGCGCACGCTTTGATAAGTCCAAATAGGTCACACCATTAGGTCCACGTTGCGGAATTGCTGCATTTGCAGCGTGAATTGCGTCGGAGCATTTGACAGGGACGCTTGAAACGTTTTTGGTGCATGCAGCGGCACAAGCGCCCCGGAATAGCTCATGCAAATTTATCTTCCAATCGCCGAAGTTTCGGTGAACGCCTTCCTATTACTTGGACTTGGCGGAATTGTGGGCGTTTTATCGGGCATGTTTGGCGTCGGTGGCGGTTTTTTGATGACGCCACTGTTGTTCTTTATCGGCATTCCACCGGCTGTGGCCGTGGCGACCGAAGCAAACCAAATTGTTGCATCCTCTTTTTCTGGCGTTCTTGCGCACCTGAAACGAAAGACGGTGGATCTCCGAATGGGGACGGTGCTGCTGATCGGGGGCCTTGTTGGCTCCGGTCTTGGCATCATCATATTTAACTACCTCAAGGCAATGGGTCAGGTCGAACTGCTGGTGCAGCTTTGCTATGTCGTGTTCCTTGGGATGATCGGCACGCTGATGTTCTTCGAAAGCCTGAAGGCTATTCGCAAAAGCAAAAAAGCGGGCGGTGTTTCTGTCCCGACGCGGCGCAAACATAACTGGGTACACAACCTGCCCTTCAAGATGAAGTTTCGGGTATCTGGCCTTTATATCTCTGTCATACCGCCCCTGATTGTCGGTGTTCTGGTTGGTGTGTTAGCCGCGATTATGGGCGTCGGTGGTGGCTTCATCATGGTACCAGCGATGATCTATTTGCTGGGCATGCCAACTAAAGTTGTTGTTGGCACTTCGCTGTTCCAGATCATCTTTGTGACCGCCTTTACTACTATGCTGCACGCGACCACGAACTTTACAGTTGATATCGTGCTTGCCGTTCTGTTGTTGGTTGGTGGCGTGATCGGCGCACAGATCGGCACGCGCATCGGCGTCAAAATGAAGGCCGAACAGTTGCGCATCTGGCTGGCCATCATGGTGTTGGCAGTCTGCGGCAAACTCGCGTTTGATCTGCTTGTTATGCCAAGCGAGCTGTTTTCACTCGGCACTGGGGGCCACTGATGATCCGCTTATTGGTTCTGTTCCTGCTGCTTGCGGCCCCCGTCAACGCCGAAGAAATCGTGCTTGGGCTTAGCCGTGACCAAGTATCCATTACAGCCACATTTGAAGGTTCCGAAATTCTGATTTTCGGCGCGATCAAAAGGGACGCGCCCATTCGCACCGATAGCGACCTTGGTGTGATTGTTACTGTTGCTGGTCCCGATATGCCGGTCACCGTGCGCAAGAAAGATCGGCGTTTGGGGATTTGGGTCAATACTGAATCGGTTGACGTCGATGTGGCACCAACATTTTACGCTGTCGCCACCAACCGCCCGTTGACCGAGATTCTGACCTTTACCGAAGATTTGAACACACGCATTAGCACGCAACGTGCGATCCGTTCTGTCGGGGCGACCGTTGACAGCGCCGAAACCTTTACAGAGGCCCTAATCCGCATCCGCGCCAACCACGGCCTGTACCAGACATTGCCCACAGGCGTATTGGTCCAAGAGGAATCCTTGTTCCGCACTCTGATCCCGTTGCCCGCCAACTTGACCGAAGGTGACTACAAGGCCGAGATTTACCTCACCCGTGGCGGTGAGATCGTTGATTTGTATACAACGACAATTCCCGTCAAAAAGGTGGGTCTTGAGCGGTGGCTTTATAACCTCGCCCATGAAAATGCGTTTCTTTATGGCCTGATGTCGCTTTCGATTGCGATTGCGGCCGGCTGGGGCGCATCGGCGATCTTTACAGTGTTGCGCCGCTAGCCGCGCCCGATATGCGGCATCTTGGTGGCCATCACCATCATCGATTGCACATTCGCTTCTGGCGGCAATGTTGCCATGTGAAAAACTGACCGCGCGACGTCTAGAACGGCCATACTTGGCAGCGGCTCAAGCCCTTGTGCGGCACGCGTCTTTTCAAGGTTCAACACCAAATCAGTCCGCGCATTGCCGATGTCAATTTGCCCGCAAGCGATATCAAATGCACGACCGTCCAGCGATAGCGTCTTGGTCAGACCGCTCACGCCGTGTTTCGTGGTCGTATAACAGATCGAGCCTTCGCGCGGCGTATAAGCCGAAATTGACCCGTTATTAATGATGCGTCCACCTTGCGGCGTTTGGTTGCGCATCTGCCGAAAGGCTGCGCGGGCACACAAGAACATGCCAGTCAGGTTCACGTCGATAACCTGTTTCCAATCCTCGAGCGATATCTGATCGATCGTGGTCTGCGGGCCAAACATCCCCGCGTTATTAAACAGCACATCCAAATGCCCGAAAGCTGCAAATGCTGCG
>Ga0213868_10004071_pt1 | contig 13441 bp, 7 predicted proteins | sample PICome_9_FD_160087 | JGI IMG/M metagenome (GOLD analysis project Ga0213868, IMG submission 160087) | Coastal seawater microbial communities near Pivers Island, North Carolina, United States - PICO127 | ecosystem: Environmental > Aquatic > Marine > Coastal | place: USA: North Carolina | collected...
ATTGTGAATGTCATGACATCACATCTGCACCAAAACAAAGAAATATAAAAAAACGTACCTCCCACAACTACGACTGGCTTACCAGCCTTGTTGGCCATGGAAGCAACAGCACTAGCAGCAGCAAAAGCGTTCTTTTCACTATCCGTCAAGAATTGCAGTGCTTCAGCCTTCGCTCTGAGAGTTTTCCCTTTGGCTACTGCTTCTGCAGCCTTGACCAAATCCGATGTTACATTTATAACTGCCCCAAGAATTGGCCCTCCTTTTGGCATATCTACACCATTCAAAATTTGGTTTTTCAACACAGAGAATTCATAAGGGCAAAACTCTCCTCCGAGAGAGTGTGTCTGCTCTTTGAGGTATTTGGAAATCGTCTCTGGTGACTCTGTAATTTGCTTGGCGATGACTGCTGGATTAAATTCAGAATCGGCATCGTCGTCTCCAGTAATAACGGCAGTCGTCTGTTTACCAAACTTGGACTTGAAAACAGCATATTGTTCTTTCGTCAAAACTTCCCTCAAGACATTTTCATCGAATGAGGGCGACCCCTTCTGAAATTGTGAAAGGTAGGCTGAGATGTTTGCATCGAATTCCTTTCTATCTTTTTCCTTTCCAGAAAATGTGTAATCTTCTGCATTCGGTGAGAGCTTCCCCTCTGGAAAATACTCAGCGTATTCCAAAAGATTCTTCTGAAAATCCTTCACAAATTCATCTGGATTAAATCCACTGTTCATATCTTCTTCTCCTCCATTGACAGCCGAATTCACAATATCTTCAAATGCAGATTTAATAATGGCAAACTCTTCAGGGACAATAGTTCCTGGCTCATTCGTCATTCCTTTGAGAGCCTCCACAAATTCACTATTTCCCGACTGATTGCCTCCGACGACTCCAACAACTGCCAATCCAGAAGAGGATGCAAGCTGCACAGTAGCCATAGCACTAGCTTCTCCCGCACCATAAACTAAAAGTGTTCCCTCTGTTGCGCCGGCCGCAACAGTTCTGAGCGCCGCAGCGCCCTCGGCTGCGGGGTGTAGTAGAGCGAGGTACTCGAGAGGTATTCCTGCAGATGCATCAATATCAAGCTCGCCATAACGCCCATGGATGATAGTTCCCGATGGTGAGATTGCACATGAATCTTTAACGGATAGTTTGTGTGGTGATGAAGTGAAGTCAATGGCGTGTGCTGAAGAGACAGGTTTTCTCTTGTAGGCCATAGGATCTTCTGGTTCTGAGGGGGGAATCATTTATGTGGTAGGGTTAAGAAAGTTAAGAACTGATCTGAAGAAGACATATATGTCATGTGTGAGATACTCACCATCTGCAGGCTTGGCCCAGTACTTTGGAGGCTTCACAGATTGGATAGTGTAGTTTGGGTGAAGCGGTTCATCAAAAGTGTATCCAGCTGAAGATGAAAAGGAGCGGCTTACGAATCCCAACTGAGGCTTTTTAGAAACCGCACGACATGCCGTTCTAATAATATGACACGACAACATCCTATACCAATTTCAATATTGTTTGAAAGGTTTGACGATTGTAGTAGGAGGTGTTTTGAGTTGCTGGAGTCAACCGTAAGCACTCTCAGTTATTGTCGCTGTCTCCATTTCGCGTCCTCGCCTGTGTTGAGAAGAAGGGGAAGAGGAACGTCGCTGGAATTTGCGCCAAAATCGTGAGAGTGTTTGTATGATAGTTAGTACTGCGATTGGCGGGAATGTGTGGTCACAAATTGATATTGTAATTTACAGCTTCTTCCAGACATTGCTAACAGTGGAACTTTGGCTACTAAGAAAAAGTTTGTTTGTATTGTAATACAATATAAATACAAACTACACAGATTGGGCTGTTTTCGTCGATCATCCGACAATCAGCTGGTCATTGTTTTCATCCCCAACCCGACAAAAAAACAGCACTGGTTTTGGCGGGAATGCTCTGACTACGGTGAAAAAAATACAGCCAACAGTTTATATTCTTCTTTTACACCCATACTTAAGTAAGATCGGGGCTTTAGCTCAGGGGCAGAGCGACCGCTTCGCATGCGGTAGGTCGGGGGTTCGATTCCCCCAAGCTCCATTTTGCTATTTTCATTTGTCTTTGGTGTTTCGTCTCTTCTAAATGTTTTAATGCCTAAAACTAAGTAAGTAGTGTAAAGATAACAAACTACACTTTGTATAACAGATGCTCTAAAGTTCAATTACTAGTCCATCATATGCTAGTTCAACTGATGGGTCTTTTGCTTGAATACGCCTATTTGCTTCGTCGTGATCTGGAAAATCGTCACAATTGATTCCAACAATATAGGTTTTTTTCGCCCCAATTATTTTGACTAAATTCATAGCTTGGTCTAATGAGAAGTGAACAGGGTGCGGTATGCTGTAAGACAGAGAGTCAACGACTAAAATATCCGTTGGTGGTAATTCATTTAAAATGAATTCTAATGTTTCTTCTGGCATTCTACTCAAGTCACTAAGATAAACGACGTGAGTCATTTTATCTTCATGCTCACGTTCACTTTTTACTGAAAATGCATAGCCATTGCATATAAAATCTTCTCCGTGAATTACTGGCAAGGGAATCATTCTTAATCCACCAACTACAAACGGTTTGAAATGTGTAACGACATTGAATTCTAGTGAAGCTACATGTCGAACTACCTTTTCTTCCTTTTCTGCGACAGTTATCTCTTTCATTTTCTTTGGAACGAGGTATGGAAACTGTTCCTTGACTCTGTCAAGGCATTGTCCTGATAAGTGAATGTGAAGCGCATCGTCTGCCTTTAAGACATTTCCAAATTTTGTTGCGACAGGTGTAGACATTTGGAAACCTCGAAGATCATCTAAGCCAAGCATGGCATCTGCATGTTCATGAGTTAAAACGACTCCATCAACACTGTATATACCATGTAAAGGCATCCATCTAATCGCAGTTTCTCGAAAGGTTTTCCCCACATCTATAATTACATTTCGAAGGTCGTTCTTAGGTTTATTGCTTTGATTCTCAATCGACTCGTGTGCACTATTATTGAACTCCGCATCGTCGTTATTTTTATGCGATATCAACAAAGATGGGTTGTTGCGATAGTTTTTATTTGCTCTTGGATCTCCCTTTGATGCTAGGATGGAAGTATGACATCTGTTTCTCATGTCATTCTGTATTTTCTCAATATTGCGGTCAACAAAACTGTGCGAATCATCTCGTTCCGGGAACAACATAGAACAAAGTGGTTTTGGGCAACCAGTAGAGGATCCAGTTCCAAGGAACAAAAGCTTCACTCCTGGTTTCGATGAAGGAACAACATTACTTAGAGCATTTGTTTGGGAAGGTTCAGAGGAACATATTATTTCTCGCTCACGAAATATAAAAGCTGTAGAAGATACCGCAGCAATTGCTGCGCCGACTTTAGAAGGGAACTTGAAGCTTCGAATACTCATGGCTTTGTGGGTTTGTAGGAAATGTAAAATGTTGTTCAATCAACAGTCAACAGTCAACAGTGGTGTGCTATGTGCGGTTGCGGTATGGTGTACGGTACGACATACCATACCATAGTATCGTGTAAACCTAATAAAATATCACTCCATTTGCAATATGAACACAGTTACACTCTATGTGGCAATACAAACATATTTTTAATATGAAATGTAACACATAATACACTATTACACTACTAGAAAAAGAATTTCTAATGATGACTTGTGCGAACTCCTTTGATCAATCGTTGTCTCTCTCCAATATTATTGTTCATTCGACTACGAAGAGACGTCCATGTCACGATACCATCACCTTCATATTTTTGATATCTATCCTGAGTTTTAAATTCGTGATCAAGATCCATAATCAGAGCTTTCTCGAACAAAGGATTACGATATTTCAGAGATATGGTCCAGATTCCAAACATAAAAAACATACTGCCAACCAATGTACCCATCCAAAGAATGCCCTGTCCTAAGGCTATCCCACCAACAAAACATAAGTATATACCTCGACCCCAACAACTGTATAAAATTCCAAAGTTTTCTTGTAAAAAATATCGTATTCGTTTTGCAAGGTTTGATTGAAGCACTGTTTTCCATGCCAATTCAGCTATATCGAACTCTTGAAAAACCACCAAATCAGTCCAATTTCCATCTACGAATGATCCAGGTCTTGGTTGTCCCCGCACTATTTCATAACAGACCAAAAGACCCACAAAGAACATGAGATAGAATCCCATGATTATTTTGTCTGCTTCTAGTAAAATGACATGGAATAAAAATGCCCAAGATTCCATCATAATCGTGCATATGGCAAGGAAAAATGTCATATATCTCACTCTTGTCAATAGCTGTGGAACAGTTGTTCCTTCTCCATGTGCTGAATTGAGTTCTCCAATATTCACTTTCCTTTTTCGTCTACCATCTTTTGTGTATTTTGTTGCAAAGAATTGAGTATTGTCGTATGGGGTGGTGTTTTGGGCATTTGAATTTCGTTTCCACCCCCAGAACTGGAACCATGATGATGTAGTAGTGGATGGAAGATTTTGTTTTGAATTTCTGTGATGCGTTGGAATGGATGTGTGGTCATTGGTTGTAGTCGATGATTTGTACTGTTTTTCATAGACATTTGATTTTGTTTTGGGGTTCTTTTGTTGTTTCTTCGTCTTTTTGGATTTCTTCTTTTTCTTAGTAGTAGTTGTTGTTATAGTTTGATTCTTATCGGTTGTAAGATGATCAATAGATGGATCAGTATCAAACCCCTTCACCTTCTTAGTCTTTTTCGATATCTCCTTGGTTTGATGAGTGGATTTTATTGGAGAGATGGGAGGTGGTGGTGGAGGAGATGATGGCATTTCTTTTGGCGGAATGAAAGAATTAGGATTCGTAGTTTCGCCTAAAATATAATACTGATCTGGATAAGATCTCTCACTATCAATTTCTGTTTGTTCTTGTTCTAATGCGTCGTGAAAAATATCCGAATCCGTGTCTGATACGCTCATATTCAAAGCAACCAAGGATCTGATGCATTCATGTGTGATCTGTGATCTGTTATCTGCTTCGTTTTTTTGTTTCTTCGTGTACTATCTAGGTTACTTAGTATCTATTTTAAAAATTCAATATTGGAAACGAGAAGCATTCCATCACTCCATCATTCATTCATTCATTCATTCATTCAATCATTCAATCATTCATTCATTCTTGTATCCTCATCAGTGACTATTGATCAAAGATTCGTGAACAACTGTTTGAAATGATGTGGTATCTTAGTCTTCTCATCTGTCTCCTTGTGAAACAGTCTCATGGTTATGGAGGATGGAGTTCTTCCATTCGAAAGGACATTACCTTCCTACAGCAACAACGTCCATTCCATCTTTTTTCCACGAAGACACCCGACCCCTCGTGGGATTTCAACGAGGATGAGATGGACGGTGCAGAAGATGGAGAAGAGGTGAATTCGTCTCCATCTCTTGGAATTAACATTGGAGCACAGCTCAATCCTCTTAGTTCAGAAGATGTAGAGACGCTTCGAAAAGAAGCTACAGAAAAGATTAACGAAGCCTTTGCTGATCGTTTGGAGGAGCTAGCCAATGTGAGAGAAGAAGTTAGGAAGGATTTTGAAAGAAGCAAGGAAGAACTTAGAGTTGCCAGTGATCGTAGAGCGAAAGAAGAAACAGCAAAATTGATGAATAAAATTGATAAAATCAGTGCTGACTTTCTAGATAAGAATGAGGAACTACGGAGTGGAACGAAGATGGCTGCTCAAGCAGATAAAAATATGGTAGGGAAAGGACTTGAGGTTGGTTCTTGGGGAAGAATTAGTGGTATGAATGTGCTTACTAGTGCATCTGGTGGAATGTCTCTTGGTGTTTTAGGTAGTGTCGATGCTGCAACCAAAGACCTTGACTCCAAGGATGGTGAAACACTTAGTAGTAGTCTTTTAGACAAGAGAATTTTATGCATTTGTGATAGCAATCAGGTAAGCTTTATTATTGTGATTTCCCTACTAAGTATTAGTACAATTGTGACAAGGAACTCAACTTCCCTGTTCCTTCACATAGGATAAACATTTACTACCCGTTGTAAAACGCTTTGAAGAAATCATCAATCAAACGTTTCCAAAGCCCGTCAAGTTTGATATCATTAGTCCAACATCAAATATTCCCATGGGTGGAAATAATGCGCAATGTGTAATCATTTCTTCTACTAGTCTTTCAGGACAGTCATCCGCTGAAGCAATTTTAGGTCGTCTTTTGAAGAGAACCATTGCACCTGGAGGTGGAATGGTGAGTAAGCCTCCCTCGCATATTGTAATCATAAGTCCTTTGGGAACAGAGAGGATTGAGGTGTTTCCATATTCTATGCAAAATATGATGGGAGGTGGAAAATTGAAGAAGGCAAGAGAAGTTGAAGAGGTTGCAATGTCCACTGTAAAAGGTCGATTCATTTCAGATGGTTCTATTCCAGCATTAGATTACACAATTGTGAAACTAGGTCAAATTGTGGATGACGCAAAAATATCTGATAAAGAGAGTGTTTTGAATATGCAACCTGGTGACTGTCTCGATGGTAAAGTTGGCGTTAATGCTGCTGCCAATGTGTTGGTCCAAGCTGTGACAATGCGCCCTACAGCACGCAATGCAACCATGTCAGTTGTTGGTGCCATTGGAACAAACGAGAGTATTGACGACGAAATTTGGGAGGATTTCTTTATTCGCTTAGAAGGTCCAGAATTGTGGAGGTCTTCAGATCTAACCACCGGTCCTGATCTTGAGCAATCTTTTGAGGAGCTATCCGTGTATTTGAAAGAATGGTCAAGTAGATTTGAGAATGGGGCTAAGGGAACTGGTTTAACTACTCCAGTATCAGTCTCACGGTCGACATTTCGTGGGGATGCCGAATCATCTGTTGTAAGTCGTAAGTTTGGTGTCATGCTCCAGTTTAAACAAACAAATACTGGGTCTAGATACAAGTCGAAATTGGAGGAAAAAGAAATAGAAAAACAAAGCAACAGCAGCGGCAAACCCGTTGCAACACCTGTTCAAAGTTCAAAACAGAAGAAAGAAGGGGGTGTAGAGGTCATTGTAGAACAAGTAGGAACGGGGTCAGAATCAAGTACCTTACGCGTGAGAGCACGTCGATGCAATATGGATGACAGCACTATCGTGAAAGAGATGAGTGAGGAAACTATCCTAAAAAGTTTGATAGATGCTATTAATGTTTGGAATAAGCGTTAAGATAACAAGAATCGCATAGATTTCGAAAATATATGATATGCATATTTTTCCCTCTGAATCAGATAATAAGAATGATCTGTATTCAGTGTTCACTCAGTTGAAACAAACTCCCTAGAATCATCTCCTCGTCTCTATCGTACTCCGATGAGACAATTTCTTGCCATTCTTCACCAAACAGATCAAGTTGGCTCAAATCCAACAGTTTCGGCTTTGTTTGTATTTTACATGAATCCCCATCGCATTTACCTTTAGAATTATCTTCCTTGTGTTGATGATCACCGAGCTCATCGCAACGGAATTTGCTAGGCCAATATGCTGCTTCGTCGGTAAGCAATGTACAATCTTGGTAACACTCTATCTTGTCATCCACGACGAAATCAATATGTGCACTACCTGAGGCGGGTTTATGGATAATGGCTCTATGCCCGCAACGACCTTCAAGGCGATGCAGGTGCCTTGAATGTAAGCAAGCATTTGGCTCGCTGTCTGGTAAGAATTTCGCATGATCGTGACTATGGGAATGATCATGGTGTCCTACATTTAGACTAGAACCATCTTGAGAACCGTATTGGGAAGCCATTCCACTTATTTCAGATGACGGAGGATATAATCTCGATTTGAGACGTGCGATTCGTCTTCTTTCACTCTCAATCGCTTTCTCGGCAAACTCTAGGTATAACTCATCGCACTCTTCCGTTTGCTCCATAGAGAAGCCTGAACTCAAAAGAGACTTCTTAAATAACGTTGCCGCCTCTGTATTAAAATAGTTCAAGGCTCTATTCATTTTTGTTTCGCGAGATTCAGAATTTTGATTGGAAGAATCAAACGATATGCTTGCAGGATGTCCGTAACGTTTTTTTGCCTGAAATGTGACAGCAGATTTTTTGACATCAGTGGCGTCACTCTGTGATCCCTCGCTGGCGATGCTACATGGATTCGTCTGACTTTTCAGTTTTCGAATTCGTCTACTTAATTGATTCTTTCTTTGACTTAACCTAACGTTATCCTTGTCGTAAACGATGCCATCGCGTCCTTTGATGAATACGAACCCACCAAGTTCAAGTGCTTTTTGAAGTGGCATTTTGGTATCAGCTAATCTCGCATTCAAGGCAATTTCCATCCGAGAGTCTCCTTTGCGACCCAGCTTGGAAGGATTTGGATTAGATCCGGCTTTGTGTTTTTTGACCGGAGGCATTTGAACTAGTTATGTGATATGAAACTCGTAGGCAATTGAAATCCTGCAGGTGATTCGTATTTCGAGATTCTTTCGGTCAGCTGCTGACGTCGGGCTGGCTTTTTAGCCCCCTGTGTTTGGCCACGTGCGTGACACCGTACGTCCAGAGGGGACAGGCCGTTTTTTTTCATCCTTCGTCCACCATCCACCGTCCACCAAAATTGTCCGGGAAAAACTATGTGTTGCACATATATCTGATTCATAGAGTCATGGGAAGAAGAAAACGATATCGCGATGATGAGTTTGACGATACTGTAGAGAGAACTTATTTTGGTCAAATATCCAAAGAAGACGAGATAGAAGCATTAAATGCAGAAAAAGGCGATAAAATACCGGATGATGATGCTTCTCAAATAGAAAGAAATAGAGAGAAAAAACGTTTGAAGAAACAACGTCAAAGGGAGAAAAAAGAAGCGTTGAAAAAAGAAGAAGAAAAATCCAAAGCCGCAAAAGAAAAAATTGAACAGGAAAAGGTGAAGACTCGGGAAGAAAAGTTAGAGCGGAAGAAACTTGAAAAGAAGGCACCTGATGAAGATAAATTTATCACCACTCATAAAGGAGTCAAATATTGTGATGTATTAGTAGGTAAAGGACCCGTAATTGAAGATAGGAAGAAGGTGACCGTGAAATATATTCTCCGTTCAAAATCAAAACAAGGGAAAGTATTAGATTCAGGCTCAAACTTCTCCTTCAAGATGGGTAAAGGTGAGGTCATCCCTGGGTGGGAGATAGGGTTATTAAGAATGAAACAAGGGGGTATTCGACATATAATAGTTCCCCCAGCTGCTGGATATGGTAATAAGGATATTGGTGGTGGAAAAGGTGTTGATCTTTATTTTGAAGTGACATTATTGAAGTGTTGATATGTTGATTCTGTGCCTGGCTACGAGATCACACATTCCAAATCATTGCACATTGTACATAATATATATTTTAAAAATAAGAAAATCAAAACATACTGTAGTATCTATTAATCGTCGAGAAGTATTTTTCCATCTTTGTCCAACTTCATATGTTTCAACGGAGCAAATGTTCTCCTATGGATCTTGCTCGCGCCGAACTCTTTTACTTTCGCCATATGTAGCGCTGTTGGATAACCCTTATGCTGCGCTAGATCATACTCTGGGTAGAGTGAATCATATTCATGCATAAGGCGATCTCTCGTCACCTTCGCTAAAATCGAAGCAGCGCCTATACAATACTCTCTAGAGTCACCCTTGACCATAGCCTCGCAATCGCACGGCATATCCTTTGGCAGACGGTTGCCATCAATCAAAGCATAGTAATCATTACTACCTGCAACTTTTGAAATGTCTAGACTTTCTGGCTTTCCAGTGGAATCGTTGGAACCACACACAACGTAACAACCTTCGATCTCCGATGATGATTTTACTTGTCTAGTACCGCCTAAATCAGTACGTAAAGGTACCTCGATTATGGCCTGAACAGCTGCTTTCATAGATTCAAGAGTAGCTTGTAAAATATTGATTTCGTCAATTCTTTTGGCATCAGCGATAGCAACAGCCCAACGTGCATTAGGACTGGACACAATTTTTTCATACAATGCTTCTCTGTCCTCTTCTTTTGTCAGTTTCTTTGAATCTGTAATACCGGGGATATTCGTAGGAATGATAGCTGCTGCTGCAACAACTGGTCCGGCTAAAGGTCCTCGCCCTGCTTCATCGACGCCAATGATTTGCAGCGTAGGATTTTTTCTTTTCAACGATTCTTCTTTCGTTCTCGGTAGGAATGCATCTTGAATCTCATCAGTATTCAGCGCTGGCTTCTTCGCTTTTGAAGTCGACAGTTTGCGTTTTTTTGTTGTCATTGGTGGCTCCGACGCATCGGATGGATTAGCTGTTGTGAACAAGGAAGATACCATATGTCCGTGAATACGGGGGCTTCTCCTCGGTAGAATGAGGGCAATTGGAGGTTTCATGACTTGGTTATTGGTAGCAATAAGGTGCGCCTCTGATGTAAAGGTTCTAATCAGGATACAAAAAGATATATGGATTATCTTTAGCATAGATAGAAGATGAAACTGATTGATTGGTTTTCATTGTTTTTGACTTTGAACTTTGACTTTTGACTGACTTTTCGACGGTTTTGATGTGAAACGCTTGTTTACAGATATTAAAGAACTTAAAAATGTTAAAAAAGTACAAAAGCATTCTTACTTTATCATTCTTTGGATAGAAACAATAGACTACAGACTTCATCAGGATTTAGGTGCTATTGGCATTATGGGTATCACAAGTGGTACAGTAGTTCCTTTAATATTCACTAAGATTTTGAGGTATTTCGCCTTAGTGGTGAACTTTGAAGTCGTTGGACAACCTACCGCATGAATGAAGAGCACTATAACTTTGGACTCAAATAGTAGAAGTTCCGCAAGATTTCGTGTGCCAGTAGGACTCGGTGGTAAAGGTGCTTGAGCTATACCTTCCACATTCAATACTTTTTTCTTCAATCTATCGTCTGAAGTAATTTCAAGCATCTCGTCCCTTTTCCGTTTTGTAGACGCATCAACAGAAAATATTTGATCCGGAACTCTTATTAGATTTTCAGACACACCAACATTTTGTATAAGAACTCTAAGTTCCACAACTGGAAGTGAAATATATTTGGAATTGTCTTTATCAAATGAGAGGACGCTTCTCCTAGTTTCTCCATTACTTCGTTCAACGGCAGACACCCATGCACAAATACTATTACGAATTTCGCCCCTTCCTAAAAATATATTTCCTTGATGAAGGCATCGAGGGCGAACAATTGCATCGTTCATATGCCGATAGAGGCATAGCATGTTATCGTTCGGCCCTTCTTTTTTTGATGGAGTAACATCATTTTCGCCTAATGCATCCTTTCTCTCTCTGACATTATAAGCTCCAAATCGTTGATAGCAAAGGTTTGTCCATATGACATCCTGCTTCAAGCAAGATAATCTAGATTTCCAATATCTTGATGTTGAGACAGCTCTCATAATAGATCGTGGGTCTAAGAATGATCCAACAGCAATGCATATTTTTTCATCCTGCCAAATGGTATCGACGCCAAGGACGCTTTCCACTTCAGTACGTTGACGCTTTCCTGGTGAATTTTCAATGAAAGTACTTGGTATTGGACCGCATTGGTCTATATCGTCAAAAGATCCACTATCGCTTACACGGTTAGAACCATATATATCTTCACCATGTTTTCTCTTTTCCACATTCAACATAGTCAGCTTATCACGATTACTATCTTTCGCAAGATTATTATCTTCGAGATAATGTGATGACATGTTTACCGTCCGGGTATAAATCTCTTTTGAAGACATTCGTTCCTTTTTCAGTTCAACTAATTCCCTCATAAGAGCTTCACATTCAGCATTCAACTGCTGAATGATGGTTGCAGCAGATCCTACAAACGAAGGCCTATTCCACTTTTTGGCAGCTTCTGCGGTTTTTATCACCTCATCTGTCATGGATATGGTAGCTTTCGAATATTCAGCGGCTTTATCGCAATCCATAGTCCAACATTTTTCCAAATTTAGTCGCTCTTTCGCTTGAGATCCAGCTAGATTGATTGACAATTCTAGTCTTTCGATGGATTCGTTTAATTTGACTCTGGCATCTTTGGCTCGTTGTTTCTTACGTTCATACGACACACCTTCAGTATTAGTTGACTTAATCACGGTTTGTGGCAACTTAGTAACATTAGAAGGCTTCAGAGTTGAGGATGGTTTCTGGAATTGCAAATGAAGCGCAGTTGGTGGTTGCGGAACACTAGGTACACTATGATTATCACCGAATCCAAACTGGGATCTTTTATTTGTAGCTTCGATGATTGAGGGAGTTGATATATTCGAAGAAATTGCGTTTATTGGATGAGGTTTTGCAATGGTTGCTGCTTGTGAAATTGATGCTTTCGTTTTCTCCTTTGCCAAGGATAAAGAAGAGGGTACAGTATTATTAGGTAATACCGCCTTGGATGATATCTGATTCATGGTATTCGTCGATTTCTTGATCATAAGCGAAGTAACATTTGTCTCACCCGTTCCTCCTGATGGTCTTGAATGTGGTGGTGGATACGAGATACTAGGTTTTGAAGATGGTATCTTTGGACCATCCTTTGCTAGGAATGATGGGTTGATATTTTGTGGTATAGGCAGGGGTTCTCGTCTGGCATAAAGGGTTGAAGAAGGATTATTCGTCATATGTGCGGTATCCTCAGTAACAGCATCCAATGCATCATGCACATCTTTTGTGATTCCTGCAACCATGGTCCCTATTGAACTCATAAGTGCTCCTGCTGAGCTGTAAGCTGCCGATTTGCTGGATCGCATGTCACTCCCTAAGAAATGTTCCGTCAGTGTCACATCAGCCTCATTCAAGCGAATGATTTCATTTATGAGGTCATCTTCTCTATCATATATACTCCTAACTCCCGTACTACTTGATCGTCGAACAGGAATATGGTAGGCATGAGGTATTTTAGCATTTTCTTGTACCTCCATATGTACTGCTCGTGCATCATTGAGATGGAACGGTGTTGATGACATTCTATTCTCCAGTGGATCGAAATGTGATTCCTCTGGCTGATCAAGATCGTCATCATCGCCCATGAGATGTTGTATAGGGGAGTTCAGCAGAGCATCAAAATACGAAGAATCTTCTTCCATGTTTTGTCGAGCGTGTCTGTTGTGTTCATCTTCTGGTCTGATGTGTTCATCTTCTGAATATACAGAACTCATGGTTCCAAGCAGTGAAGTTCCTACTTCGTCTGTAGGATATATCCTTTTTAAAACAACGTGTAGGAATTTTTCAGAATATAAAAAGGAATGTTGGGTGTTGTGATAAGTGAAACAGTTACCCGCCAAAGGAAGTACGTGTGGAATGTGAAGTAGATAGATAGCTAAGTAAGTAGTTGTCCATTCACTCTTCAGAGAAAAGAAGATGCGGGACGCGGTAGAAAAGTGTGTGGGTCCAAACGAAAAACGGGTCTGGCGAAAAAATGTGAGGGAA
>Ga0213868_10004073_pt1 | contig 13440 bp, 12 predicted proteins | sample PICome_9_FD_160087 | JGI IMG/M metagenome (GOLD analysis project Ga0213868, IMG submission 160087) | Coastal seawater microbial communities near Pivers Island, North Carolina, United States - PICO127 | ecosystem: Environmental > Aquatic > Marine > Coastal | place: USA: North Carolina...
AAAGAGACAGAAATATTCTGACCAGCAATTTTTGCAGAATTTTCAACTGCAGTATTTCCTGCTAAGATTATCAAATCAGCCATTGAAACTTTTTTAGATCCATTTGACTGATTAAAAGCTGACTGAATAGATTTTAAAACATCTAAAACTTTATCCAAATTATTTGGATTATTAACCTCCCATTTATTTTGTGGAGAAAGTTGTAATCTAGCTCCATTTGCTCCCCCTCTTTTATCAGTACCTCTGTAAGTAGATGCAGATGCCCAAGCAGTAGATATTAATTGGGAATTAGATAGCCCTGAATTAGTTATTTCAGCTTTTAAAGAATCAATGTCTTTATTATCAATTAATTCATAATTTACAGCAGGTATAGGATCCTGCCATATCAATACCTCACTTGGAACCTCTTTTCCTAAGTATCTTGAAATAGGACCCATATCACGGTGAGTTAATTTATACCAAGCTCTTGCAAATGCGTCTTCAAGTTCTTCTATATTTTCATGGAATCGTTTTGATATTTCAAGGTATTTAGGATCTTTTATTAAAGCTAGGTCAGTAGTTGCCATCATTGGCGCATGAGTTCTTGAACTATCGTGAGCATCTGGAACAGTCCCAGCACCTTGGCCATTTTTAGGAGTCCATTGTTGAGCTCCAGCTGGACTTTTAGTAAGCTCCCATTCATAACCAAACAATGTATCAAAATAAGTACTATCCCATTTAATTGGTGTTGGAGTCCACGCACCTTCAAGTCCGCTTGTAATTGTATCAACCCCTTTACCTGACTTAAATGAATTCTTCCATCCAAAACCCATTTGTTCAATACTTGCTCCTTCTGGCTCTGGACCAACATTTGATGGGTCTCCAGCTCCATGAGTTTTTCCAAAAGTGTGTCCTCCTGCTATTAATGCAACAGTCTCTTCGTCATTCATCGCCATTCTTGCAAAAGTTTCTCTAATATCTCTTGCTGAGGCAAGGGGATCTGGATTACTATTTGGACCTTCAGGATTTACATAAATAAGTCCCATCTGTACGGCCCCGAGTGGGTTATCTAACTCTCTATCTCCTTTGTATCTCTCATCTTCAAGCCAATCGGATTCAGGTCCCCAGTAAATATCTCCTTCAGGTTCCCAAACGTCTTCGCGACCTCCTCCAAATCCAAATGTTTTAAAGCCCATTGATTCTAATGCACAATTTCCTGTTAATATCATTAAATCAGCCCATGATATCTTTTCACCATATTTTTGCTTAATTGGCCATAACAATCTTCGTGCTTTATCAAGGTTACCATTATCAGGCCAACTATTTAAGGGAGCAAATCGAAGAGTTCCAGCTGATGCACCTCCTCTTCCATCTCCAATTCTGTAAGTACCAGCACTATGCCAAGCCATTCTAATAAAAAATGGCCCATAATGACCATAATCTGCAGGCCACCAATCTTGGGAATCTGTCATTAAATCATAAAGGTCTTTCTTTAAGGCGTCTAAATCTAAACTTTTAAACTTTTCTGAATAATTGAAGTCTTTATTAGTTGGTCTAGTTACAGGCGAATTTTGATGTAATATCCTAAGATTTAATTGATTAGGCCACCAACTTGAATTTGAATAAGCACCAGCTGAAGTGTGTTTTTTTGAAGCTGGGGCAAAAGGACATTTTCCAGACCCATCTCCGTTAGAATTTGATAAGTTTTCCATCTTATATATGATTTAGTTAAAAGATATTTTAAAGTTGTAATTAGTTCAAAATCAAATTTATAAATTTATAATAAACAACTTCTTAATTTATTGTTATAAGTAAGTTAAGGCTAGTAATTTAGAAAGATTATAAATTAAGGGTGTTTTTTAAACCAAGCTAAAATATGTGCCACTTTAGTAATTAAATTACTAGGTCTATTAGCAATTGCATGACTAGCTTCTGGTATTTCTACTAATACAGTTGGGATTTTTCTAAGTTTTAACCCATGATATAGTTGTTTTGCTTCAGAGGGAGGTGTTCTTAAGTCTTCCATTCCTACCATTACCATCGTTGGTGTCTCAATATTTCCGACTAATGAAATGGGTGAAAAATCCCAATATTCTTGAAAGTTTTCCCATGGTTGACCGTCGAGCCTAGTGTCAGAGTATTGAAAGTAATTGTCTGCAGTAAGTGTTTTGCTAATCCAATTCATCACTGGCTTAACAACAACTGCAGATTTAAATCTGTTGTTTTTACCAATCATCCATGCAGTCATTAACCCGCCTGCACTTCCACCTGTAACATATAACATGTTTTCATTAGCAATTCCATTTTTAATACAAAAATCAACCCCGTCCATTACATCCAAATAGTCTTCTGCGGGATAATTGTGGTGTAAAAGATTTGCAAACTCTTCTCCATAGCTCGTACTTCCTCTTGGATTAGGATAAAAAACTATATACCCAGCAGCGGCAAATAATTGCACTTCAGCAGAGAATCTGCTACCATAGTTTGAGATAGGGCCTCCGTGATTTTCAACTAAAAAAGGATATTCTTTTTCCGGGTTATAGTTGGGAGGATAAGCTACCCAACCTTGGATATCACGATTATCAAAACTTGATTTATACCAAACTTCCTCAACCTTAGCTAAAGTTTTATTTTTTAAAAGCTCATCACTTAAATTAGTAATTTGATTTGTTTTTTTTTCATTAACGACCGTAAGTTCAGAGGGGTGCATATAACTTGTATTAGTATAGGCAATTACTCCATTTTTTGAAACGGAGAACGAGCCTCCACCGTATGGTCTGCCAATACTATTTCCTCCTAAATTTTTTGCTAAATCTTTATTAGTTCCTTCTAAATTTATATATGCAATTTTAGTGTCTCCAAACTTATCATAAGTACAATAAATCCCTTTATTATCAGATGACCAATAAAAACTACTAATGCTGGAGTCTATATTGAAGCTAAGCACTCTTTTGTTTTTACCATTGCTATCCATTATTAAAAGTTCAGTATTTTGATATGCCTGAACCCTGTCTGCAAAACCTAAATATGCTATATATTTTCCATTTGGAGATTCTTTAGGGGAAAAATCTGGACCTTTTCTATCAGTTAACGAATTAATTTTTTTGTCATTTACACCAACTGAATATATCTCACTGTTTCTAAATTCATATTCCCATGAAGTTGATCTGTTTGAAGTGAAGTAAATTTTTGAATTGCTCTTGGACCATGACAACGGGCCTGTGTGATTAAAATTTCCAGAGGTTAACTGTCTAATTCCTGAGCCTTCTGCAGAGATTGAAAAAACATGAGTGAAACCAGTATCAATGTAGCCTTTACCATCAGCTTCATGATAAAGTCTATCTGTAATTCTAGCTGTCTTAGCCCAGTTGGCCCCAGTTGGTTTTTTAGGCATAGTTACAAGAACTGGTGGAGATGTTTTAACTTTCATAGTAAAAGCTAAGTTTTCTCCATTTGTAGACCAAACTAAGTTGGATGGGCTCCCCTCTAATTGAGATATTCTTGCATATTTACTACTGTTTTTCCAATATACATATATTTCCGGTCCTTGATCGGTAGAACTTATAAATGCTATTCTATCTCCACTTGGGGACCATACGGCACCATATTCTGCAGATTCTATTGAAGTTAATTTTTGGTGATTAGTCCCATCTGAATTAACAATCCAAAGGTTACCAACAGAACGGTCTTTTAAAATATCAAAAGACATTCTTCTATATACAATCACAGATCCGTCTGGATTAATTTGAGGATTAGAAACATATTGCAAATCAAATACGTCCAAGTCTTTAAATACTGGATCAGTATTTTGTGAAAAACTAGAAAACTGAAAAAAAACACATAAAAAAATTAAAAAATATTTCATCTGTAATAAAGATTATTTAGTTAGGTCAAATTTATGAGAATACTTTAATCCAATTATTTTTCTGTCAACTGGTTCAATTCTATCTATATCTTTTTGAATTCTATAAAAAACACCAATTTCATTATTTTTTTTGATTTTACGACTTAATTTCATCGTCAATCTATAAAGATTATTTCCATTATCTTGATTATCTTTTTGAAACTGATTAAACAACTCTCCCTCAACTTTGACAACAGTTTTTATTGTTTTAATCTTATAATTAACACCAGTCCTAAGACGAGCAAATTGATTAGGGATATCAGATATTCCTAATTCATTAGAGTTTTGATAGCTTAGTCTGTATGTAAGATCTACAATTCCAACATCGTGCTTATAACTAATATCTGTTTGATAACGAAACTTAGAATCTATCCCTTGAACATTTCCCTGTGTATCATTATCAGATATAAAACGTCCTTTTACAGCAACCTTAAAGTCTTTAAAAAGCTCATAATTAAACCCAACCTGAGTAAAGTATTTATCAAGCAGTGCCAGATCATATTTCTGTCTTACATGTTGTGCTAAATCAACTGAAAACTTTTTAGTTATTTTTAAAGATACTTCGGCTATTCCCCAACCCTCTAAACCTTCATAAGTAGAAGGGGTAAGAGGTGCATCTTCAAATATGGATGATGGAGTTAATTCTAACTCAGAATTTGCTGTCGCAAACTGAAAAGCAAAAATCATAAAAACAAGTTGAAAATTTTTTAAAGTCATAATTAAAAATTAAGGTTTATATCTTATTGTAATTTGTGCAGTATCTCTTAAAAAATTGACATCTCCAATTTCTAAATCATGAATTTCAACACCCAATCTTTGTTCTAAATCTTTTTTTAGTTTTTCGTGATTATCAGGGTGTATATTTTCAATAGTTTCATAGACTATTTTTTTTGATAATAAAAAATTACTTATCCAATATAACTCAAGCCAATATAAGCCAAAAACAATAGCTGAGTTTGCTGTAATAATTTCTATATAACTCATTTTTTTATTGGACAAAGCGTTCATCACAGAAATTCCAATAATTACAAACAAGTAGGTCATTTCTTTTACATCTAAAGGAACTGTTCGATATCTCAATATTCCAAAAATTGCAAAAAGCCCAAGTGCCATACCTAAATCTAATTCATATTTTTTCAAAGTGAAACAAAGAAAAAATACGACAATGCCAATAGCATAAAAGGTGAAAAAATAATCTTTGTCCTGATTATTTTTATGATAAATGTATTTTACTATAGCTGTTAAAAAAAACAGATTAATAAAAAATCTTAATATCATTTTATAAAAGTCATCATCAAATAGTGGTATGTCTAAAAATTCCATTTTTTAATTATTTAATTTATTTATTTTTAAGTTAATTTCTTTAAATCGATTCGATTTTATATTGTCTATAATATTGGATATTCCAATACAATATTTACTAAAGTTAGTTGGCAAGATACTCATTGACTTCAAAGCTCTATTTATTGTTGTATTTAATCTCTTCCCTTCTTGCTTAATTTCAACAACTACAAGTTTGTCAAACTTTTTTTCATCAGTTCCAAAACTAAAAGATAAATCTACGTCAATAGTTATTCGTTCAGATTCATTTTTATTGACTAGAGTCATTCTACTAAAATTATTATACAGTGATGGTTCTAGTAATAAATTATTAATATTGCTTTTTGTTATAAAATCTTTAGATTCTGAAGTTAAATTCGTTTCAAAATCTTTGATTTGTGTTCTAATCTTATTAGTTATTCCAAGATTATTTTTTTTCTTGATTTCTAAAAAACATATATCTGAGACCAAGTATTTTCTCATTCTAATCTTATATCTATTTAGCTTTCCATTGTGATGATCTTTAAAACACTTTTTATTTTCAGAATCAAAATATAGCGTGGAATATTTCATTAACCTTTCTTGGTCTATCTCAAGAATTTTATAATCATCATAAAGTTTAGATAAAACCTCTAACAATTGAGATTCTTTTAAAATAAACTTAGTATCAACTCTCTTCATTAGTGAAACACTATTCATTTCTGCTAATGTAGTTTTGTCAAAGTTTAAAAGATTAAATCTATCCATAAATTTTGATTAAGCTCTATTGTTTAAAAGTGGATTTACCAATGAAAACCAAAGCCAAGGAACAAGTGCTAATAAAATAGATGTGGGATAACCATAAGGAAGCTGAGGGCTTTCTCTTTTATTTTCTAAAATTTGATATTTTTTTGATGCTTTAAAATGGTGATCGCTATGTCTTGTTAATTCATAAAGGACAATCCTGCCTATGAAGTGATTTGAATTCCAAGAATGATGAGATTGAACTCTTTCATATCTTCCAGAAGGAAGTTTTTCTCTTAACAAACCATAGTGTTCTATGTAATTAATAGTTTCTAAAAATAAAAAAGATAATACTCCTATAATTACAGCTAGAAATAACCCATAAAATCCAAAGAATGAATAAATAACTAATAGGTAAGCAAGCTCAAAAATAGTATAATAAAGCATGTCATTTTTGATAGATAAGAATCCTGAATTTTTGATTTTTAATAATTGTAATTGAAGTCTCCAAGCACTTATATACTGACCCATTACTGATGTAAACCAAAAGCTATAAACAGTTTGATTAAATTTTGCAGTTGCAGGATCCTTTGGAGTTGCTACATTATTATGATGTCCAAAATTATGCTCAATATAAAAGTGCATGTACAAACATGGTAGATATAATAATTTAGACAGGCACCTTTCGATTAAAGGTTTTCTATGACCCAACTCGTGTCCAACATTAATTGCATTAGTAGCGAGTAAAATTCCTAAAGACAAGACCATTCCAACAGTTTCAAAAAGATCTAATTCTAATTGATTTAGATTATAAAAGCCTAAGGCTAGTAAAGCAAACACAAATGGAATGTTTAGATATAGTAGTATATCAAAGAAGATATTGGAAAGTTTATTTTGAACTTCAGATTTTGTATACTCCTCTTTTGATTCAACCTCTTTGAAAATCGTTTCTAAAACAGGGATGATGACAAATGCATATATAAGGGTAGTGTAAGTAAAAAACCCTTCAGATGTAATTGAAACAAGTGTAGCTACTGGAATTGTGTAAGCAAATAAATATTTTAAATCCTTCATAATCATATATGTTATTTATAACATATTTATCTTCTAAAGGTATAAAATTATTATTTATGTTTTAATCACTAATTTTTATGCAAATTAACTTATAAGAAACACTATAATTTATACTTAACTGACAATATAAAATTACGACCTAAATCATGAGTATAAAGTCTAAGTCTATTTAAATAGTTTTTATAAGTGGTGTTTAGCAAGTTATTAATTTTAAATCCTAGATTTATAGATTTATTTTTATCTATACGAATGTCAATTCTAGAGTTAAAATTTAGTAAGTGATAAGCTCTTGGAGGTGTGCTTAAATCTATATATTCATAAGTCTCTGTAGTTGGAATATATACTTCAAAATTATTATCTGGATATTTATTTTGCTTAAAAGTGTATTCACTTTGTAGGGAAATACTTAAATTATTTAAATCAGAATTAAAATATACAATCTCATTTTTGATATTTGCAGGAGGCATATCTATTAAAGGATTATTCAATTTTGTGTCTGTACCTTTTATTACAGAAGATTGATGAATAAGGTTTATGTATTTATTTAATTTGTACTCGACATTTAAGTCAGCTCCAAATAATTTTGCGTCGGTTTGTCTATATTCCCATAGTGAAAAACTACCACGAATTGTCTGCATTATTTCAACAGGTTCGATTACAATAAAATCCTTAATGGTATTAAGAAAAGAATTAAATATTAGACTAAATTTTTCATTGCTTTTTTGATAGGTAAATCCAAAATTATGTCCAACTTCAGACTTAAATCTAAGATCTCCCAACTCAATCCTTGCAGAAGCGTGATGAAGACCTTCACTAAATAACTCGGATGGATTTGGGCTTCTTGATGACATAGCATAATTAAAAAATATCGTGTTATTATTGTCAAATAAAAATTTTGATCCAAGCGTTGCAGAAGCATTATTAAACTCTAACTTTGGGTTGGTTAAAATTTGATTTGCTAATACTTCAACAATAATATCACTAAATTCTTCTCCATAATCTCTAGATTCCCAAAAGGACTTTTTGTAATATTTGTAAACGTCCATATAGGTATAATCATAACGAAGACCTCCCTCTATAATCCATTCTGGATTTAACTTGTAATCAAATATTGAATATACCCCTAAATCATATTTTTCGTAGTCAGGGATAAGTCTTCTAACTCCAGTTTCTGGATCAGGAAAGTTTTTTTGATATTTCCCAACTATTCCAAGATTTAAATTTAAATTATTTGAAAATCTTGAGTCAAAATCTAAACTTAGGGAATGTGTCGTTAATTCAAGGTCAATTGAAGGGGTATTACGGTCATCTCCTCTTCGAATATCAAACTCTTGTCTTTTATTAGATTGAAAATCATATTGAAAATTGAATTTTCCTAGATCAGTAGTTTTGAAAAAATTGAATTTTGCTAAATTGTGTTTTATCTTTTGTTTTGGAGCACTAATATCATATGTAAAGTCCTCAATAATTAAAGGAATTCCACTTGTAATTCCTCTAAATATGTCTTGGGCTGATACTAAATGTGATGCTCTTAAAATACCTGTCTCATTATTAAAAAAAGAATAATAAACTTCAAAGCCATAATCAACTCTGTTTAATCCGGTCTTAAGAGAAAAATTTCTTTCTGAGAGTCCAGTGTTGCTCATTATATAATTGGATGTTTTATAATCTCCAAAACGCTTAAAAGTACCTTGAAGTCTTGTATACCAACCCTTTGAATTAGTCTTAGTGATGTCGGTAGTTATTGTCCCTCCTTTTCCGTTGGTTGAAGCTGAAGAATATAGTTTGCCATAGAGACTATCAATTAACTTGGTCTTAAGTGTTTCAGAAATAATAACTCCCCCAAGTGCACTACCGCCATACTTCAATGCGCCTGCTCCTTTAATAAGTGAGATTTTTTCAATTGAGTTGATATCAATACTTGGAGCATGATCAATTCCCCACTCATGATCTTCCATTTTAACATTATTGTTAATAAGTAAAACTCTACTACTATGTAGACCGTTTATTTGAGGTTTAGCTATTGAACTTCCAGTGCTAATAGTAGAAACACCTGGAATAGTTTTTAATACATCTGCAATTGAATTGTTAGAGTAATCCTCTAATGTCTGTTTTGAAACTTTATTTTCAAATACAGATTTTGATTTACTTTTAAAATTACTTTTAACAATAATTTCATCTAATTCATTAAGATGATGCTCCATCCTAATAGTTTTGATGGTGTTGTTTTTTACTTTTATTTCTGTTTGAACAGATTCACAATCTTCATGAGATATTTCAATGAAATATTCCTTATTACATAAGTCTTTAAAGACATATTCCCCCTTAGAATTTGTTTTAACTTTTATATCCAATTCTTTTATAAAAATTGAAGCGTTTTGTAACACAGAGCTATCATGAAGATCAATCACCTTTAGGGTTAAAGAAGAATTGCAGTCCTGTGAATATATAGGACTATTAAATAATATTAGAATTATAAAAAAAAATAGCATTGGTGTCTTTTGAACATCAATGCTATTTAGATATGCATTTATGAAAATCATTATTCCACAGTTACATCAAAAGTAACTTCGATATCAGTTTCTCCACCTGCATTTTCTAAACCAGTATTAGGTTTATTTGGCTCATGTCTTAATGTGAATGTTAGTCCTCCAGAGCTTGCCACTCCAGTATTTAGTATGAAGCTAAGTCCTAAAGGATTTCCTTCAGAATCCGCATCCCCGTATTCTGCAGCTACATCTAAGCCAGAACCTACAGTATAGAAAAATTGATGATCTAAATCTTCTTCCTCAATTTCCTCAGTTACATTTTCTGCTGGAGATTCAGTTTCATTTAACAAAACAATTGATCCATCATAAACAGTATTTGCATTTAATGATCCTGAAACCGTTACTGTAGCAGCATCTGGTCCGTCTCCATCTAAATCTTGATATTGCATTACTACAGTATCAGAACCACTATCAAGAGTTACTGTTAGTGTAGTTATTACTTCTTCTTCATTTACTGGGTCAGGAGTATTATCATCATCATCACTACATGATGCAAAAATTAGTGTACTAGCCAATAAGGCGTATTTAAAAAATTTCATATTTGTTTATTTTAAAGATTAGTTTATAAAATTATTCCGGGTGCAAACTTAAACAAAATATTCTTTAATGCAACACTGTTGCATTAATAAATTATTTTTTTTGGAATAAAAATTTATTGATTTATTGTAAATATTTTTAGATAAAAATATCTACAGGTGGGCCCCTTGAAAAACTAATTAAAAAATGTTGTGAAGAATATATTACATTTCTATTAATAAAGTTAACAGAAATATATTGGTTGTCAATAAAACTAAAATGATTTTGGTAAAGTTTGACCTCTTGTAAATTTCTAATAAAATCACAGCTAATACAAACCGATTCTTTTTCATGAAAATGTACTTTACCTTCAACACATACTTGATGATGGTTATCATCAAAGAAGTGTTCTAAACTTATCAAATTTGGTAAGCTCAGTAAAAAAATAAATAATATGCTTAAAATACTTTTTAACATGATGAGATAAAAATAAAGAAAGTTTGCTACAAAAAAGCCTTATAAGTCTATAATTTGGCTGTATTGATATATATGTAGTCCGCTTTTATAGTTTTTGGTAGTATTGAGCATTGATTTAGCCACATCCTCTGCTTTAATAGCCTTGGAATTTGATGGTATCATAAAATCCAAAAGTGGCATTACAAACTGCATGATTTTTTCGCCTGGCCTAGACTCATTTCTTTTCCCCAATAAAACAGATGGTCTAAATACAGAGGTTGAATTCAAATTTAATTTAGCTACAGCTTCATCAATTTCTCCTTTTAAGCGCAGGTAAAAATTAGAACTGTTGGCATTTGCACCAAGGGAAGACACATAAATAAATTGGTTAATGTTCTTTTGCTTACAAGCGTTTGCTATATTAAATATTATATCAAAATCAACACTCTTATATTTTATTTTGTCCCCATTTACTTTAGACATAGTTGTTCCGATTGACACAAAAACAGCTTCACTTCCAGTGATAGAATTTGAAATTGAGCTAACATCTTCAAAGTCAATAACTATATTATTAATCTTATCGTGCTGGAGATGAAAGGGGTTTCTTCCAACTACATTGATTAAATGAATATCAGAATCTTTTAAAAGAAATTCCAATAAATAGCTCCCTATCAATCCTGTAGCTCCAAATAATGTGACCTGCTTAAATTTCATTATAAATTAATCTAGTAGTTATTTTTTTACAATGTTATATATTTAATTTATATATTTAGATATAATATTTAAAATTAATTTAATGGAAAATTTAGCAACTTTAGCGCAACTTGTGGTTTCTGTATCTGTCATTATAGTATGGGTGTTCAGATATGATAATATAGTAGTAGAATTTAAACAATATGGGATTTCTGACTTGTTAAGAAACATTGTTGGCGCTTCTAAAATATCATTAGCAACAATTTTATTATTAGCTATCTGTTATGAGGGGTTACCTATAGTTGAAGCTTCTCTTGGGATGGCATTTTTTATGATTTGTGCTCAAATAGCTCATATAAAAGTGAAAAATCCATTGATTAAATATGTGCCATCATTTATCTTTTTAGTTCTGTCGCTATTTATTGCTGCATTTAATTATGGGGTAATTTAAGGAATGAACATAACTTTAATTATTTCTCTTTTCTCGGGTATTTCATTTGTAGTTTACGGCATATCTTCTTTTAAATCCAAAAGAATGATATCTGAATTTCAAAGGTGGGGTTATGGTAATCAACGTAAGTTGATTGGATGCTTTCAACTAATTGGCGGAGCTGGTTTAATATTCGGATCTCTTTTTGTTATAAATACATTTGATAGTAATGATTCGCTAATAAACAGTAATAATATTCTTGCCGGGAGTTCTTTAATTTTAACAATCATGATGGTTGGAGCTGTTTTTGTAAGAATTGATATTAAAGATAAGTTTGTTAATATCCTACCAGCAACTTTTTATGCTATATTAAATTTCATAATTTTTTACAACGTATTTATTAAATAAAGAGAGGGTTTAGCTACATTTTTAAATAGAAACTATTTGTTAGTTCTATATACTCCTTAGTGTATTTATGACGAGAATTTTCAATAATTAAATTAGTTTCATTAATTTCTTTTTTAATAAAAGAAAAAGTGAGCAAACTTCTTTTAATGTCAGAATTCTTATTCCCCTTTACTCTACAAATTTTATCTAAATATAAATTGTGTTGTTGTGCTAAACTGACAAATGTACTTTCATCCTTAAATGTGATAATTGTTGAAAAAAATCCAGATTTAGATAATATTTTTGATACACCTTGAATTAATTCTTTAAATGTTAAAAATGCAGTAAAACGAGCTTTGTTCCTGGAGGGGTTTGTAGTAATATAATCTTCATTATAAAATGGTGGATTAGAGACTATTAAATCATATGTTACTTTTTCATTATTTATTTCTTCTGCAAATTTTTGAAAGGAAGCGTTGTAGCAATATAATCTGTCTGACCAATTAGAATTATCAAAATTATTTACAGTTTGCTCATATGCTGATTTATCAATTTCTACTCCATCGATAGTCACAGCGCTTGATCTTTGTGCTAGCATTAAGGAAATAATTCCGGTACCAGTGCCAACATCTAATATTCTTTTGGGAGAGTTATTTAATGAACACCACGCTCCTAATAGAACACCATCTGTTCCTACTTTCATAGCAGTTTTGTCTTGATGAACAATAAAATTTTTAAACTGAAATGGCTTGTTACTAATAATTTGTAGTATTAAATTTTAAATATAAAAGTTTTATAATTAATACTTAAAAGATATCATCCTAGATTTATACTATCTTTAAGGAAAATAAAATAATTATGAATGTTTTTTTAAATCACCCAGCAGAAACTTTAATCCTATTGTTTCTAATTGTAACTTTTTTGCAATCAGGAGTTGATAAGCTTATTGATTGGAAAGGTAATTTGTCATTTATTAAAGTTCATTTTAAATTAATCTAGTAGTTATTTTTTTACAATGTTATATATTTAATTTATATATTTAGATATAATATTTAAATTTAATTTAATGGAAAATTTAGCAACTTTAGCGCAACTTGTGGTTTCTGTATCTGTCATTATAGTATGGGTGTTCAGATATGATAATATAGTAGTAGAATTTAAACAATACGGCATTTCTGACTTGTTAAGAAACATTGTTGGCGCTTCTAAAATATCATTAGCAACAATTTTATTATTAGCTATCTGTTATGAGGGATTACCTATAGTTGAGGCTTCTCTTGGTATGGCATTTTTTATGATTTGTGCTCAAATAGCTCATATAAAAGTGAAAAATCCATTGATTAAATATGTGCCATCATTTATCTTTTTAGTTCTGTCGCTATTTATTGCTGCATTTAATTATGGGGTAA
>Ga0213868_10004074_pt1 | contig 13439 bp, 12 predicted proteins | sample PICome_9_FD_160087 | JGI IMG/M metagenome (GOLD analysis project Ga0213868, IMG submission 160087) | Coastal seawater microbial communities near Pivers Island, North Carolina, United States - PICO127 | ecosystem: Environmental > Aquatic > Marine > Coastal | place: USA: North Carolina...
GATGACATTAAAATATAATCCTCACGAGGATTATGGTTATTATCATCTACCCTACATAATCAATTTAGTCTCAGAAAAAATAATATTTGGATTATCAAATTTACAACCACAGTTCGGCTGGAATTCAACTTGGTTAAATTTTTCATCACTTTTTTATCTGCCCATAGTAAAAATAAAAGGAACTCAGTTAGCTAATTCAATATTATTATTTTTTGTATTTTACATGTTTCTAAAAGAGTTATTTAGCCTCAATAATAAAAACAAATTATCATTTTTATTTATTACTTTGCTATCAAGTTATGTGATAATTAAATTCTCTAGAATATCAGCGCATGGATTTGATTTTCCTGCGAACATATATACATTATTGTCTCTATATTATTTTATCAAAATTTTCGAAGAAAAAAACACCTCCATTATAAATAAATATTTCGTTTTAATTCTTTGTTTTAGTTTATTTGCTATTACTATTAAGTTATCTGCTTTTGCAACACCAATATTAATAATATTTATTTTTCTATTAATTAATAAAAAAAAGGATTTAATAATCTCTATAAAATTACCTTTAATATTTTGTTTTCTGTTTTTTTTATTATGGATCTTCCAACAATTTATTTATTCCGGTTGTTTTATTCCACATTTTGAATTCACATGTATCCAGACTGTAGAATGGTATACTAATGATATTTCCAAGATGATTTCTGGCTTAACAGGAGCTGTTAATAAATCTTTTAATACTTATGGTGGAGATTTAATGTCAGACGAATATGTTCGAAATTTTAATTGGGTGAACACCTGGTTTGAAAGACATAAAATTGAATTAACAGAACATTTGGTAGCAGTAATAATACCATTTATAATTTTAATTATATTTAATATTAAGTCATCATTTAATAATGAAAATAGTATTATAAAATCAATTATAAATAGGAAATCATTTTTTTTATTTATAAGCTTGTTTACAATTTTTGGATTAGCTGTATGGTTTATAAAATCTCCTGTAATTCGTTTTGGTATACCTTACTTATTTTCATTAATTTTCTTGACTTCCATTTTGATTATTCAGATTCTTAAATTAAATTTTAAAAATGGTCTGTATTTTGTAATTGTTTTAAGTGTAATTTTTAATATTTCAAAAAATATGGATAGAATAATTAAAAATGATTCTAATAGCTATTGGCCACACGTTTTAATCATAAATTATTCCACAAAGTTGCAAAATGGTTTTGAAATAAATTATCCAAATTCAAAAATAAATTCCGCTAAAGCTAAACTATGTTGGTCGGTTCCATATATTTGCAGCGTTTCAAAAGGCAATGGTCTAAAATTTGATAAAAAGTTTTCATATACATTTGTGAAGACAAAAAATTAAAATAATAAATTTAAAAAAACTGATTCAATTTTCTTAAAATTTTTAGAGCAATACATAAAACAAAATGTTTAAAAAATTTTTTTGATATTTTCAAATCTTCCTTTAATTTTTTATAAAGTGATTTAATGTTTGTGCTATCACCACCTGTTCTCATAATTGTCAAATATTGATCAAAAAAATTTATTTTATAATCTTTATTTAAAAAAATTCTTAAAATAAAATCATAATCCCCAGAAATTAGGTATTTTTCTGAGTATAGATTATTCTCTAATATCTTTTTTTTTGCAAAGATAGATGTATGAGGTGGCATCCAACCAAATTTTAAACTAGATCTATTAAAGTTATTACTTTTCCAAATTCTTGTAATTTTATTTATATCTAATTTTGAGCAGAATTTAATATTACCATAGAGAACATCAGACTCATTTTTTAATAAAAAATTAACAATCTGATTTATTGTATTTTGATTGTTAAAAAAATCATCTGAATGTAAAATACCAATATAATCTCCTGTGCAATATTTAAGTGCTAAATTTAATGGACCAAATTTATTGGTAGAAACTTTATCTTTAATTATCTTTTTATCTTTTAAGGATAGTAGATAATCTTCTGTATCATCTTTAGATTGTGAATAAACTATAACATGTTCTTTGTTCTTATAAGTTTGTATATTAAAAGAATTAATAGCTTCTTTTAAATAGGGCATACCATTTTTAACAACTGTAATTATTGATATTCTTAAATTATCCATTTTATTGATTAAAGAACTGAAAGTTATTATTATTAAAAAAATTATATTTTGTTATTTTATCTAATCTATCTCCATGATTATCTTTTCTATTAGCGACAATTACAGATAAATAGGTATTGTCAGAATTTTCACAGAACTTTAAGAGATTTATCATAAAAAAATTTTATATAAAGATAATACTTTAATTGATATATTGTTAAAATACTCATTTGAATATAATTTTTTGCTAATCTTATAATATTTAGTTTTCAAATTTTATAAATTTAGAAATTAAAATACTTTATATAATGATGATATGAAAAAATTTGTAATATGTTTAATATGTTTAATATATTTTTTATATTAATTTTAATTTTATTTAATTAATCAAATATAAGTGTATTAAGAGCAAATAGTCTAAAAATGTTGTCAATTATTGTCCCAGTCTATAACGAAAAAAAATATATTAAATTTATTTTAAGCAAACTTATTGACTTAAAAGAAATAAAAAAACAAATAATTATTGTTGATGATGGATCTTATGATGGAACAACAGATATACTTAAAAATAAGTTTATAAAATCAAAGTTTATTAACAAAATTATTTTTCACAAGAAAAATATTGGAAAAGGTGCTGCTATTAAGTCTGCACAAAAATATGTTAAAGGTGATTATGTTGCAATTCAAGATGCTGATCTTGAATATAATCCAAAAGATTTGATTAAAATATATAAATTTATAAAAGAAAAAAAATTTGATGTGGTGTATGGATCTAGAGTTTTAAATAAAGATAAATTTCAAAATACAAAAAATTTTACCCATTTTGTGAGAATTTGGGGTAATACATTTTTAACTAAATTCTCAAATCTTGTTAATAGACAAAATCTTACAGATGCACATACTTGTTATAAAGTTTTTAAAAAAAAAATATTTAAAAGAATAAATTTAAAAGAAAAAGGTTTTGCATTTTGTCCTGAAGTTACAACTAAATTGTCAAAATTAAATTATAAAATTCATGAAATTTCAATCTCATATAATGGTCGAGCATATAAAGATGGTAAAAAAATTACATCTTTTGATGGATTGATTGCGTTATATTCATTAATTAAATATAGAATAATTGATTAATTTTAGCTCAATCAAAAATTACATATTAAAAAATAATTGAGAAAATATCTTTATTTAAATTTGTTATTAAGAATAATTTGAATTATTTTAATAGAATATAACTCTAATTCATATAAACATATGATTTTAATAAATGAAAAAAATTGCAATTATATTTGGAATAACCGGTCAAGACGGTGCTTACTTGCTAAGATTACTTATCAAAAAAAAATATATAGTTCATGGTGTAATTAGGAGAAGCTCAAGTTTTAATACAAGTAGAATTGACAAACTATATGTTGACCCACACAATAAATCCAATTTCAAGCTACATTATGGAGACCTGTCTGACTCTCTATCAGTATTAAATATTATAAAAAAAATAAATCCTAATGAAATTTATAATTTAGGTGCACAATCTCATGTTCAAGTTTCTTTCCAAGTTCCCGAATATACTGCAAATGTTGATGCATTAGGTACATTAAGAATTTTAGACTCTATAAAAACTTTAAATCTTCAAAATAAAATTAAATATTATCAAGCTGGTACTTCAGAAATGTTTGGAAGCTCAAAACCACCGCAAAATGAAAAAACTATGTTTTATCCAAGAAGCCCCTACGCTGCTGCTAAACTTTATGCGCATTGGGTTACGGTCAATTATAGAGAGGCTTATGGGATATTTGCTTGTAATGGTATTTTGTTTAATCATGAAAGTCCTTTAAGGGGAGAGACCTTCGTCACAAAAAAAATTGTCAAATCTTTATGCAATATAAAGTTAGGTAGTAATGAAAAATTATATTTAGGAAATCTTTATGCAAAAAGAGATTGGGGCCATGCTAAAGATTATGTTCTAGCTATGTGGAAAATGATGCAAATGAAAAAGCCCAAAGATTATGTCATAGCAACTGGTAAACAATATTCTGTTAAATTTTTTACAAATTTAGTTGCAAAAACACTTAATTTAAAAATTGTTTGGAAAGGAAAAGGCATTAATGAATGTGGTTATTTAAATAACAAAAGAACAATAATTATTGATAAAAAATATTTTAGGCCAACAGAAGTTGAGTCTTTATTAGGCAATAGTAGAAAAGCTAGAAAAGAACTTAATTGGAAACCATCCTTTAATTTAAATAAATTAGTAAAAGATATGATTGATCAAGAGTTGATTAATTTAAAAGAAAAATAAAAATTCACTAAAGAAGGTTTAAATATTACATATTTAGACTATAAAAAAAATTATGAAAAAATATATAGTTGTTACTGGAGGTGCAGGTTTTATTGGTTCAAATTTGGTTAAAATTTTATTAATAAAAACCAACCAATATATAATAAGTATAGATAATTATTCTTCAGGTTTTAAAAAAAATCATATTAAGAATAAGAGAGTAAAGTACATTATCACCAGCACAAATAATATTTCTAAAAAGTTAGAAAAAATTAAAAAAAAGATTAGTGTAATTTTTCATTTTGGAGAATTTTCCAGAATATATCAAAGTTTTTTAAAAATGAATGAATGTATTGAGTCAAATTCAATAGGCTCACATGCTGTTTTTAGTTTTTGCCTATCAAACAAAATAAAATTAATTTATTCTGCAACGTCAGCATCCCTAGGAAATAATGGATCAAATAAGAATCTTTCACCATATGCTTTCACAAAAGCAAAAAATATTGAAATGTTAGAAAATTTAAAAAAATGGTTTAACTTTAAATATGAAATCATTTATTTCTATAATGTTTATGGTTCAAATCAAATTTGTAAAGGAGATATGGCAACAGTCATTGGGATTTTTGAAGACCAATATACAAATAATATGCCAATAACAATTGTTAAGCCAGGTACTCAAAAAAGAAGATTTACCCACATAAATGATACAATAGACACATGTATTGAAGCATGGAAAAAAAATAAAAATAGACACTATAGTATATCATCAAAAAAAAGTTATTCAATTATTGATGTTGCGAAAATGTTTGGTGGTAAAAAGAAATATTTGCCAAAACAAAAAGGTGAAAGACACAAAACAGAATTAAAGAATAAAAATTTATCTAATCAGATATTTAAAAGATTTGGAAAAATTGAACTAAAAGACTATGTTTATGATTTTGTTCAAAATACAAGAAAATAAATTTTTATTTATGAAATAAACCGTCATTATTTTTTTCAAGCTTTGTATAATAATTATATTATTATTTTTTTATAATAGTGACGACCTAATAGATATGGAGTAAATAATTATATATGAATTAATATCGATTTATTAATTCAATAATGCAAAAAACTTATTAGAATCATTTGTGAAAAAAATAGCTTTAATTTTTGGTGTTACAGGGCAGGATGGTGTTTATTTATCAAGACTCCTTTTAGATAAGGGATACATAGTTCATGGTTTAAAAAGAAGAAGTTCTTTTTTTAGTGCATCAAAACTTAAATATATTTACAAAGATCTTATTCCATTAAACACTAACTTTAAAATTCATTCTGTTGACATGAAAAATAAAAAATCTGTTAAAAATATGATAGAAAAAACACATCCTGATGAAATATACAATTTAGCGTCTCAATCAAATGTTGCTGAGTCATTTGAAATTTCTGAGGATATATCAAATTCTGACGCAAAAGGTGTACTGCATATTTTACAAGCAATAAAAAATTCTAAAAAAAAGATAAAATTTTATCAGGCTGGAACATCAGAATTATTTGGAAAAGTTAAAGAGGCACCTCAAACTGAAAAAACTCCATTTAATCCCAGGAACCCGTATGGGGTTGCAAAGTTGTATGCTCACTGGATTACAATTAATTTTAGACAATATTATAAAATTTTTGCTTGTAATGGAATTCTATTTAATCATGAAAGTCCGTTAAGAAGAGAAACATTTGTAACAAAGAAAATTGTCAGAGCACTTTGTAAAATCAAATATAAAAAACAAAAAAAATTATTTTTAGGAAATCTCCATTCTAAGAGAGACTGGGGTCATGCAAAAGATTATGTTCTGGCTATGTGGAAAATGCTACAATTGAACAAACCACAAGATTTTGTAATATGTTCGGGTAAGCAATATTCTATTAAAGAATTTATCAATTATACTTCAAAACAACTACACTATCCAATTAAATGGAAGGGTAGAGGAATAAATGAAAAAGGATATAATACTAAAAATCAATGTGTGATTGAAATTAATAAAAAATATTTTAGACCAGCCGAAGCAGGCAATCTTATTGGAAGTTATAAAAAAGCTAAGAAAATTCTCAAATGGAAACCTAAACATGATATCAATTCACTTATTAAAGATATGATTAATCATGAATTAAATTATAAAGAAAATGATATCAAAAAATTCTAAAATTTTTTTGGCTGGTCATAAAGGAATGATTGGGTCAGCAATTCATAAAAAATTAAAAAAAAAATATAAACATATAATAACTATTGATAAAAAAAAATTAGACCTTCGAGATCAAGCAAAAGTATTTACCTTTTTAAAAAAAATAAAACCTCAAGTTACTATAGTAGCTGCAGCAAAGGTTGGAGGAATTAAAGCGAATAATGATTTTAAAGCTGATTTTATATATGACAATATTTCAATTCAGAATAATTTAATTCACGGATCTTTTATATCAGGAACAAAAAATTTAATTTTTTTAGGTTCAAGTTGTGTTTATCCTAAAAATAGCAAACAACCCATTAAAGAAAAATATCTATTAAGTAATTATTTAGAAAAAACTAATGAACCTTATGCAGTTGCAAAAATAGCGGGTATAAAATTATGTGAAAGTTACAATCACCAATACAACTTAAATTATAAGTGTTTAATGCCAGCTAATTCTTATGGTTTAAACGATAACTATGACTCTAATACTTCACATTTTCTTCCGGCTATAATTCAAAAAATATTAGATGCTATTAAAAATGGAGAAAACCATATTACTCTTTGGGGTAATGGAAAATCTTTAAGAGAATTAGTTTTTAGTGACGATGTTGCTGACTCAGTTTTATATTTTATGGACAAAAAAACAAAAGAAACTTTAATTAACATAGGTTCTAAAAATGAGAAGACAATAAATGATTATGCAAGATTAATTATGAGTGTTTTGGGTGTTGAACTTGAAATAAAATATATAAACAAAAGTTTTAATGGTACTTTTAGAAAAAAATTAGATTTAACAGTTGCATCAAAATATGGATGGAAAGCCAAAACACCCATTGAGACAGGTCTTCTATTGACAATAAATGATTATTTAGAGAAGAAATTAAATAAAATTTTTTAGTATCTAAATTAATATAAATTGACAAAAATAATAACCTTCTATATATAGCCCTTGCCTGGTAATTATTGCGAAAGGGTCATACCCGATCCCATTCCGAACTCGGAAGTCAAGCCTTTCTGCGCCAATGGTACTTTGTCTTAAGACACGGAAGAGTAGGACATTGCCAGGCATAAAATTATTATGAAAATTAAAAGCTCACTAAAATCAATAAAAAAAAGAGACCTAAACTCTAAATTAGTTAGAAGAAGAGGTAGGGTTTACGTTATTAATAAAACTAACCCAAAATTTAAAGCTAGACAGAAATAATTTTTATGGATGACGAAAACCATAAAAACACTTGGAACAATTTTACAAAATTTGTGTTGTGGGGAACTGTCGCGGTCATTGGAGTTTTAGTTTTAATGGCAATATTCTTATTATAAGATTAATGCATGAAAATTGCTTCTATATCAGAAAATCAAAAAATTGAAAAAAGGTTATCAATAACTCCTGAGATTGCAAAAAGATATATGTCTCTTGGTTTTGAGGTTTCGTTATCTGAAAATTATGGAAGCCATCTAGGAATTAAAGATGAAGAGTACACAGCATTAGGAGTATCAATTTCAAAAGATGATAAAGAAATCATAACTAATGCAGATATTATCATTCAATTAGGTATACTAGATAATGATAAAAGTGCTTTATTGAAAGACAACCAAACACTTATAGGTGTTCTGAATCCATATGAAAATAAAGATGAAATAAATAATTTAGTTAAAAGAAATATCAATATTTTTTCACTCGAACAACTTCCTAGAATCACTAGAGCTCAATCTATGGATATATTGTCTTCACAAGCAAACCTTGCTGGCTATAAAGCGGTAGTAGAATCTTTTGCAAATTTTGAAAAAGCAATTCCAATGATGATGACTGCAGCAGGAACTATTCCAGCAGCAAAAGTATTAGTAGTTGGTGCGGGCGTTGCAGGGTTACAAGCAATTGCAACTGCAAAACGGATGGGCGCAATCGTATATGCAACAGATGTTAGAATGGCTTCTAAAGAGCAGGTTGAAAGTTTGGGGGGAAAATTTTTAACAGTTGAGGGTTCAGAAAATTTAGAAACAGAAGGGGGTTATGCTAAAGAAGCATCAGACGATTTTAAAAAGAAACAAGAAGAACTATTATCAGAAACATTAAAAAAAATTGATATAGTAATTTGTACTGCTTTAATTCCAGGAAAAAAAGCGCCAATAATTATTAAAGAAAATATGATTAAAAATATGAAAGCTGGTTCAATTATTTATGATTTAGCAGCTATTCAAGGTGGTAACACAGCTTTTACCAAAGTTGATGAAATTGTAGATAAAAATGGTGTTAAGATAATGGGGGAAAGTAATATTTTAAATAAACTTCCAACTTCTGCATCAAATTTATATGCAAAAAATGTGTTCAATTTTGTCTCAAATTTATATGATAAAGAGAAAAAGAATATAAATATAAATTTAGATGATGAAATAATAGAGAAAACCTTAATAAAATAAAATTATGGAAATAGATCCTTTTATATTCAGATTAAGTATTTTTATCCTCTCAATTTTCATAGGATATTATGTAGTTTGGAGCGTAACTCCATCATTACACACACCTTTAATGTCTGTAACTAACGCTATTTCATCTGTGATAATCGTTGGTGCAATTATTGCTGGTTTAGCTGGAAATTCGGATACTATATTTGACAGTTCAAGTATATTTGGTTTTTTGGCAATATCATTAGCAGCAATTAATATATTTGGTGGTTTTTTAGTCACTCAAAGAATGCTTGCGATGTATAAAAAAAAGAAGAAGGATAAATAATGTTATCAGCAAATTTATCAGCCATTTTTTACTTAATTTCAGGTGTATTATTTATTTTAGCTTTAAGAGGGCTTTCTTCACCAGAGACTTCTAGACAAGGAAATTTCTTTGGAATTTTAGGAATGATTATTGCGGTTACAGTTACTTTTTTATCAATTGGTAATTTTTCTGCAGGATTTGTAGTTGTTTTAATCTTTCTTTTAATAGGAGGATTGATAGGTGCTTTTATTGCTTACAAAATTCCAATGACAGCAATGCCAGAATTGGTTGCTGGTTTTCATAGTTTGGTTGGACTTGCAGCTGTATTTGTTGCAGTAGCTGCTTTTTTAAATCCACAAGCTTTTAATCTTGGCTCTCCTGGTAATATTAAACTTGGAAGCTTAATTGAGATGTCAATTGGAGCAGCAGTTGGTGCAATAACTTTTTCAGGTTCAATTATTGCCTTTTTAAAACTTCAAGGAATAATGTCAGGATCACCTATAACTTTCAAAGGCCAGCATCCACTCAATGCTTTAATTCTAATTTCAATAATTGTTATTACATATTTTCTTTGCTCAACTCAGTCTTCTAATTTATTTTGGATATTGCTAGCAATTTCTTTTTTAATTGGTTTTTTATTAATAATTCCAATTGGTGGAGCAGATATGCCGGTGGTAATTTCAATGTTAAATTCCTATTCAGGTTGGGCTGCAGCTGGTATTGGATTTACTTTAGAAAATACTGCATTAATAATTACTGGTGCATTAGTTGGATCATCTGGTGCAATTTTATCTTATATAATGTGCAAAGGAATGAATAGATCATTTTTTAATGTTATTTTAGGTGGATTTGGTGCAACCGAACAATCTTCAACTTCACAAAACAAGGAACAAAGACCAGTCAAAAGTGGAAATGCAGATGATGCTGCTTTTCTTATGAAGAACGCTTCATCAGTTATTATTGTGCCAGGTTATGGCATGGCAGTAGCACAAGCACAACACGCTTTAAGAGAAATGGTTGATACATTAAAAAAAAATGACATAAAAGTTTCTTATGCAATTCACCCTGTAGCGGGACGAATGCCAGGCCATATGAATGTTTTACTTGCAGAGGCAAATGTGCCATATGATGAAGTGTTTGAATTAGAAGAAATTAATAATGACTTTGCAAATGCAGATGTAGCTTTTGTTATTGGTGCAAACGATGTAACAAACCCAGTTGCAAAAACAGATCCACAAAGCCCAATTTATGGAATGCCAGTATTAGATGTAGAAAAATGCAAATCAGTTCTATTTGTTAAAAGAAGTTTGTCACCAGGGTATGCTGGTATTGATAATGATCTTTTTTATAAGGAAAATACCCTTATGTTATTTGCTGATGCAAAAAAAATGACTGAGGATATTACAAAAAATTTATAATAGCATCTAAACAGAATTTAAAAATTCAAATTGAAAAAAACTTATTATAAAGAAATAAATTTCTTAAGATTTCTATCAATTACTTCGGTTGTTATTTATCACTATTTTCCAAAAATTATTTCAAAAGGTTATTTGGGGGTTGACTTATTTTTTGTGATATCAGGTTTTCTAATTTCATTATTCTTATTTAGGGAAATTACAAATAAAAAATTTAAATTACTTAATTTTTACAATAGAAGAATTAAAAGAATAATCCCAGCAACTATTTTTTTACTTTCTTTTGTATCTTTTATCTCATTTATTCTTTTTACAAGAATTGATTTAATTAATTATTCTAAAAGCTTAATTTATAGTATTTTTTTTTCTTCAAACATCTTTTTTTGGTTAGATGGAGGATACTTTGGTCCTAGCGATAAACTTAAACCACTTTTGCATCTATGGTCACTTGGTGTTGAGGAACAATTTTATATTTTATTTCCAATATTTTTCTTAATAGCTATTAAAATTTTTAAGAATATCAACAATCTTATTTTTTTAGTATTTTTGATTTCTTTGATTAGTTTATTATTAAACATATTTTTATTAAATATAGGTGGATATAACCCTGCCTTTTTTTTATTACCAACAAGAATTTGGAATTTTGGTTTAGGAATTTTAGCAATGCTTATATTTGTTTCAAAAAGAAAAACTCATAATAATTTTGAAATTTGCATTTACATATTTATGATAGTTTTAGGTTTTTATTTTCAAATACCTTTTCTACCCAGTAACTTCATAATAGTTTTTTTTTCATTTATGCTTTTAAAAAATAAATTCCCAAAAAAATTTATACTTGATTTTATTATTAATAATAAGTTAATACAGTATATTGGTTTAATTTCGTTTTCTTTATATCTATGGCATTGGCCATTGCTTATTTTTGTAGAATATTATCTTGTCAATGAAGCGGGTATTCTGACCAGATTAATAACTTTATTCATCTCAATTCTTTTTTCTATTATGAGTTATCATTTAATAGAAATAAATTTCAGATATAAATTCAGTCTTAAGTCACTTTTAGTTCTCATAACTATTAGTTATACAATTTTTTTACTTTTTTTTTCATTAATTAATTTTCAAAAAAAAATCAGTTATAAAGTTAATTCACCTGATTTCATAGGAAGTGCATCTCTAACAAATTTTAAATGTGAAATATCAAATTATAGATTATATAATAATAAAAGAGGATGCTTTATTAATAATAATTCAGATATCGAAAATCTTGAATTTGTTATTGTAGGTAATTCGCATGCACAAATGTATATTCCATCATTAGAACCTTATTTAAAAAAATATAATAAAAAAGCATTACTTTTGCCAATGACAGGCTGTTTGCCTACTATAGATATAAATATAAACAAAGAATGTATGAGAAAATCAAAAGAATATTTTAACAACTATTCTAGCGATGAAAGTATTAAAAAAATTATTATTGCCACAACATGGAATCATAAGCAATTATATGATGGTCAAAAATTTATAAATGATCCAAATCACTTAAGATTGGCAAAATCGATTTTAAACTTAATTAATGACTTAAAAAAACTTGAAAAAAAAGTATTTCTTATAGGCCCAATTCAAATTCCTTCTTATCAACTGCCCCAAAACCTGTCTAGATTACTTAAGTTTAATCATTTAACTCAAGAGGAATTTTCAAAGGAATTGCATGTGAGTAGAGATGTTTATGACATAAATTTTAAGTTAATAAATTCATTACTTTATAAAGAATTAAAAAATAATTTTATACAATTGCATAAAACTCAATGCGATCGACAGAAATGTTATTACTCAAACAATAAAGGTATTTTCTTTGCTGATGGAAGCCACATAAGCAAATATGGAGCTGAGTTTTTCTCTAAATCATTTGAAATTATCTTTGAATAGTATAATTACTAAGGTATTTTATGACAAAGATTTATTGTGATATAGCAGAATTAAAAATAATAAAAAAATTTTCTAAAAAAAAAATAGTTAAAGGTTTTACTACCAACCCAAGCTTAATGAGAAAAGCTGGTGCTAAAGATTATAAATTATATTCAAAAAAAATCCTTAAAATTTGTAATAATAAACCAGTTTCCCTTGAAGTGTTTGCTGATGAATACAAGAAAATGAAAATTCAAGCAATGCAGATTAATACCTGGGGAAAAAATGTTTATGTAAAAGTACCTGTAGCTAATTCAAAGGGTAAATTTATGGGTAAAATTATTAAAGAATTAAATAATAAAAATATAAAACTTAATATAACGGCTGTCTATAATGCCAAACAAACCCAAAAAATTTTAAAATTAATAAATAAAAAAACAAAAGTAATTATTTCAATTTTTGCTGGAAGGGCAGCTGATACTGGAAAAGATCCTGTGCCAGAATTTTCAAAAAGTATAAAATTAGCTAAAAGATATAAAAATGTTGAGATATTATGGGCAAGTGTTCGTGAGCCATATAATTATTTACAAGCAAAACAATTGGGTTGTCATATTATTACTGTGCCACCAGCCATTATCAAAAAGATAGAAAACTTTGGAAAATCGTTTGATCAACTTACAAAAGAAACCGTTAAAGCATTTCTAGTTGATAGTAAAAAATCTAATTTTAAAATCTAATCTGGAATTGGTTGCGGGGGACGGATTTGAACCGCCGACCTTCAGGTTATGAGCCTGACGAGCTACCAGACTGCTCCACCCCGCGGTATACTTAAAT
>Ga0213868_10004075_pt1 | contig 13438 bp, 14 predicted proteins | sample PICome_9_FD_160087 | JGI IMG/M metagenome (GOLD analysis project Ga0213868, IMG submission 160087) | Coastal seawater microbial communities near Pivers Island, North Carolina, United States - PICO127 | ecosystem: Environmental > Aquatic > Marine > Coastal | place: USA: North Carolina...
GCGAGATGCACTAGACATAAATTACGACAGGAAGGTTTTCGTATCAGTTTTTTTTTCAATACCTGCCCAGGTGTTATTTATGAACGCATGCTTATTTCTCGTCTTCGATATACAGGTTATCGACCATAGCGAATATTATTGAAAAATGTCTGTATCGTTGTGCTGTATCGAAAGAAGAGTATATGAACATTTCAACCCTACGACAACGTATTCAAACGTTGAGTTTGACTCTCAAATGTTTAAGGGCAACTGATCAACATAAGACTATTCATGAATCAAGTCGACAAACTGCTCAAGAACAATCGTTTGTTAAAAGTTATAATACAACCAACAGTTCTAATAGTGTGGGTGAAAAAAATGAGGCAAAACGGCAACGACTTGTCCAAACATCTCCTCTTTTCTCAGGGCCATCTTTACTAAAGTCTGTGAATAGCACTTTGACAAAGGAAGACTTCCAGGAAAAGTCTCTAGAGTACAATAGTAGAATCATTGAAAATCAACAAAAGCGTCTTATTTTGCTTCGACACGCCAGTAAATGTAATGAAAAATACTGTACGGTTAAAGACTGCAATTTGATGGTCACATTGTGGAATCATATGAAGGCTTGCGACGATAAAGATTGTAAAGTGCATCATTGTTTGCGTAGCAAATGCATTTTGAATCATTATCGGATCTGCAAAGATACATGCGATAGTACTTCTTGCAAAGTGTGCGCTCCAGTGAGAAAAGCAGGGGAATACGTGCTTACATCGAATGAGAAATCACAGAGTGATCCCCTCTGTTCTTTGGCTGAGATTGAGTCGTTGCCATTCATCGATTCAAAAGTATTCGAGCCATTATCCTTAGAAAGAGGGGAAGGTGGACTAAATAAGCAAAACTTATCTCTTGATTGTATCTCAGGAATGACGGATTTGCAGGATAACATTGTTCCTCATACGAACAAGAAACCACGTGAAAATGATTCCTCATCCTCCTTTTATCCTTGGGGTGGTACAATTCATCGAAATGTTATATTTCCCCAGAGTTCGTTTGGTAGTTCTGATTGTCGAGGCTATGACGGTGATTATTACTTCTCCGGGGATGCTACGTCAGAAAGCAAAAGTTCTCTTGGAGATACAGTAGTCGATGATGACAGACACATGAAGGTTGAGAAAAACTGTAATAAAATGATCTCTGATATGATGTTACCTATCGTGTTTGATTTGATTAATCATGAATTTGGTTGGGTGTTTAAGGATCCTGTTGACCCAGTCGAATTATGCTTACCAGATTATTTCCAAGTCGTATCTGAACCCATGGACCTCAATTCGATAAAAGAAAGATTATTGAAAATGGATTACTCCGATGTCGGTGAATGTTCTCGTGATATTCAGAAAGTGTTTGAAAATGCAATCCTTTACAATGGCAAAGACAGTGATGTTGGGACGATAGCGTTACAAATGCTTGACGCATTTACCATAGCTCTGCAGAATTAATTCATATGTCTTAATACCTACAAGTGATTCGTCTTGCAATATTCGTGATAAGGGAATTTGTGAGTTCTGCATCGTCTGGGTTGGTTGTTGCTCGCCGTTTCTTGAGGTGGGCTCTTTTCCGAATCCTTTGCACATGACACTTCAACAGAAGCATTAAGTTCACCAATGTTTTGGTTGTATATGTGACATGAATGTTGATGGATCCAAAATGCAAACATGTTTACGACATCAGTTAATCACTAACGTACTATGTTGGACGAATATTCTATTTTCGAGAGCTACTTATAGGCTTCATCTTCCTAACCCCTAACCCCTTCTCGCCTTCGTTCTTCGTTCATTCCAAATATATTACAAATTCCAAATCAAACATCAAATAGGATAACAGACAACAGATCGCAGATTGAAGAATTTACAATTTACAAAGCGGTGCTTCGTCGCTATTTTGATTTTTGTTATTAAAAACAATAGGATAAGATGACACGGTCCACTGTACGAAGAGTCAGTATGCTGTGTGCTCTAATCGTAGTGGTATTTTCACCTTCCAGTTATGGAATGTCTATGAACGTTACTGCCGTAACCCAACTTTGTACAACTCAAAACTTTACCAAGACTCGAATTTGTGATCCAAATCATTACATAAACAATGAAAACATTGTTCAGAGGCAAATAATCGAGCTGGAAACTAAGAGCTTTGAGAATTGTACTTCAACCATCCAGTTTGGTCTAGTAATTATTGATAAAATGCAACTATCTGATATCTACGTAAGCAATGAAGACTTGCATGATTATGTTGTTAGTAATGGGAAAAGATATGCAAAGTATATTCACGATTTCTTCGGAGTGGGAAGAAAAGATTGTGGCGGAACTGGTATACTACTTTTCATATCCATCCAAGATCGAGTTATGTATATTTCTATATCATCAGGTCTTAATCATATCCTCACACAAAGTAGAATAAATTCCATCATTGAGCTCATGAAGCCATACATGAGAGTAGATTCCTACGAAGGGGGAGTCATACATGCCATCCAGGCTATCGACAAATATGTGGACAATGGACCTCCTGGATTTTGGGAAGCTCATCGTGATTTTATAGTATGCTTTGGATTTGTCATTTTCTTCATAACTGCGCCAATACTAAGTGACTACTTCAAACGTAATAGAATGCGTTCTCGGTTAAAAGAATATGATGACGTCAAAAAGAAGTTGGCTCAATTTGACCGAGATCGACGCTTGGCGTTAATGGGAAAATATGAATGTTCTTCATGTCCAATTTGTTTGGAAGATTTTACATCACATGTAATTAAGTTAACACCTTCCAGTCATAATGAGACAGAAAAACTGATTTCAAAAGACACATGCAGGCCAGATGATATTCCTGTGCATATCTTAGTTTGTGGGCATGCATTCCATGAGTCGTGTTGGTTAGAGTGGAAAAGAAAATCTAGAAGATACCGACTTGATCGTTGCCCTATTTGTAGGGAGAAAACAAATGAATTCTCTCAAAGTGAAAATCAAGAGCATTCTCATCATTTTTCGAGTGATGAGGTTGAAACCCGAAACTCTATCCATGACTTGATTCCGTATCGATCCAGGCAACCAGCGAACTTCGATGTATTTTATAGAGAACGTCATTTCCGTTTGGAAAGACTCTCTTTACTTCATCCAAGATATGTTCGAACAAATCAGATCAATAGGTGGATAAATGACGATAGCATTCCTCTCTCACAGGACCCCGATTTTATGAGAAGTGATCCATCCCGAGCGGATTTTATTCGTGGTTCCATAGAAAAACGTGAACAATACGGAGGTCAACCATCATTTGATAGTTTTGGAGGTGGTTCCAGTGGTGGTAATGGAGGTGGGGGGACTTGGTAGACTATTATTGCGTACGAAATGCGATAAGAGTGTGGTTTTGGTTTTCTTTTTTATCCATCTCTCTTTCGCGGGATTGGCTAAATATGCTGAAATAGCTCGAATCGCCGAAAGTAAAAAAACGAACAAAAAGCGCACACACGAGTACGGAGGTGTCCAGGTTCCATCAACACACAGATATCAATAAAATGACAACAGTTATCCATCTTCAGAAGAAAGGTCTAAATCTATCAGGTTTTGCGTCTACCTTTTTCGATCTTTTGTCTGGAAATTCAGCTGTGACGGTGACGGAAGCAGCTAGGTTCGATGCGGAAAAGGTACGTTGAGCATACAAAATTACATGTCCGATCAGGTTCTTGAAATAACACTGACCCATCATATGTAAAGCCACAAAATCTAGAAGTATCTGATGACTCTTATGCAAGTCTTCAACTCCGAGTAGACCCTCTTGCAAGAGCGATTCTAGACCCTCATAACTTGTATTTTGGATCCATTCTTTTGACTGTTCTTATCAGCTCTGTTTTTATTGCCGTTCAACCGGGTATGAAGAAAAGCTACGGTGATGATGATCTTGTTGCAGACGATGATTTCAATGATAAATATAACGGTGCAGATGACTTTTGGAAGTATCGAGATGTAGAAAACAATCAATACGAATATGCAAATACTCTTTACGCCAGGCAGAGGATATTGTGGGCAATCCTGTTCGCCCTCACTGTTTCCGCAGTCATCTCTGTTTGTGCTGCTGTTGCGTACATGATCGAAGCAAGAAATAGGCGTGTGGACAATTTCATATTTGAGGTTGTTTCAGAACTTCGGCATCGTTTCGAACAAGAAGGATTTAAGATTGAGTACAAATCACGTGTTGTACATCAAAACATCCTTGGTCATTTCATACCTGAAAGAGCAATCCATTTTACTGAACTCGATGACAATGAAATGGGATCATCTTACAACAATGACACATATGCACCTCCGAATAAACAAAACAAGAAAGTGAAAGAGTCTTCCTTTGGAACCATTAATGTTATGGTGCCGAATGGTTACAAGCCTGGCCAGGTAGTTAACGTTATGACTCCATCTGGTTTACCGATAATGGTAGCGGTTCCATCTGGACTTGAACCTGGAGAGAGTTTCCCTGTTCAAATTCCAGCGCAGATGTATAGGGCGCGAAGATAAAGAATTCGAGATTTTGTGTTCATCCGAGTAGTTCTTGTAAAACCACATTAGACTGACAATATTATGTGTGATGCATTCTACAATTACTTTGATTTTTTATTATCAAATCTAGACTGAAAATCTTCGCTCTCTTTAAAACCAATGATTTCCTTCATCTCAACAAAGGATGTAATGTCTAAATCTCTTGCTACTAGACCTCCTGAATTCATGGACGAAAACATTGTTTGAGCTGTCTTTTTCAAAGCACTGACCTGCGCCTGCAATGCAGTGATACCAAAGAGTGCCAAATCGAACCCCATTTCCCCAACATCCATTGAAGTGTACATCTTTTGACTGAGATCTCCAGTTTGCACTTGAGCAAGCATGGTGAACGTTTTTGGTTTTAAACTGCTTCGCAATTCCATATATTCTTCTTTCGATTGTAAATTCTCGGCATAAACGATGTCTGCACCAAGAGATTCAAATGCTAAACACCGTGATCTCGCTTCTTCGAAACCAAGAGCAGCTCTACAATCTGTCCTAGCCACAACTAAAATATCGTGTTGATCCAATTCTTTTGCTTCATCCCTAGCTGCTAAAGCTACTTTCACTCGACGAATACATTCATCCCTTTCAACAACTCGAACACCTTCACCAGCAGCATACGTACATTTCTTAGGAAACATTTGATCTTCAATAGTAATCGCTGCTGCCCCAGCAGATGCAAATTGACGAACAGTACGACGTATGTTGTTCTCCCCTCCAAATCCAGTATCTCCATCTACTACGATTGGTGGACAGGGTGAAATATTTTCCAGAGCCTGCACAACATTACGCAACGTACTCTCCATTTCGGTTTGAGTTAAAATTCCTACATCTGGTTTTCCCAGTAGTGAAGCAGTGACACCAAAACCACTCAGAAAAAGAACTTGGGCTCCTGATTGTACCAATATTTTAGCGGATAATCCATCGTGTATTCCTGGTAGGATCAAAGCAGATCCAGAATCTCGGGTTTGGATTAACTGTCGCAGTCGTTGCGCAGGTGAAGAAATGGCTGTAATTCTCTCAGCCATTAAGAGTATGAAATACAATAAAACCATTGTCTTCATTGTGTACTTAGTTAGTTAGATGCTTACTTACTTAGATACGAGTATTCTACTTACTTACTTAGTTTTGTGAGACAAGATCCAAGATCCAAGATATCCCAAAGATACTTAGAAAGTTGGATTGTGCACAACATCGTTAGTACTGTTCGTCGAACGTCGAACGTCAAAACAACAGATGTTCGGAGGAGAGAGAAAGTGTTCTTCCATATTTTCATTTCCAATCGTTGAACTCCTTGAGAACAAATACTCAAACACAAAAAGATCCAACGAAACATGAAAAGCGCAGCTGCACTCATTGCTCTTTTCATCTCTTCCTCAAAAGCGTTCACTCCAATGGCGTCTTCGAAGCCTACCTGCTTCAGACCATCGACGTTGCTACGGGAAGGCAGCATTGAACAAATTGAATTCAAAATCTACCCTGATGGAAGAATCGAAGAGACCGTTCGTGGTGTGAAAGGAGGAAATTGTCAAAAGATCACGGAAGAAATCAATAAAGTACTTGGGAAAACTGTTGATTCGAAACCAACCGAGGAAATGTTTGAGGAAAAGATTAACATTGAGCAGACAGTATCGACCAAAACTAGTTCTAATGGGGACAACTCATGGGATGGTGCATCCAGCTGGTAAGCATATACAGAGATGGAGAGAATGGATGTAGTTTTGTGTTTGATGGTATGTCTGTTTTTTTTTCTCTTCTATTCGAGCACCACGAACCATGAGAGACATTTTTTAATCATAACTTGCATGACTACTAAGAATTTTCATTCATGGAACGTGTTAGATTCCCTTGATATAAGTAAACATATATTTATATAGATATCAAAATTATTATTACTACGGACATGTCAAACTTTAAGTGCTTCCAAATGTAGCGGAACTAGATGGTGATTCTGTAATTGTCGTGGTAAGAGCTGTTGGTGACGATGTTATAGAGGGCTGGAAAGACAAAGATGGGGCCGGAGAGATGGTCGGTGCATCTGTCATCTCAGGCGCACTGCCGTAGATAAAAGTGATATTCGAAAGGTTCGATACCATATTGACATTGTTACCGGACTGAACGAAGGCAATGCGGTCGACGACAAAGCCATTATTCAACTTGCCTAAAGGAATATCTATCTTTTTGGTTGACTTTGACAACTTTTGAAAGATCTCTACCTCAACCAAGGAAAGGATTCGAGCATTTCCGTCCATCATGTTCAACACAATTCTAACTTTCGACGCGATTACATTCAACGGTACATTTATTATTTGAGCTGAACCCTCTAGGGTGGCATCGCCATAGTAATTGAAAGAAATTTGATTTTTTCTATCGATGAAGAGGACATTGTAGTCTTTCAGAACATCCACATCTGGATCGGGAATGAAGTATATGACAACTTGATCGATGACATATTCTCCTGCAAGGTCAACTTCCCAAAAGGGGAAATTTTCAAGCTGGGTTGATGTGACTTTATTGCTGGCTTCGTTTTCTGTATCGAATGTACGTGAACCATCAACAGCATTTGATGCTATATTCAAGCCATCGGTTGTTGACTGAATGGCAGTCTTTCCTAATGCAACATTTAGCTTTAGTAGAGGATTCGTGACATAGTTCCAACTCATTTGTGGTAAGTATGTCCACTCCAAGGCGTAGCACAGTACTCTGGCATCTCTTGTTGAAGATGCCAGTTGTTGAAAGCAAATCGAAACAAATAGTTGATCACCATCAGCGTCGTGAGGAACAAAATCAACAAAAAGTCTCGAGAATGTTTCAACAGTATATGGAACTTGCAGAGAGAAGATTTTTGCCATTTTCCCAACCAAACTGAGGGAATTTGAAGTCAAAGAGTTTAAAGAATAGATTTCAACACCTCCCCCTGAAAAAGAAAGACCTGTAAGAAAATCTTCTGAATACCACGCATTGGCTACTGTGGGATCAGCTTGCAAACCACCTAAACGTAGGTAAACGTTCAGGTCCTAAATAGAAAGAGTCGATTCCATATGTGAGTTCACGGGTACAAATTAAAGTTGTGGAGAGAAAACATAAGAAATGTGACAAAATAGACTTACATTGAAACAGACTACATCATCCGCGATTTCCCCAGCATTACATGCTAGCCCTCCAACGCATTTTACGCACGAGTCTTCATTGTCCAGCAGTTTTCTCCCGCTAGATGAAATGTATCCATCAGAACATTTGCACACAAGTTCATTGTTACTGGCAACAACAACTGCATTATCATCAGTACACTTCCCATCTTTGTATGAATCAGTCACTGTACCTTCCAAAATTTGTAAATTTGAAATAAAAGAACGTTCATATTGTACACAGTTCGAACAAGCCTGTTCGAAAGCAATGTAAGAAATGTTTACTTTTCTTGAGTTGAATAGCTCCGAAGCAAATATTTCATTTGTCTGAAAACCTTGATTTGAAATACTGTGACAGTATTTTGCACATTCAAAATCACTTGAGCTATCATACATGCACAGTTTTAAAACGTTGGTAGAGGGCCTTTTGTTTGAGTCAAACCTGATCTTAGAAAACTTGTTAATTGCAATCGAATCACTCCGGACTTTGTAGAATTTGAAGACATTACCTTCAAGTTCGATCAATTGCGACTTTTGAGCATCTTGAGTCAAAAAAATCCCAGTGCCACGCGTGCTTGAACCAAGAAGAGGGTCGAGATCAATATCTTTGTACTCGTTACCCTTATACTTCAAAATAAGAGACTGAAAGAGAAAATGTGTAAATATGATTTTCATTGTGTAAAAATATGAAATAATATTGTCGTATCAAACTTACTGGTGCTTCACATGTATTTGTAGGACCGCATACTCCTGAAAAACAGTCCGTCGTATAAGTGCAGTTATCGCCATCAAAACCGCAAGGCTCTAAACATGGTACACATTTATCATCGTTAGCTGTGATGAGTTTCCCTCCATTCGAATTGACGTAACCATTCTTGCACTTGCATGCGCGTGGTAAAAGTGAAAACGGTAAATCTGAATCTCTATTTTCATCAACACATCTGCCATTTGAATCAATGAAGTCAATAGAATCAAGTTGATCTATACGTAGATCTCTTATCGTTATGGTATCAGCTCGAGAATCCAAACTTTCAGTTTGCTTGAAACCGATATAATTAAGATCATCAACCGTGCGATAATTGAATAGGTCGTCTCCGATATTAATAACGAAAGATTTAGCGAGGGTTGACAACTGCCCTACTTCGAAACAACGTTTCTCAAAATACGATATGGACAGCAAATCTTCTGAGAAACTAGTCTCGTTTTGTAAGAAAAAACAAATTTGTAATCCAGTTGAAGACGGTGCTCCTTTTAAAGCAGTGAATTTAACCTGAGTAAATCGCGACACTGATAGCATCCTATTCGTCCGAAACACCTTGTAAGTATCACCAAAGATAATTATTTCAGATTCGTACGACATGACACCGCCCGTTGAATTGGAATAATTACCCTCAACGAGCGTAGCAGTCAAGTCGCTGACGCCATTGCTTGAGATTCGCAAATCCTGAAATTTAGGTGAAGTTAGACCATCTAATCAGTAGTATTCACATACGACAGCCTCCTCCAAAAAACTCACCTGAGCGTTGCATTTTTGCGACAAGGAATCACACGGGCTATCCCTTACATCCCTATAACAACTACCATCGTCAATGCAAGCATCACCATCGAATTTACAAGAAAGCGTTTCTAAGCATGAAACACAAACATCAACCACGCCTCCGACAATTTTCAGTTGTTTTTTCGGGTCTCCATTGACAGTGACAAAACCTTGTCCGCAGTAGCATTCGTTATTTTCTAAAAATGCGTTTGTATCAACGCAAGTACCGTCCGGATTTTTCAGACCTCCTTCAGAAGCAAACCTGATTTCTTTGATTTTGGTATGCCCGCTATCCTGTGAAATTCCTATATATTGTATGTAAGTAGTTTTGCCGTTAAATGCAGAGTTTAACGAAAAGACTGCATCCTGTGTCGCTGTAAGGTCAATGCATCGAACTTCATTTTCATCAAAATTCACAAGACCAGCAGATTCGAAGAAACAGATTCTTAAACCAGTGGATGGAGAATCGGTTGGGTCGAAGTTAACATACACTCGCGTGCCAGCACTAGTCAGAACGCGTGTACTCAATTTCATCCTTTTTCGCACTGAATCATATATATCCATTTCTTTTGGCTGGGTGCGACTAACAATTATTCCACCAATACTAGAGCCGGCCGACTCAACTATTGCAGCCACATCAGCATCGTTAGCTCGAAGCTGAAATGGCTGTCTCGATCATATACATATTCAAGTCATACAAAAAAGTGAGATGAATAAGAATGGCGCATAGAGTATTTTAAATGCAGTTTTGACCCTTACCGTAGATTCGCATTTGTAGCATTGATTTGATACAGGAGGGACTGAATCACATTCAGCACCGTTATTGCAAGAGCCGATAAAGCAATCTTTGTCGAATCGACAAGCATCTCCATCATATTGCGATCCCAATGAGAAAGATGGACTTGAAGATGGAGATGCAGAAGGACTCTTGTTGATAGTCGGTGCTAAACTTGGATTTTCAGACCAAGAAGTCGGTGCATGAGATATTGTTGGTGATGATGTTAATTGAGTACCTGGAGGCCCAGCATTATCATCATTACATTCAGGCGCATTGGGATTAGCGCAAGGCAGACAGACGTCTTTGGGATTGATTATAACTCTTCCTCCTTCAAAAGTCTTGTATCCAGGTTTACATCTGCATTCCGGAACAAAATAATTATTGTTTTTTCCGACGCTACTAGCATACATTGAGTTGCAATTAACGTTTAACTGGATCACAAATAGTTAGTATATTTTCAAGGTCAGGTACATTAGAGGCTAATAAAAATACTCACTTTTAAGTTCGAAATATCCCCCTGAAAATCTGTGACGTCCAAACGACCGGAACTGTCGTTGATGGCTAATCCTGATACACCGTATTGCGGATTCGAAACAGTTCCTTTCACAATGTTCTGAAAAATCCAGCCACTTTCTGATTTTGTGTAGAGAAAAACGGCACCGATCTCAATTCCATTCTCTTTATACTTGGGAGCAGCAATAGCAATAGTATTACCGGTTTCTGATAGCGCGATTTTTGCTCCAAAATCGCTTCCAGAATAAATAGAAGATAAGGAAGACGGGACTTCGATGACCTCCTGATTAGACTTAAACTCAGCGGTATCAGGATTAATACCATAGATATACACTTTAGCAGCACGAGGGCTTCCAACTGCCGCCCTTGATCCATCTGGGGTGATTGATACACCTGATCCAAATTTAGCTACGCCAATCTTTTCATCCTTGTTGGATATGTTTCTACTTTCAATCCTTAAGAGACGAACAAATCCTTGACTGCTACTTTCGAAGCTGACGAGCATTAATCCATTGTCTGATAATGCAATTGAATTTGCAGCAAAAGGATCATTAAAATCAAGAATATTTGCATTGACATAAACCAAGATTCTTTTTGCATTATTGATATCTTTCACTGCAATATACGCCCCATTATTACTTCGTGTGATTGTTCTTACTCCTTGTATGTTCAGATCCGAAGCACCAGAGATGGGTAAAAATTCGGCGGTCTAAAAATAAATCAATGAGTAAAACTGTGTGAAACGAACAACATCGATGTTTTATATCACAATACTCACGAATACAGGTTCATCGGGGCCTTCCTGCAAGGTAATCGATTTGATTGTATTTGCGGCTGATCCGACGGCATTGTCTTGGAAAAATACGATCCTGTCTACATTAGTAGGTGGTGAGTTACTTAACATTCCAATAGGTATTTGAAAGTCATAAGAAATTCCATATACAACAACTTCGGCTAAACATAGGACTCGTTCTACAGCGCCATTGAGAGTGATCATGATGCTTCAAACGAAGAAGAGATAGAAATATGTGAAATTGAACTGATTGACACACAGCATAAAAGAATAACATAGAAAACTTACTGCCGAATTGGAGCAATAGTGCTAGGGATCACAATATATATGATGTCATCTGTTGAGCATGATGTGACTATAGTGCCTGAGCACTGCGGAGGCGTTGTCTGCCAACTTTCATTGTACACAACAGAATCATTATTTTTGAACCCACTGACAGAGAAATCGAAAAGGCGACCATTGTATCCATCGAGACGTTTGTATATTTCAATTTGTCTGACAATTCTTTGGGCACCAAGATCGACCCTCCACCAAGGATTAAATTCAGACTCTGTGTGAGTTACCGTGTTTAGAACTTGGTCTTGGTAATTGTATTCTGCAAAAGTATTACCATCAACTGCTTTTGATGCAACACCGCCATTGTTGTAGTTTGAGCTTTGAGTAGCTACTTTACCCAGTGCTAAATTGGTCCTAACACCACTTCGGCTGGGGGTAGATATTACATTTGATCCGGCAGTGACATCACTTGTTCCAATAATCGCACACCGGACAGTGTTGTCTTCAAACTTCTGTTTCAAAGCTTGGTAGAAACAAATTCCCACTCCTTTTGCTGTGGTGATAACATCCTGACGAAAGTTCAAATAGGTAAATTTATGCATAAGTGTACTGTCACCCGAAGGGAATTTGTATATTGTTCTAATCTTGCCCTTCATGTTTATATCGTATTCATTGACGACAACTCCAAAAATACCCGGACTTCCAAACGTTTCCGAATAAGAAGTTTGAATCAGCGTTTGGTCGTCATTTTTTGATATGGTAGTGATTTTCAGTTTCTGTGTATGGCGTAAATATCCACGAGCAAGGAACGTCAAAAAGTTGTTGTTGTTTTTTTGATATTTTGAAAGGAAAATTAAACTCACCTTTCCGCAAATGTTAGCCACACAAGAATTACTGATACAATCTGAATTAGATGCACACGCCTTCCCATCATAGTATGGAGGGTTGGTTTGAGAATGAACCTGTGTGGGAAAACGGATCACAGATCGGAATTTTAGCACAAGAGAAGTATCATAAACGTAATTTTACAAAATTCTAAGCACAATACCTACATTAAATATTGAAATGATTAGTGCCAGGACCCGTAATATATTATGTACGGTGGGTTTCATCTTTGATTAGGTCGTGGTTTCAAGTTCGTTCTGCTTTTTGTTGTGTGTTGCTGTGACGGGTGACGGGTCCGCAGTCTCTCGTCTGCGCTCTGAGCTCTGCGACCCGCCTCTTTCTCTGTTCTCATTTATTTTGTTAGTTTAGAAAAGCATAAGCCCATCGTCAGAATAAGTGACAGGTGACAGGTGACTTACTTCCGAGCTCAGTCGCCTTTCGAGTAGAGCTCTCTAAGAGCTAGAGTTACATGTAGATCCCGACATTCGTCCTATTTCTTACTATCTATCTTAACTAGGGTGAAATGAAAAATTCAAATAGCTTTCCTGAAGGACTGACAATACGTTATTTAGTAAAGATTCAGCATCGAGATCTAGTATAAACATGATTACTTATTCGGAGTACAAATCAGGTTTCTGAAAATTGAGTTTGTTCCTATACATATAACTTGACCAAGAGCTATTTTAGTTTCAAGTCTTTTATGTACTATTTTGTGTTTTAAAATGAGATGAATATTGTGACAGAATCATCGTTGAGATAAAGTCAAACGTATTTAGTGCAATTGCCTTGATTTCTACAATTTATATTAAATAAAACATAAAAGATGCACCACGTATTAGGTAACAATGTTTGCATTTTAATGCACAGTGGGAACGAAACGTAAATGAGGTGTTCATAAGTCAATCAAGGTTGGGTTCTATCCTGGACCATTATCCCAATACTGCACAAGTCGCATTAAAAGTAATTTTGTAAACT
>Ga0213868_10004090_pt1 | contig 13403 bp, 16 predicted proteins | sample PICome_9_FD_160087 | JGI IMG/M metagenome (GOLD analysis project Ga0213868, IMG submission 160087) | Coastal seawater microbial communities near Pivers Island, North Carolina, United States - PICO127 | ecosystem: Environmental > Aquatic > Marine > Coastal | place: USA: North Carolina...
CAAGAGCACGGTGTGTTGAAGAAGGACGTGGAGCTAGGGGTCAAATTGAGCAATTTTGGGAACTTGTGTTTTTGCGCGCGCTTTGTTGAGGCTTGGAAGAAAATGGTTAGTAAACGGTTGAAGGTTAGATTGGGGTTCTCGTTTTTCGACATCAGAGCGAAAAATCAAGAACACACTTCATAAATCTATTCTTTGACACCACAATAAAAAGAAGTATAAAGAAGATGATGCTAAACAAATTGACAATAACTCTCGTCGGCGGAGGAAATTCCGCCCACGTTCTAATACCGTTCCTTGAGAGCTCAGGACATATGGTGAATCTACTAACTCGGCGGCCTCGGGAGTGGAAAGACACAGTAACATGCGATTTAACGATGATGGACAACACTGTCTCAAAGACATTTACTGGATCGATCAACGTTAAAAGTAGTGATCCAGTTGATGTTATTCCATATGCTGATGCTATTATTTTGTGTATGCCAGTTCACCAGTACCGTGCAGCACTTGAGCGTGTGGCTCCGTATATTAACAAAACAAAGAAGGAGGTATTTGTTGGAACAATTTACGGACAAGCTGGATTCAACTGGATGGTTCATGAGATGGAGCGCGATTTCAATCTAACAAATATCATATGCTTTGCAGTTGGCTGTATTCCGTGGATTTGCAGAACTTTGGCATATGGAAGCCACGTAGCAAATTATGGTGGTAAACTAGTAAACGTTGTCGCCGTTTCACCGAGGGAAAAGTTCGATACTTTGAACGACAAGTTGCTAAATGACATAAGTTTTACATCGATTGGAATTGGAAAGTTTGTTCAAGCCTGCAGCTTCATTTCGCTAACTCTTTCTGTTGACAATCAGATCATTCACCCATCACGCTGCTACGGCCTATGGAAACAAACAGCTGGAAAGTGGCCAGATCTCGAATCCGTTCCATATTTTTATAGAGATTTTGATGATATCTCAACCCAAGTCCTGACGGATGTAGACAATGATTATAGTGCTATTCGTGCTGCAATACGCGAGCGTTTTCCAGATCGCCCGTTCAAGTACATGCTTAACTATTTCGATCTTGAAAAGCTTTGTCATGGCAGCAAACATGTTGATATTAAAGCAAGCTTCCGTGACAGCAAGCAACTTGGTCTAATCAAGACTCCAACGATTGAAGATGACGATGGTTCCCAGAAATTAGATACGAATTGTCGTTTCTTCAAGGACGATATTCCTTACGGTTTGTTGATCGCGAAATGGATCGGAGAGCAATTGAATGTTAAGACTCCTGCAATCGACGAGGTTATTCAATGGTCACAGAGATTGAGAGGAGAGAAATGGATCACCGAGGACAACAAAATTAATTATCCTTATGCTATGTCTCATAAGCAATCCAGTGGTATCCCCCCTGCTTATGGCATTACATCTGTTGATAAGATTTTGGACTAAAGTGAAACGATGATTTTTATTCTTCAGATTTGATCTTTAAATTCATATCAATTGAAAATGAAATAAATGAGCACACTATCTCTTGAAGCCCATTTTCTAATCCTCGTTCATATCTTCATCGTCATCCCCAAGCAATTCTAGTTTTTCTTGTACTTCCTTAATCTTTTCATCAATTTCATTTAAAGAAGCAATAGCTTCCTCATCCTCATTGTCATCCTGCTCCATAATTTTCTTGACCTTTAAAAGCATTTCAAGGGAATTCTCAAAGTAATATCGCGCCGATTGGGAATTTTTCGGAACGGTCGAGGTGAATGCACACCCCAACAAAAACCAAATCTCAATGACTTCATCATTTTCTGCCAGTAAACTACCAAGTACTTGAATTGAGGCTTCGATGCATGTGTTTTGCTGTTCTTTCTTTTTACCATCATCGAAGCTTTCAATCGTGTCAACGAGCGAAGCACACTCAAGAAGCAGTTTCGCCATTTGACATCTAAATTCAAAACCTGGAAGAGAGTTAGCTGCTTCTAACGCATCACCCTGAAGTTCTTTAGCTTCTCCATCTATATCATTCATTTCTTCTGTCTCCTTGTTACTCAGCCCAACTAGATCAGCCATGGCTTCACATCCTTCTCGCACTCTATCGTATGCATTTAGAACTAAATTTACGGCTTCTTCATTTCTCTTTTGAGACAATCGCAAGTTAGCCATGGCCTGTAAAGCATCTGGGGGAGACTTTGGATCATCCAACTGTAGTGCCAATTCAAGGGCTTCTTCACACGCACTCTCTGCATTAGGTTCATAACAAAGATCGGTCAGATACAGTTCCGCAACAGAACAGTATGCTCCACATAATTGTCGTTTAGTCTCAACGAGAGCATTTTCAACATGATGATCTTGTTCCATACCGCTATCTTGATGAACTGAATCGAGTAATAAGATGCAATTTTTTAAGTCTCCTATGGCTGATTGAAACGCATTTAGCGCGTCTGTACAGCTTGTCAGTTGACCCAAATATAAGTAAAGATTAGCTCTGGCTTCTTTCCATTGCGCTTTAGATATTGGGTTATTTGAAACGGCCTCTCCATTAAGCAAATTAGTTGCCTCAGTGAAATCCTTTCTACCTCCATCATGATCGCCAATGGACACCTTGATTTCGGCCATTTTTCCAAGCACCTTAGATAACGACAAGATTGTTGCCTCCCTTTCCTCCTCCGAAGTCGTAATATTTTCAGTCCTTTCCTGTAGTTCTTTTCTAAGATTACTTGATGCATATGTGTAAAGTTTTAGGGCAGTATCGACATCTGATGTTTCTAAAGCAATATCAGCTTGTGAAATAACTTCATTTAAGTCTGGCGGGGTGATACTTTTACTACCGTTTCCTTTTGAGTTATTCTTACTCAACTTTTTCTTCTTTTTCGAGGACGATATTCGTTTTGTTGGAGGCATGAGGAGAGGAGTCAATCTTTATATTTATGAAACACAAAAAGGTGAGAGGAAAAAGAAAAATGGTTGGTCGGAAAAGCTGATGCCTTCTTTGAGTTACAGTATTTCAATTACCTAATGTTTCCTCATTTTTCTTTCTCTCTCTTTTTTTTGAGGTTGTCGCGTCATTCGATAACATCCAACAACACATCGCACACAATTAATCGAAATAACCATTTCAAAACTATGAGTGACAATGAACAGTATCCTATTGTCATAGCTGGCATTGGCGCCTTCTTCAACATTTTGCGCTTTGCGGTGGATATCGTATCTGTGGCAGGAAAGATAGAAGAAAAAAAAGAGAAGGCGATTGAGAGTAACAATTCTGATACTGAATCTGTAGGATCGAATACAAAACAATCACTACGTGGATCTATGAAGCAGAAGTTAGATAAATTAACGAGAAAAGATGGTTCCAATGTTTACACTTCTAACATGGGTATGTCCACCAGAGTATTTGATGGTAGGCTCAGTGTCAATCCAGGATTTAGATTCTCTGTTTTTAGACAGAGAAACAGCCATCTTGATCACACCCCACCAGAAAATCAAACTGAAGAAGGCTTCAATCTCGAGGCCAAAGATGAACGATCAAAACCAGAAAGATTTTGTTCTTTGGTCTCCGTCTTCGTCCATCTTGGTTTCCTTTTATACTTTGTCGTTGCTACAGTTAAAACATCAGATGGTTCTTTTGAAGTGAGCTACAAAGAACTTCCTCTCGGAGCAACAACTATTGGTATGTTTGCAGGTTTAGTAATGTCCTTGAAAGACTACATGCGTACAAGATTTACACATGTTCAGCGTTTCTTCTATGTTCTATCTGCTACTATTACAATGCTTGGGGGCATCATAGTCTTATCGACAAACAAATCCACTAGCACCGTCGATATAATCACTGTTTCTTTTCTCATCATTTACTTTATCCTTTCACTCATTGAGAGTAAACTTTTCGGATACCCTGTTGATAAAGACGCAGACGAGACAGAGAAAAAGGCTCACTTAGGGAAAGCTCTTTTAATCATTCTGAAGCCTTATTTTTGGCCATCTAGAACATCGACATCGGCACTGATGAATCGTACTCGTGCAATTATGACTTGGGTATGTGTCGCATCATCGAAAGCGTGTACGTTGGCGTCACCAGTCTTTCTTGGTAGAGCTGCCTCAGCGTTGGCTCGATTTGATTATGCGTCTTGTGCTAGAAATGCAATCATCTACTCTTGTTTTCAGTTCTCATCTACCTTCCTCAAAGAAATGCAGAGCTTATTTTACCTCAAGGTGGCACAAGCAGCATTTGTCCAATTATCTGAAGTTAGTTTTTACCATTTGCACAGTCTGAGTCTTGATTGGCATTTGAGGAAGAAGTTAGGAGAAGTCATCCGCTCCATGGACCGCGGAATTCTAGCAGTAAGTTCGTTTCTTGTACATTGTATTCGTCAACCTATCACATATACCTTCGTTTACTAACAATCAATGTTTTGCTCAGTGCGATACCCTGATGAAGTATTTATTTCTTTGGATGGTCCCCGCTATAGTGGAATGCATTCTTGTGTGCATTATTTTTGGCACCTACTTTGACTACCTTCCTCTCTCCTTCACAATCTTTGTATTTGTATTTGTTTACATGGTATGGACCATTCTTGTAACTTTATGGCGTAAGAAGTTCCGAAAACAAGTGACAAAGAGCGACAATGTAAGTGACTTATCTTGAGACGATGACAGAAACTCACCAATCGACGTATGTGACTCACGACCGCTTCTTTTTCTCAAAAGGATTGGCATGACAAGTGCACTGATTCCCTCATCAATTTTGAGACTGTAAAGTACTTTACAGCCGAAAGATATGAAATTGAAAGATTTTCAGAATCTGTGAAATCATTTCAAAGTTCTTCAGTTCAGGTTCAAGCATCCTTGACGTTTTTGAATGTAACGCAGACCATTCTCATGCAGACTTGTCTGGCCACTGCGTTATCATTATCGGCATACGCTATCAAGAAACGTTTTGATTGCTGTATAACAAATGGCTGCGAGCAACTTAATTTGCTCGAGTGCTGCTCTGAGATTGAAGTTGGAGGACAATGCTCTGGAATGGATGTAGGAGACTTTGTCGCTGTTTTGACGTATACTCTCAATCTTTTTGGACCTCTGAACTTCTTGGGAAGTGTTTATAATGCCATTGTCATGGCATTGGTTGACCTTCGTCACCTTTCTGAATTGTTAGCTGAAGAGCCTGACCTGAAAGACGCCCCAGATGCAATAGAGCTTCCCAAATCCAATACTACTGATCCTGATATTGCTGTGGAATTTGACAATGTCGTTTTCAGATACCCAACTCAATCAGAAAATGCTGGCCTAAAAGGAATTTCATTTAAAATGAAACGTGGAACAACAACAGCAATCGTAGGTACCACGGGAGCGGGTAAGACCACAGTCAGTCGTCTCCTCTTTCGCTTTTATGATGTATTAGGAGGTGCCGTAAAGGTCAACGGATTAGATGTGCGTACCGTTACACAAGCAAGTTTGCGACAGCAGATCGGAGTTGTCCCACAAGCGGCATCCATGTTCAATGATACTCTTCGTTCAAATATCATGTATGGTAAGCGTGATGCGACAGAAGCAGAATTGGAGAAAGTTGCTGAATCAGCACAACTTCTCAACTTTATCCGTTCTCTTCCTGATGGATGGGAGACTATTGTTGGTGATCGTGGATTGAAATTGTCTGGGGGAGAGAAACAGAGGACTGCCATTGCTAGATGCCTGTTGAAGGATCCTCCCATTGTTGTTTTGGACGAGGCCACGTCCGCATTGGACACTGTGACTGAAAACAGTATTCAACAGGCGTTGGATGTGCTTGGCGAAGAGCGTACATGTCTGGTCATTGCTCATCGGTTAGGAACGATTCGAAATGCAGATAATATCATAGTGCTTGGTGATGGATACGTCCTGGAGGAGGGGACTCATGAGGAGTTGTTGGAACGAAATGGCAAATATGCTGAAATGTGGAACATGCAATTGCATAGTACCCATTCGAGCAGTAACATCAATTTGAATGACCTTACTACTGAGTAATATACATGATACATAAGCGACACATGATGGAAAGATCCAAATATCATACGTAGAATTGTTTAAAAATTTAATTTAGTCTTCTTTTTTGGCTAGTCCTGTCGAATAAATGTCATGACCTTCAGGTAATTTGAATCCATCCACTGCCTCTGAAAAACGGACGACGATGTTCTGAGGAGGAATATCAGCTGCCTTGGCAATATCAGGAGCAGTTAAAGCTTTTAATATTGCTGTAGCGACCTCTTTTCTTACCGCAGGATTGTTTCTTACAGCCTTCCCCAGAGCAAGGGTTGAAAATTGAACCCATGTCACAATTCATATAAAAAATTGAACCAAAACGATGAGCAAAGAAAGAACCCAATGATAGAATATGCTATGATTTACACACCTTAGGAAGCCATGTGACATGAACAAACGGCATCGTTTTCCAACGTAAACAGAATGATGCTATTATCAGCTAGAGAGATATTGTGTATCTTGTATCTTTTGTACAACGTACTCGTATTACAGTGTAATACATCATTATCATCGCACATCGCATCGTCCGTCAAGATTTTCCGCCAAACGCTCTCGAACCCGTCGACCCGCCTTCGCATGCATCCTGCATCGCACCTCGCACCGTCGCACCAAACGTACCACATACACATTGAGATTAAAGATCACACACCATATCATCATCTCCCTCTTACTTCCAATCTTCTTAATTGTATCATTTCGTAAACATGGATAAGGGTGGTAAAAATCTTGCAAAGATGCAACAACAACAACAACAACAACAACAACAGCTACAACAACAAGACCAGCAACAACAACAAGACCAGCAACAAGATCAAGAACAAAATGCAAACAATTCAATGCCAATAGCAGTTGCAAATCCAAATCCTCGACCGAAAGGAAAAGATCTTGCTCAGTTAGTTCAAAGTTCCTCTCCACAAAATCAGAGGAATATTCCACAAACCATTCAGTCACAACAGATGTATCAGGCACCTCAAGTATCTCAACCACAACCACATCAACAGCATCAACAGCCAGGAGCAACGACAGGAATGAAATCGCATGGTAAAGATTTTGCTTCCATGTCAAATCGTAACCAGACTTCTGAGCAGCAGCAGAAACAACAACAACAACAACAACAACAACAGCAACAACAACAGCATTTACATCAGTCGCACGTAATGAATGCAACACCAGCACCGGGTGTTGTTGGATTAACTCCCAACCTCACTCAGAATATGATGCAACCACCCGCAGCTCATCATCATCAACCACAGCAATCTCCACAAGCACAATCATCAGAGATGGGATTCCAAAGGCAAGTGAGTAATCCCTTGGCTGCATCCAAGTCTTCTATGGACGCTGTTACCGCAGCACGAAATATCAACTTTCAATTGCTGCAACAAAATCAAAAAATGAACCCCTCCTTGACGACAACTACAACAACAACAACAGGTGGCGTGGCTGTACCTCATGGTGTTTCCATAGGTCAACAAACCCATAACAAGATGGATGTCCATCGGACGAATCCAATGGCCAGCCAGCAGGCTGCCTTACTTCAACAACAAATGCATGCTCAACAACAACAAGCACTGCTTCGTCCACAAGTTCCACCGAACGCTCCCGCACCACCACCACCACCACCACCACCTGTCCAAGAAAGAAAACCAACCTCCAAACCATCTCGTAAGGAGGGAAATCTATCCACAACTCGACCAGTTTCTCCAACATCGAAACAACCACTTGTAGGTTTGAGACTATCCACATTGTTACGTTCCATTGATCCAACTGGTTTGTACAGCCTTGAACCTGAAGCGGAAGAACAATTGGTTGCCATGGCGAATGACTTTGCGAATGCACTCATTAAGAAGGCAACGAAGGTTGCCGAACATCGCGTTGCAGTCAGTGCTACTCCTAGGAATGGAATCAAAAAAAGGAAGAGAGTTGAAGCTTTGGATGTTTCGATTGTATTGAAGAAGCATTATGGAATTTCAATTCCTGGTTTGCCCGTCAAGGCTAGCAAAGCTACTCTCGCCGAAGATGGAGTCGATTTGAGTACGGCACGAGTTTTAGGTGATAAAACACCTGTGAAACTTGAAGTGTCTGACGCCACTTTAGCAAATGTAGATCCGGGCTCCACTACAGCAACAACAACTACAAAAGAGATCTCAACAGGAAGAAGCGTAAACTGAATCAAGTATAGGGCTCACTACAATAAGGGTAAAAGAGATCTCAGAAGGAAGAAGCATTTGATTTGTAAAAAAGATCTTGTTTATTTTGTTTTTTTAAAAATAAGGATACAATCAAACTCTTGGTTTTATATATCAATTCTTTTGGATGAAGTAACCCCGCATCATCATGGTAGTAGTTGCCAGCTTCACTTGTTTTACAGAAAGGTGATGCTGAATCAGACTCTTTGAAAACAGCCTCTGACAAGATCCTTAGATCTTGCAGTAGACAGAGCGAACAACAAAACTTAGAATGGCTTATTCTTTCCCCCCTTGGTAGATTTGTTGATAAGACTCTTGTGAATGTGGGGGATAACTCCTCCTCCGGCAATGGTGGCCTTGATCAAAGTATCCAACTCTTCATCTCCACGAATGGCAAGTTGAAGATGTCTTGGAGTGATACGCTTCACCTTAAGATCCTTGCAAGCGTTTCCTGCCAACTCGAGAACTTCAGCAGTAAGGTACTCAAGGATGGCAGAAGTGTATACGGCAGCAGAGGCTCCTACACGCTGAGAAGTTTGAACCGAGGTTTTAAGGAAACGGTGCACACGACCTACGGGGAACTGAAGTCCGGCCTTGGACGATCTTGATTGGGGTGCTTTCTTTGAGGTAGGAGCCTTTCCTCCCTTTCCTCCTTTTCCACCTTTGCCTCCTTTTCCAGACTTTGAATGGTGAAGAAAGGAATGAAGTGAGTACACGAATTGTTTGTGTTTTAAAGAAGAATCACTATCAAATACGACAAGATCTGACGGATTTAGCAATTGAAAATACATCCTCTCTACAACTCCTAAGACCACTGCATCAATGCAATAATCTTAAAATAGATGTGATTCTTCTATGGAGTAAAAGACTATCTTGGAGATGCTTACCATGATAAGTAGTTAGTGAGATGAATATGAAATGGTAACGAAGCGTGAAAAGCTTGCTATTTTGTGTCAACAGCCGTTGCATCGCGCCGAAGATTGAAACATCCGTTTGTCGTGTGAATACCGACCATCGTTTCAAATCACCGCGCCCAAAATTTTGAATATTTTTTGAATATTTTTTTTGATATGTCTCCCAACTTGTCAACAGATAAAATCATTGATATATAAAAGGGAAGGAACCAGTTCATGTCATCTGACATCTGAATAAAGGAAATCAGATATGATTGTTGTATGTTTTGGCAGACCCGGTGCTGGTAAAACAACGATATTAAATAAAGCCTTAGAACTATTTGAATTTGAAAATCGTATCGTGAACAGCGTAGATCTAGACGTATGCATTCCGCAAGCAATGAAGGATAACTTTGCAAAAGGGATCTACCCCACATTAGAGCAAAGAGAGATATTCGCGCATACTGCATGTGATTATGTTCAGGAGAAGCGCAATTGTTACGATGAGAGTACTCCAATCATCATCAGCTTCAGTTTTGTCAACACAGATCTTCGAACTATCTTCATGTCGAGGTTTCCTGAGGCCACGTGGGTTTTGATTGATGTTTCTGAAAGAACAGCACAGAGTCGCATTGATTCAAGACTGGGGCATTTCTATAAGGGGAACTTAAAAAGTCCCATCGCACAAGATGATCACCCGAAAAGAATCACCAAGGATAACGCTGAGTGGGAGTTCGCACCGGTAGATTTCGATCATATAAGCCTAGACGGTTTGAAGCCCATTGAAGAGAATGCAAGGCATCTTGCGAATGTCGTGATAAATGCTAAGGGGAGCTGGATTCAACCATGAGCTATAGTAATAATGTAAATTTATGTATTTTTGTCTGTACTCTTGTCATTGAAACTTCTTTAGTGCCTTACTTTATAAGTTATCTTCATTTCGTAACATTCATGTTTCCATGGCAATGATATTCGACATGACAGCAGCTCGTTCCTCTTTCCATGCTTGAGCACCAAACAATTCTCGTCTAATTTCCGGAGTTATTTTCGGATGGAAGTGCTTCTTCATTAAAATTTTGAATGCTTCCCTTGGCTCGTCCTGCAATTCATTTTTATATCTTTGAACAAACACCAATAAACACTGATGCCACAATACAGGAAGCTCAGTATCTTTATCGATAAATGCTGTGAAATGCCTTACCAAACTACCGATTACGGGAGCAGGGAGAGAGTATTTCTTGTTCAAAAGGGTCTTAATAAAGATAGAAGCAGCACCACTATACTCCATCATAGAAAGCTTGTGAATGGCTACCGCCGAATGATGTACCGGAATCGATACTCTCTGTAAAACAGATGCAACGATTGCAGCTTCTCTTAAAGTACAGTTGCCATTGCAAAGAGGAAGCAAAATTCCCTTGAAAAAGGCAGCAGGTTTGTAAACAGCCTTTCTCAAACACCGGTAATAATGATAATTCAACTTCTTATTTTCAACAATATCAGCACGGACTGCATCTAATAACACAAGATTGTAGAAACGCTGTGCCATTTTCGGATTCAAGTTAGATGCAAAGATACGAGTAGCCGCAAACATGGCTTGTGGAGTCCACTGATCAGGTCTAGTCAAATACAAGACCTCTTCCCAATTTGCAAGAGAGGGAATAACTTTAAAAGCTTTTGGTAACTTTCCAGAGCTATATTGCGATAAAATCTTTCCAATATCAGTGTATACTTCTGCTACCTTTGGAGGGATATCAGTGTACCCATCGCCATCGTCATCATTTTCAGCATTCATTTCTTCTTGTTGCACTTCCTTTTCGTGAATTTTCTCCATGATGATATCAGCAAGAGTGCGTCGTTCTTGTTTGTCTTCGCCCATCATTGCCGCAACAATTCTCTCTTCCTCTGGCGAAAGGCCTTCTAAACCTTCATCAATGGTAACATATCCAGCATCATGATGAACCAAACTGAGGCAGTGGAATATTAAAGTTAGTTTTTGTGTCATAATTAAATATATGTAGAAAAATATACAAAGAAAAACTCACTCTTCATCATCCTCATCTAAAATCTCGCCCATAGCAGAAAAATTGTCTTCTTCGTCACTGCTATCCATGTCTCTTCTACCAGACCTTCTCTTTCTTTCACCTGATCGCTGTTCTTCCATTTCAATTTCTAACATTTGCTCTCTACCTAAATCAAAGATCCTTTTTGTTTCCTTTTCGTTCAATAATTCAGCATCACTGTACTTGTCCTTTTTTTCACCTCGACCGGATGAAGACTTCATAGCAGCATACTTGGATCTGTTTACATCATCTGTTATTTGTTGTCCAAGCGGAGCATGTTTATTTGAAGTCCCTGTGATGGGGCCTTTCTTCTTATCCTTGGGCATTTTGTAACTTAGTTTTGAAATCGAGCTAGCAATTTACCAAATGATAGTTTAATCTCATCTGCAAGCTTTCACAGAAAAAAGAAAAATAGAAAAAATCTTTTTGGTGGTTCTAAACATTTTGGGATCCTACGCGGATAATAAATACGAACCGACAGGGATAACGCTTACCACTTTACTTGCTTTTTTTTGGTAGTGCTCTTTCCACCATAACAATCTTTCTAAGTTATTTTGAAGTTAAATCGATAACATGAGTGCTTTCTCCAACCTATCAGCTGCCCAGCAGCCAAAAGAAGAGGATATCCAGATGATGCTTGCCGCAAATGTACACTCTGGAACCAAGAACTCTGATGATTCCATGAAGGAGTACATCTGGCGTCGTCGTCAGGATGGTATTTACATCCTTAACATTGGAAAGACCTGGGAAAAGCTTATGCTTGCCGCCCGTGTTATTGTTGCCATCGAAAACCCTGAGGATGTTATCGCCATCAGTGCTCGTCCTTACGGTATGCGCGCCGTCCTCAAGTTTGCTCATTACACTGGAGCCAACTGCATTGCTGGACGTTTCACTCCTGGAACTTTCACCAACCAGATCACCAAGCAATTCCGCGAGCCTCGTCTTTTGATTGTTACTGATCCCAGAACTGATTCTCAATCTGTTAAGGAGTCATCTTACGTCAATATTCCTGTCATCGCTCTTGCTGACTCTGACTCTCCTCTTCAATATGTTGATATTGCTATCCCTGCCAACAACAAGGGAAAATACTCCATCGGACTTATCTACTGGATGCTCGCTCGTGAGGTCCTTCGTCTTCGTGGAACCATTTCCCGCACTGCTGATTGGGATGTTCCTGTTGATCTCTTCTTCCACCGTGATGTTGATGAGCTCAAGAAGGCAGATGAAGAGGCCGCTGCCAAGGAGACTCAGCCTGCTGCCGCTTCCGAATACGACGCTGCTATCGTCGATGATGTAGTTGCAGACGGTATGGCAGATGTCGATGCGGGATACGACAATGCCGCCGGATATGATGCAACTGGATGGGATGGTGCAGCTGAAGATACCAACGCCGGAAGCCAATGGTAAACAAAATAAAAAAAGTTAAATGACGTTTTTTAGGATGGAAGGTTTGGTTACTGCTTTTGCCATAACTTGAGAGTTATTGTCCTGCTCACTTCCTAAAATTAAGTCCATTTCTATATATATATATATACGTATTCGTTTTTCAGTTATACTTCTAGAGATCTTCTTAATATAAATAGCTTCTCCCTCGAAATGTCAAGAATCTAAGGCAAGCAACAATTCTCAAGGCAACTGTCCTTCAAAGCAGATGATACAGCCCTATCATCAAGATAAACATCACAGAAGGATCTGCTTAAAGAAGCTGAGCCTGCTGTCCCTTGTTTCGCTCCATCTACCGAGACATCAACTCCACCATCTCCCTTACAATCAAATCGAAAAGTAGTTCCCTTGGTCGCAGCCCCCTTCTTCGAAACACCACTGAAAATCAAAGATTTTAGCTCTTCAACCTCACGGGCATTATCATGGCGAGGGGCGACAGACTCAGCAATAGCATTAGCCATCTTTTCAGCGCCAACCTTAAAGTTCATTTGCAGAAGGAAAGTTGCAGGTGGTTCATTCTTAACTGCATTTCGAAGAGTTGCAAGTGCCTTAACTTTATCTGCAGTTCTAGAAAGATGACTTAAGGCACTTTTGGCACCAGAAGAAGCATACATTCCGACGGAATAAACCTTAATTGGCCCTTTCTTTCTCACACCGACTCCGAACAGGTCGAGTCCATTTAGTTTTGGTGCGAAGGATATTCCAGTGGATAAATCAGTCATAGCATCACACGAGATGATCAGGAACAACAAACACAACGCAGTTTTCATTACAGACACCATCTTCCCACCTGTTTTAAGCAAGTATATGATGAAATTG
>Ga0213868_10004091_pt1 | contig 13402 bp, 24 predicted proteins | sample PICome_9_FD_160087 | JGI IMG/M metagenome (GOLD analysis project Ga0213868, IMG submission 160087) | Coastal seawater microbial communities near Pivers Island, North Carolina, United States - PICO127 | ecosystem: Environmental > Aquatic > Marine > Coastal | place: USA: North Carolina...
GTGATATAATTAATAATTTTTTCTTATCTTGTATGATTGGTTTCAACACATTCTCTATCTGAAGTATGTTACTGATCTCTGCATCACATACTAGTATATGCACATCCTCCAATATACACTCGTCTTTCTTTTGGTGGTTGATAAACATCGGTGACGAATATCCCTTATCTATCTTAATACCCTTCGTGGTTTCGTAAAAAGTCTCAGGTGTCGGTGAGTTCTCTACAGTGACTATGCCGTTCTTGCCAACATCGTTGTAACAGTCAGAGATTATCTTTCCTATAACCTTGTCGTTATTAGCTGATATAGTTGCCACATCAACTAACCTCTTCTTGGTAACCTTGCGACTCTCCTTCTTTAATGACTTTACTAACCCCTCGGTTTCACTTACCAGGTGTCTCAAAACTTCTGTCTTGTTTACATCACCAGTAATCTTTTGCAAACCCTCCTTGACCAATGCTTCTGTCAATACTATGGCAGTGGTAGTTCCATCTCCTGCTGAGGTAGCAGTTCTGGCTGATGCTTCTTTCATCATCTTTACGGCAAGATTGCCAACAGGGTCTGCCATGTCATAACTCTTGGCAACAGTGACACCATCCTTGGTGACTGTCATTCCATGCGTGTGATGAGGTGATTCAATTATTACTGTTTGACCCATAGGTCCTAACGTGCTCTTAACTGCACTCGATATCATAGAGATACCCTGAAGAAGTTTCTTTTGTGAGTCCACACCTATCGTAAGTTCTTTAGGTGAATACCCTCCCATTGGATTATTCATTTGATTTGATTTAAATGTTATACATACAAAGATACAATAATTATTCCATATCTAAACCTGTGACAAGGTGTCAAACTTTTTTCCCTATATATATATATATTTTTACCTCCTTTTATAAATAACAATCCCTATACGACTCTTTAAATTTGTCACAAACTGTCACCACTCTAATTATCAAATAGTTAACTATTTAAATTCGTCACAAAACTGTCATTAAATTGTCACAATATTATACTATTATTTATAAATCTGTCACAATAAAACAAAAAAAAGAGGTAACCCCTAAGTTACCCCTCAAAATAAAACAGTAAATGTTACTTCAAAAATTTTGTAATCGCTTGCTTCATTTGTTTTCTGTCATCAGCAAGTTCAATACCCAAAGCTATATCCTGAGTTATACTCCTTTGCTTGTTAGCCTTTCGTAACATAGCAGCCTGTGCTATGCCAGAAATACCTGCAGGGCGATCATTAATTAATCTCCCATCCTTAATAGTTAATCCATCCATGGTTGTCTTTTTTAAATTATACGTATATCCCAAAGGTACAAAATTTTATTAGATAGGTGTAGTGTTTGGGTTCTCACTGCTCCCACGCAGCGACCCCCAATTCCGAAAGCGATTTTTTTTTGCTCGGCATTTTGCGTTTTGTTTTCGTAGCTCTGATTTTTTTGGCTTTTTCCTGCAGGCTATGTAGCAGGTGTATTGCCTGCATAAATTCCTAGCTTTTGTACTGCCATAATCCGTACAGATTAGCTATGCAATTCCCTTGCACATCTAACTAGCTATGCAATTCCTTTGCATATCTAAACTATACATTGTCTCTTCAAAGAGACAGATGAATATCTTGTAAACACTACAAAGATATTGAGACATACAGAGATGTCTCTTAACCTATGCGAGCCTTAAATTTCGCCTAAACAATCTGTAGTAAACTGAATCTACCAAAGCCATCTGTAGATAGCACAAATCAAAGCAAAAAATAAAAGACAAGATTTATACAAAAAAACACATAGAATTGTACTAGAATTAGACAAGAATATTGTATATTAGCCTAGGGGATAATCCCACAGAACAGAAAATATTATAAACTATTGAAAATCAACAAATTATGGAAAATTTAAACAACAAATCAAGTCAAAGCATTGTCGACATCTCATTGAATTTATGGGAGTTGATACCAAACAGAACGTTATCTCATTATGCCAATCAGCAGGGCAAAGGTGAGTTTGACATATGCTATGAGATTGTGCAAAATCATGGTGCATGGGTAGACAGAGTATTCAATGAAAGGCTATGGTCACTAGAGGATTTAATGCATGATGTGGTAGGAATCCTAAGTAAAGAAGAGAATTTAATAACAAGAATATAAACCAATAAAAACTAGAAATTATGAGAGATTTATTAAACGAAAACTTAACGCAAAAGTTAGAATCAAACAGAGAATTATTCAAGCAATTTGAATGCCAACATTTATCCAAAGATGATATGCTTGTAGTTTATCCATGTGCATTAATGACAAGAACAACAATGGTATTACAGAGTGTTTATGGAACAGAAATTAAGACAAAGGAAGTATTGAATGTAGTTGACCAAAGAGCAGCATGCAGCTACAGAACGTATGGTGATAAGTTAGGAGTTACTGAGTTAGATGTTGTTGTTGTTGTGAATGGCAGAGCAATCGTTAGCAGGATATCTTACCACAAGGTATACCATCTTGATAGCCATGAATTGCATATAACTTTGAATGGTACACAATACCGAATCTTAACGATTGATGGTCGAGATGCATCATTTCAATCACCACATTTGATGGGGTAAGATTGTCTCTTTGAAGAGACAAAATGCAGGTGTCATGGATGACCAAGAGCAAAGCGAAATTGCTACCTGCAACTAACTATTAATATTAATTTAAAACAGAGTAATTATGAGAGAACATTTGTTACAAATTGAGAATGATTTCCTAGCATCGAGAGAGGTTAGGAGTCACATGAACATCGCAAGGATTGATGCCTTGGCGATGGACATCAAAGACAAGCGAAAGAGTCAGTTTGACCAATCGCTGAAGTTTGCAAAGCTAGTCAAAGCTAGTTACGATTGGTTTAAGTCTGAGGATGGTCAAAACATGTTTAGCGACAATGGGTTGACATGGACAAACGAAGATTTTTACACCAAGGCAATTTGCATCAGCAAAGCACATTTTTACAGAGTTATCAAGGTAGCTAAGATTTGCGAGGAGACTCCTCAGATTGTAAGCAATTACAAGAGAGAATGTACTGCTGAAGAGAATGCAGGTAATCCTACAGAACGTAGTGTAGCTGAGTTAATAAAGCGAGCAAATGGCACAAGTACGAGCCAAGATGATAACGAATCATCTACCGAGACATTGGTTACATTTTCGATGAAGAAAACCATGTTTGAAGATGGCAAAGGATTATCGATAAGAATCTTATCTGATGGAGAAATTAAGACTAGTGGCGATGCACATGGGAAGATATCAGATGCGATGATGGAGCAGTTAAAAGCTATCTCAGTAGCGATTATTAATTCTAACAACAACTAGAGATGATACATACACCGAAAGACGAAATCAAGTACGAAAAGACTAACGAAGTTAGGCGTGCAAGAATGATGGGATATCACGAGTCACCATCACCTAGAGAGTTACACAAGGGTGCAAAGAGTTATGATGTGCAGGGATTGAAGAAGAAAGATTTGGATAACCTATTGCTAACCGAGGGTGACTATACTGCCAAGTTTACGATAGGCTTAGAGATTGAGAAGAACAGATTTTATCGCAGGGTTTACGAGGAGTTGAATTTCATCAAGGGATATGAGACTGATGGGTCATGTGGTTATGAAGCCATCACCAACATTGTTCCATTGTTACCACCATCTGTATGGCGAAACAAGATATTCAACATGATACATGAAGCCAAGTATCTGATTGAGGATAGGTATTCACCAAGTGACCAAACATGTGGTGGTCACATTACCTTGTCTTGTAATGGGATGCGAAGTGGTGAATTACATCAGCGAATCAGAAAGCATGCAGGCATCATCTATGCATTGTTTCAGAAGCGATTAAAGAACAACTACTGCCGATGGAATATGAGGATGTTACCTACTACACCAAGTGGTAACAGATGGAGACCTGCTGAGGAGTCTAGTGGAGTTAATTACCGAGGTGATTTCCACCATAAGTATCAAGTTTGTCTTGACAAGGGTAAAGGATTGGTAGAGTTTAGATTGCCGTCTAGATTTACGTCTGTGAAGCAAACGATGAGAAGATATGAGTTGATGTATATCTTGATGGATGTTGCCGTAAACAAGCCAAGAACAAGCCATGATGCCTTGATGAAAAGGGTTAGACCTATCTTGATGTCCATGTACGAGAGAAACGAGGAGAAAGTTGATTACGTGATTGCTCAAGCCAAGCATTGGAAAGAGTTTATCATGAGGGGAAGAATCCATGAGGATATCTCTGAGTTTACGAGAAGCTACCAATACACCATTAGTAGACATCGATGACCATAGTTTGCAGGGTGTCTCTTCGAAGAGACATCTTGCATCTGTATCGAGATGTGTATCTCGGCTGATGATTCCAAAAGGATGAAACAGAAACTATAAAAACAGAATTATGAGTAACACAGAATTTACATTATTTATGCAATGGCTCATGGGTGACGATGTCATCAGAGTTACTGAAGTTGAGAGTCCATATTGGACATCTCAAGACGCACAATACAAGAACAGATTGTATACCATGTTAGATGCATGGAACTACTACAAGAAAGAATTTTTAACCATTTAAATTATATATTATGAAGAACTACAAATGCTTTTACAACAATCAAACGACAATCGTTAAAGCTGAGACCACATACAAGGGTCAGATGCAGGCACAAAGACATTTTCAGTCCAAGCAACGAAAGAAAGTGAATAGCTATGAGATTACCATGATGTTATTAGATGTAACACATGTAGCAGATTTTTAAGAACTATTAATTAACTAAAAAACAGAATCATGAATAAAATTATCAGACATATAGTATTGTCAAACGGAATGCACATCTTACATCTCAAGGATGCAGATGAAAATGGGATTGAAGTTTTAGTCCTAACAGAACAAGAGTATGAACACCTAACGTGGTGGGATAGAGTAAAAATTAAATTTAATATCAAGTAATATGGAAGCAACAATAACAAAGTATGCCAGAAGATGTGATGTTTCTGGTGAAGGAATGAATGAAGGATATTTAATCGGTGAAGGATTAATGTATATCAAGTATGACTCGGACATGGTAAAGCACATTGAAGAGTCAGCCTATGATAGTCTTGATGAAGCGTACATGGATGATTATTACTATTATACGGAATGGGAATGCGAAGATGACATCCAATACATTGAAGTTAACGGAGTATTAATGCCAATAGAAGATTACGAAACAAAATTAAACCAATAAGAATTATGAGATATCAAGTTATAAACGACAAGACTAACGAAGTGGAAGCTGAATTCTTCACACAAGATGATGCTATTGAATGTATAGATTTTGAATTTTCATTTCATACACATAGTATTATTGAAGTTATACCATGCAGAGGATGTTCTACAACAGAGCATGTAGAAGAGCATAATGATGCACATGGAATCAGTACTGGGTATTGGTGTCATGAATGTTATGAATCATCCAAATATCCTTACAGAAAAGACAGATATCCGACCATTGAAACGCATGGTTACGGAGAAAGATTAACAGATAATTATTAGGTATGGTAGCAACAATTAAATTCAAAACAGACAGAGGTACAGATTGGTATGTCACCAAAGAGTTTACCGACAAGAAGCACATGAATAACTTTATTAATTACATCTGTAGAACTAAGAGTTATCTCATGGATGAAGTCTTCCTGTAGAATTAAACAGGGAAAGTTAAAAGCCTATGCATTGATTTGTATAGGCTTTTTTTTGTTCCGTACTCAAATACGTACTCAGTACCGAGAAAGAATTGAGTACAATTGCAGGTAGTTTAATCTACTGCAAAAATTAGGATTGGCAGTATGCCATCTCTTGCCATGTAAATCCATAGCATGTTGCTTTACGTTTATCTTCTGTTGCACAGATAGATTTTCCCATGTGTAGTTTTTTAATTTCATTATAGGTTTTTTTAAGTTATTTGTATGCCCAAGATCCGTTTTTATATAGCTTATTGTTATACTTATAAAAGTGTTGGGTTATTCCTCCTCTGATTCCAATAGAATCAACACCATTATCGTGTCTTGCTATTATGATTCCATGTTCTGAGTTAAACAATTCAAGAACACCATTGTTCCTGGATAAATACTCTAAAGATTTTTTTTGTGATTTCGTCATGATTAATTTATTTGCTACAAATGTAAAATACATTAATGCAGGATTACTGCACAGATGATTTAGGGAATTCTTAGGGAGTCCCTAAGCCAATGGTAGCAAGGGATTTGCGTATGTCTAATTTATGTCTTATATTTGTCTAATATTAATCAGAAGTCTGTCTCTTCAAAGAGACTCTTCACAAATCAGAATGCACATGTGTGTAATTATTATCAAACAGAAAGGCGAGGTAATGCCTAGAGAAATTGCCAAAACATCTAGTAAGATTAATCCTCATGGATTAGGAATTGTATGGCTCGATACATTCGAGGTAACGTATCACAAATCAAGCGAGTATCAGTTACTACTCACCAACAGACCTTTTATTGCTCACTTTAGATATGCTACAATTGGAGTTGTGTCTAAGGCTAATACACATCCATTCAGATGTGGTAAGAACGTTGATGAACTGCTGATGCAGAACGGAACTATTAAAGGTTATGGGTCGGCAAAGATGACTGACTCTCAAGACCTAGCTATTAGGTTGGGTGATGTTCCTCGTCAACAATGGAAGCAGTCACTAGAAAAGTTTGACTCTAGGTTTGTTACCATCAACACAAGAACTAGAACTTTCCAAATGTACAACAGACATCTATGGGTTAAAAGAGGTGACATATGGTATTCAAAACCAAACGTGTTGCAAGATAATCTAGTAGCTACCTATGGGACATTGAAGAAAGGTGAAGGCAATCATCACTACGTTAAAACTGCGAAGTATTTAGGTAGAGGGAAGACATCAGATAAATATCCTCTTGTGATTGATGGGTTACCTTATCTGTATAAAGAAAAGGGTGTCGGCTACAATGTAGAGGTTGACATCTTCAAGGTTAGTGATGCAAGGCTTGAACGAATGGATGCACTAGAGGGACATCCGAGATGGTACAAAAGGGAGCAGGTAGACATTGAACTAAATGGCAAGACTCTCAAGTGTTGGGTTTACTTTATGACCAATCCAAGAGACAAGCATAGAGTGTTGCACAAGAGTTTCAGTAGAACACATGTGTCTAAGTTTAAGCCATTGAGCAGGTTTACTAACGAGGTTGAAGAGGTTGTTCAGACATCATTCTTTGATGATTACTCTTTAGCCAAGACTGATGAGCAAGAATCACCATATTGCTTGAATTGTTTTCATGACCTAGATTACGATGGTTTCTCTCATTACCATTGTAATAGTTGTGACTCGTGGTTTACTAAAGCAGAGGTTGAGTCCTCGATTTAGTAGCCTATAAAAGTGGGATGCGTAGACGCACTAGTATGGAGCAAAACCATATCCCACATCTAATTAGGATAAAGTCCTTTCCGACAAACATGGGCGATTTAAATCATGAGTGAGAGAAATCAAGAAATCAGAATCAGCTTACAAGCTGACGAATATCTAAGGGTAGCTTTAGATATCAAGAACGCAAAAGATGTACTGAAACGACATGGCTTTTGTGTTGACAATTTATGGCACATCGAAGATGTTAGAAGACAAGTTAAACATATCTCAGATAATGATGCTCAGTATGTACTTAACAGAGCACTTAACAATGAGAATGTTATGGAAACTATACACCAACATATTGGGTTTGCTATCCAAAGAACTGACCTTAAATTAGAGTATGATGAGTAGGTATTACAAGGTAAGATACGCAGGGAAATTAATTAAGATTGTCCCTGCTGAATCTAAATGGCATGCTATAGATAAGGTGTATAGTAAAAACAAGGAGCAGTACGCATGGATTGTTCGATCCAAATTTACTGCAAGTATTAACGATGCAAGAGCATCAAAAAATTATTAAAAATGGCAGGAATAAACAGAGTAACCAAGAAAGAATGTATGGATGCAATTGATTATCTTCACGTTGAAGGATTCGTAGAAGAGATGACATCCGACAAAAAGCATTATGTACAAATCCTATTAAAAAAAGTAGCAAACGATTATAATATAAGATTAAGATTATGAAGCAAATTAAACTTACTGTACACCTTTACTATGGTGGTCATCAGCCTGCTGAAACAAAGTATACGAGTAGTATAGATGAAGCACGTAGATGGGTTGCAGACGCAGAGCATGGAGAGATTATCAATGACCAAAATATAGTGGTCGAATGATAGTTTAGTCCAGGCATTACTCCAGGAATAAGATAGGCATTTATTAGTAAATGTCTATTTTTTTTCTTATTTTTGTTTAAATTTAATACAATTTAATTATGTTGAAAGAACTAATACAACGTGAATTAGTCTCTTTGAAGAGACAAGGATTCAAGGATAAATACCATATCCAACGTCTACAACAAATGTTAGACGAAGAAATTACATTTGAAGATTGGCAAGCTACTGGGCAGATGATGTCATTGAAAGAGTATGAAAATCTATATGACATGCAAACATTCTCCAAGATGATAAGCAGAGAACATGAAGATGTTTTCAGGTATGCAGGAGGCTTGTGTGTAGAACTAACAAGTGAAGGCACATATTATTGTAAACCAATCATCAAAACACATGCTAATCTAGAGGTTATAGAAGAAGCATTATATGAACACTTTAAAAATATATAAAGATGAAGTATGAACTATTTAACAAACTAGCAGCAGAGGTTTCTGAAGTCTTTAACATAGACGAAAGAAAAATCTTTAAGAAAAATAAAGAAAGGGCAATTGTAGATGCAAGATACTTGTTATACTACCTATGTAAAACTAACCAAATAAAGTTAACTTACATCCAACAATACATGAAGAAGAGAGGGTACAAGATACCACATTCTACAATTCATTACGGAATAAAAGAGGTTGGTAAAAAGGTAGAATCGGATCAAGACTACCAAGTAGTAATAGATTCAATTAATGCCTTATGTATACCCTACTAGAATTATTTTACCAAGCACAAGATGACTACCATTCAAAACCTTTGCATGACAAAGGAACTATGTCATATATGTGTCATGGATTTAAAATCATAAAAGAAGTTGAGTCCGAGGTAGTATTAATCATGGATATGGCAAAGGGTGGAGACTTTTATAAAGAAGTTTCTCAAGATGAATATGATATTTTTTTTAAATTAGGTTGGAAGAAAACAATCTATGTCTTATATTTGTCTAATTGTCGTACAAAGCTATCAAAGTTAGAGACCAGAATCCAAAATGCTCTGGTTAATAATGATAGTGTTAAGACTATCCGAAAGCTAAAGGCTAGTAGGGAACAAATCCTACGCAATTTTAATAAAGTAAAAATCAAGTTAAATTAAATTAAATCACAATGAAAAAACCATTATTATTTTTAGGAGCAGTTGCATTATCTTTTCAGTTGAATGCACAGAAGCTATGGAAGAACGAGGTAGATGACTTTACTGGAGATGTAAAGAAGTTTACAAATTACTACACGATTGCCACAACAAGTGTTGGTCAAATCAAAGCATCAGTAGTTAGGATAAAAGATTTTTATTACTTAAAGCTAAAATCTACATCTGACTTAGGATGTGCAGGAGCAAGAGATAACTATGCAATCATCAAATTTACCGATGGTACTACACTAAACTTAGATAAAGATTTATCTGACATCGAGTGTGCAGATTCATCTCCATCTCTTTTTAGCATTTCACCTAATGGCGATTTAGCTAATAAAAAAATAGAGAAGATTAGATTTAGACAATCTAAATACTATACGGATGGTAACACGTCAGGAACGTATAGCTTGTCTGAAATAATAAACGCAACAAAGGATTAATCAAGTTAAATTAAATTAAATTATGAGCAAAACAGAAAAATCAGTTTTTGAAACTCTGTCGGCTATCAATGTCAATGACAAGGTCGAGCAGAAAAATGGATTAACTTATCTCTCTTGGGCATGGGCATGGGCAGAGGTAAAGAAGAACTACCCTAGTGCAACGTACAAGGTAGTAAAAGACGAGGCTACTAATATGCCTTTTGTATACGATGTGCATATGGGTTACATGTGTAGCACAGAGGTCACGATTCAAGGTGAAACATTAGAGATGTGGTTGCCAGTTATGGATGGAGCAAACAAGTCTATGAAGTTAGAGCCTTATGAATATACCACAAGGTATGGAAAGAAGACTTGTCAAGGTGCTACGATGTTTGACATCAACAAGACAATTATGAGGTGTCTTGTAAAGAACTTAGCTATGTTTGGATTAGGTCACTACATCTATGCAGGTGAAGACTTACCACAAGATGACAAGAGTGTCGCTGAGAAGTTAGCTACTCCCAAGAGTGCAACTAAAAAAGCAGAGCCTAAGAAAACTGCAACTAAAAAAGCAGAGCCTAAGAAGACTACTGTAATCAAGCTAGATATTGGTGATGATAATTGGGAGAAGGTGTTGAAGTATGTGGTAGCCAACAAAGAATTAGGTCTGAAGAAGATTGGTGAGAACTTACTTACCAAGTATAGTATGACTGCAAAGGTTAAGAAAGAAATCGCTAAAGCTTTGTAGTATGTCAGATAAGATAATTAAACAACTTAAAGACGACAAAGAATATTACGGAGGGATAGGTAAAAACTATCTCTCCAATAGTGATATCGGAACACTACTCAGTAATCCAAAAGAATTTGGAATACCAAGAGAAGACAATGTAAACTTTGCCAAAGGAAGACTCTTTCACCACCTGATCTTAGAGCCTGAGAAAGTCCAGAATTGGAACGCAGTTGATGTGTCAAGTAGGAATACTAAAAAGTATAAAGAAATACTTGCTGAGTCAAATGAGCCATTCCTTTTGTTACAGAAAGAATACAACGACATCCAGGAGTTAGCTAAGGTAATGACTGCTAACTTAGATTTCTACGACATGATATATGCCAAAGGAAATGAGTTTGAAGTACCTGCTATCGGTGAGATTGGTGGAGTTATGTGGAAAGGTAAGGCAGATATAGTTTGTGAAGACTGCTTGATTGATATCAAGACTACAAGTGACATAAATAAGTTTGTTTATAGTGCTAAGAATTATAACTACGATAGCCAAGCTTATGTGTATCACACATTATTTGGTAAGCCTTTAAAATTTCTAGTGATTGACAAGACTAATGGTCAGTTAGGGTTGTTCGAAACAACGGCAGACTTTATAGAAAAGGGTGCTGAAAAAGTGGAGAAGGCAATCAATGTATACAATAAATTTTTTGGAGAAGATGCTACGGATGATGTAAATCAATACTATCGTCATGTGGAACTTTTTTAAGAAAGTCTCTTTGAAGAGACAATCATCCAACATTATGTACATACAAGTTCCAAAGGTATGTAAGAGTAGGATGGATAAGAATGTACTTATCGAGGAAACAATTAAACATTTGGAACGTAACATTAAAGTAAAACAATAATGGAATTAAAAGTAGTAGGTAGAATTACCAAAGTATTACCACCACAGAGTGGAACAACTAAGTCAGGAACAAAGTGGACAAAGATGACATTTGTAATTGACAATGGAGAGCAATACAATAGCACGTTTGCATTTGAAATCTGGAAAGATGAAAAGATATTAGCATTCAACGAACACAATAGTGTTGGAGATACAGTGCTAGTGCATTTTAATGTAGACTGCAGCGAGTTTAATGGTAAGTTCTACACCAATCTAAAAGCGTGGAAGGTTGAGCAAGCTGAAGGTCAAGAGAATGTAAATGACATTCAAGTAAATGAGCCAGTACATGTTGAAGCAGAACAAGAAGATGATGTACCATTCTAAGAATACATTATCCAAAACTAAAGGGAGATTTACGTCTCCCTTTTTTTACCGATTAAGTGTGACAAATATGACGAAAAAAGAATCTCTATATACTTATATACTTTTTATATATTTATTTTTTTATTCCCTATACAATAGTAAAAATTTGTCACAAATAGTCACAAAGCTAATAATCAATAAGTTACGAAAATAAAAACGACATAAAAACGACACAGAAATGACACAGAACATCACAATATTCAGAAATATTAAAGAAACCGATACTCCTTTCTACGTAAGTATAGATAAAATACTCACAAGAATAAAAGATGGTAAGTCTAAGGAACTAGTAAAAAGTATTAGAAGACATACCGATAAATCGAATAGGAATGAACTAAAAAAGAAACTACCTGCGATCTGTTTCTCTGGAACATTCACCAACAGAAAAGACTCTTCACTTGTAGAACATAGTGGATTTATATGTTTAGACTTTGATGGATATGAGAAAAGAAAATTAATGCTAGAAGCTAAACAGAAATTAACCAAAGACAAGTATACCTATTCTGTTTTTGTTTCACCTAGTGGCAATGGATTAAAAGTTATTGTCAAGATACCTCAAGATGCAGAGAATCATGTGAGTTATTTTCTAGGGTTAGAAAATTACTACGAGTCAAAATACTTTGACAAGACTTGTAAGAATCTAAGTAGAGTTTGCTACGAATCTTATGACCCTTTGATTTTTATAAATAAGAATTCATCTGTATGGGATAAGGTTGCTGAAGTTGAATACAAAGAGTTTACCTCATCAGATGCTCCAACAATTCCAATAACTGATGAGCAGAAGATAGTGGATATATTAGAAAAATGGTGGATAAAGAAATACCCAATGACTGAAGGTCAGCGAAACCAAAACGCATATATCCTAGCCATGGCATTCAATGATTATGGTGTTCAGCCATCATTAGCAGGATACATTCTTAATCAGTATGCCACTAAAGACTTTACTCAGAAAGAAATAAAGAGAACTATTGATTCTGCTTATTCTAACAGACTTAATCATGGAACTAAATACTATGAAGATGATGTGGCTATAAGTAAGATTAAGCAACAATTAAGAAGAGGAGTACCAAAAAATGAGATTCGTCAGCAATTTGAAGATACGGCAGTTGGTGGCGATGTAATTAATGCCGTAATCCACAGAGCAGAAGAAGAGAACAACAAATATTTGTTTTGGACAAAGAGTGAAAAAGGGGTTGTCAAAGTAGTACATATTGAGTTTAAAAGATTCCTAGAAGATAATGGCTTTCATAAGTTTTGTCCAGAGGGAAGTAAGAACTACGTGTTTGTTCGAAAGGAAAATAATTTAATTAGTCACACATCCGAAAAAGAAATTAAAGACTTTGTTCTAAATCATTTATTAAAGCTAGATGACATAAGCATATACAATTACTTTGCTGATACTGTACGATTGTTTAGAGAAGAGTTTCTAACACTACTATCTACTATCGATATATTTTTTATTGAGGATGATAAGAAAACTGCATATCTGTACTATAAAAATTGTG
>Ga0213868_10004096_pt1 | contig 13390 bp, 9 predicted proteins | sample PICome_9_FD_160087 | JGI IMG/M metagenome (GOLD analysis project Ga0213868, IMG submission 160087) | Coastal seawater microbial communities near Pivers Island, North Carolina, United States - PICO127 | ecosystem: Environmental > Aquatic > Marine > Coastal | place: USA: North Carolina | collected...
CCATCTGCCAGCGGAGTGAAATGCCAACTCGCCATAGCCTTCTTCAGGCGCAGGCGACCGGATACCTCGTCCATCCTGTCCACTGTGGCGACACTATTCATAGCAACTGCCAGAGTCTGTGCATCCTGCGTCCAGGTCACGTGTGCGAGCACCTCTCTATCCTTCACCGGGAAAGGCATGTCGTTGTGCGTGTAAACCAGGGATTCGGTGTCGCTTAACCGCTCGAGTAGATAGGATTCGGCGCAGCGATCGGGACAGGCCTCGGCATCCTCAATCAAGGCGACCAGCGCAGATAGGCGCACAGAATCTAGCTTGGTGGTAGTGCGCACGGCGTCACAGGGCGAACCCGAAACCAGGCGCGTATGTACCTGAATGCCATGTCGGTCACGCCTCAATTCCCAAGCCTGCTCTGCGGCGGCATGGGACATAGCCGATGCCGCGAAAGCAACGATGAGTGATAAATTTGTCAGGTAACTGCGCAGTTTCATGGCCTCTCCTGAACTGAATAAGAAGATCTATTGTTACAAGACCGAGCTCAGCCAAGTTTCATACATTCTATGTGGCATAGCCTACATGAGATGCCCATCTTGTAGAAGCTTGCCGGCTCTGCGACTATTCTCAAAGACCTGCACCAGATAACCAGGAATGCTTCATGCCAAGCAACCATCCGCTAATGATAGCCGTCGCGCCGAATGGCGCGAGAAAGCAGCAAAGCGATCACCCTCGCCTGCCCATCACCCCGAGGGAGATAGCACATACTGCCGCCGCCTGTGTTGAGGCCGGTGCCTGCATGCTGCACCTGCATGTTCGTGATGCTGACAATCGCCATAGCCTGGATTCCACTCGTTATCGTGAGGCGATAGCAGCTATTCGCGCTGAGGCCGGTGAGGAGCTGATCATCCAGATTACAACCGAGGCCGTGGGCAGCTATACGAGAGAGGAGCAGATGCGAGCGGTTATCGAGGTGCGTCCCGAGGCGGTATCGCTCGCCATTCGAGAGCTTTGCCCACCCGACACTAACGAGAAAAGCGCCGCCGAATTTTTCTCTTACTTGCACAGGGAGAGAATAGCTCCCCAGTATATTCTCTATTCCAAGGAAGATATTCTGCATTTCGCCAATCTGTTGGAGCGAGGCATTATTCCTGACGAGAAGATTTCTGTATTATTAGTGTTAGGTCGTTACTCTGAAAATCAGGAGTCAAATCCAGCAGACCTCGAGCCACTAGTGCGTGCACTTCCTCCGATACATAACTGGTCGCTGTGCGCCTTCGGCGCTAGCGAGACTGCCTGCATGCTCGAGGCGATTGGCCGCGGCGGACACTGCCGTGTAGGGTTTGAGAATAACCTGTTTATGAGCGATGGTAGCTTGGCGCGGGATAACGCGGCGTTGGTGAGTTCTGTGATCGACGGTGCAGCGATACTAGAAAGACATATTGCGTCAACGACTCAAGCGCGAGAATTTCTAGGTATGCGTTGATCGCCACCCGTAAAATCTACTTATTAGGTGTGTTAGAACTACTTCTTATCGTAAAAACGCAAAATATCAATGAAATAGAACACAGATATTTAGCCTAGAAATGAAAGAGCTAGAATTGACGGACTGAGAAGCGGTAGCCTGCACCGCGTACTGTTTGTACCAGCTTTGCATAGTCTATCGAGGTGTTTTCTACCGAGGACAGGGCCTTGCGCAGTCGCCTTATGTGCACATCGATCGTCCGCTCTTCGAGATAGACGTTGCCGCCCCAGACCGCATCCTGAATATGATCGCGGCTAAACACCTTCTCCTGATTCGATAGAAAGAACTTCAGCAGGCGAAATTCGGTGGGGCCCATTTCGACGGGTTGCTCTTCGATCGATATGCGGTGGCTGGTAGGGTCCAGCTGCAAATCGAACACACGCAGCACCTTGTTCTTCTGCTTGCCGTCAACCCGACGCAAGACAGTCTTGATGCGGGCGACCAACTCTCGCGGAGAGAAGGGCTTGGTCACATAATCGTCGACACCCTCGCTCAAGCCCTGCACCTTGTTATCCTCACTGGACTTCGCTGTGAGCATGATAATGGGCAGGTTGCTGGTAATCTTGTCGCGGCGCAGTCTGCGCGCGAGCTCAATGCCACTGCCGCCAGGCAACATCCAATCGAGAAGCACCAGATCCGGCTTCTTGTCGATGATAGATACGTGGGCATCATGGGCATTAGCCGCGCTGATGCTACTAAAGCCAGCGAGGTCTAATGTAATGCCAACCATGTCGCGAATAGCGGCTTCATCATCGACGATCAATATTGTGGATTCTGGCATTTGTTTACCAATAAACTCGACTAACAAACTAGTTAACTTTCATTCATTTAAACAGCAGTATATTACAATTATGTGACAACCTGATGTTTAATCACACTAAATGCAAGCCTCTAAAAAGCTCATAACCCTCTGTTTAAAATATATTTTCTATATTTTAGTGCAGACCACACAGCTCGCAAGACCGCCTACCTAGATTCTAGAATCGGTAGTCCACTTTTAGACTGACTTCTCTGCCTCGATTGAAACCGGTTGTGACAAAGCCACCCTGAGTAACCTCACTCCTTTCATCCATGAGGTTCTTTCCCTTAAGCGTCAGTCGCCAATTGTCGTTGAACTCGCGCATAAACACCGTATTCAGCTCACCGAATGGCTGCTCGATCAGATCAGGAGCGCCCTCTATGCCCACCTCACTGATACGCTCGCCGAAGTAGTGGTAGAGAACGGTGGCAGTTGTTCCGGAGAAAGGCTCATAGCCAATCTGTGCATTGAACAGCCAGTCCGATTGCCCCTGCAGGGCACGGGAGGTACTGGTAAGAATGCCTCTATCCTTCTCGGCAATGGTTACTTGTGAATCGATGAAAGCAATATTGGATTGTATGTAGAAGTCTTCCCAGCGATCGCCTAGAAAATCCAGTCTCTTGGAGATTTCGAATTCCACGCCCGTGTTCTCCCCTGCTTCGGCATTCGTGAACGTCTGCCGCGCCTCGGCGCCAGGCTGTACTACCGATTCGATCGGGTTCTCGAATTCCTTGTAGAACAGGCCGAGAGACATGGAGTCGCCAAAACCAAAGTACCACTCCCAGCGGAAATCATAGTTGGTGATATTAGCAATCTTCAGATTCGGATTACCCACCACTTCTCTACCGGTAACCGGATTGGTAAACGCGGCGGGCGACAACTCACGAAAATCTGGTCGTGAAAGAGTCTCACTGTAAGCAACGCGGAACTGGTGGTCGCCATTAATATAGGTGCCACTGAACGCTGGCAGAATATCTGAGCTCTCCTGCGCGGCATTCACCTCAACATCACGAAATAGATCGAAGGTTCTCACATTCTGGCTAAAGTCTTCTTGCCGGGCTCCGAGGTTCAGGCGATATCTATCATCGAAATTGACTTCGACCTCGGCATAGAATGCATCGGACTCATTCGCCGCATCGTAGTTGTCAGTTGGCCGCGTAAACTCCCTCAGCTCAAAACCATCCGGATCGATATTCTGCGGCGCCAAGATCTCTTCCAGCGGCCGGGTCAGCAGGTCCTCATTGAATGCGATACTCCCCTGATCGAAGAAGGAGTAGCGACGCACTTCGGAATCTCTTTGCTTCTCGTTATGTACGTAGCCGCCCTTGGTGGTGATGACTGAGTTCATCGGCCCATAGAAAACCATAGTCAGGTCAACGGCAAAATCTTCGGCATCGTCATCCAACACACTAAAGCGCCTGACGTTACCGTCGGCGCGCGTCGAGAATCTATAGATTCCGTCGGGCTCCAGGTCATAGCGGTAGACCCTATCGTCTGGCGCATCTCGCTCTGCCTTTACCTTGGAATAGCGCCAGTTAACGACTAACTCGTTAAAGTCAGGAAAATAATGATCTCCCTGAACCTGATTCGAGAATAACTCCCGCTCCACCCACTCCAATTGCGTCAGTCTTACAATGTCTTCCGCAGCAAGATCTCCGCTGGTCTGAGAGACAGTATCGTCCATCTTGCGCAGCACTATGCTCGTAGTTCTGATGTTGTGATTAGCATTAAAATCTATACCGGCGGTAAAGATGCTGCTCATATCCACACTGTGCTCGGTGCCGACGAATTCCAGATCGTCTCCGATCTCAAGACCGGCGTTACTGGTGCGATAGCTTCTACGAGTTATTTCGTTGGTATCCCATGAGTTCGAATAATTGATCGCGGCCAGATAGTTGAATTGCGCACCGTTATCGTTGAGCTCGTGGAAGTTGCCGAACGATGTCGCAAAATTAAGGTTAGCAGGCAATGATTCCTTGTCGGGATTGTAGTCGTTTCTCATGCTGCGACCGATGACCTGCAGCTCTTCGGCAGAATACCCGCCGCTACCCAAGAATTGACTCTCTCTACGCAATTCCTGACCATTTGCAGTTGCCTGTTTGAGCTCAGTTGGCAACCCCCGGTAGCTGTCGTCATAGCCAAGCCATGACTTGCTGCCACTCGCGGAAGTGAAACCATTCTTGAAATTCACATCCTGTTGCAACCCGGTAGAAGTGGATACATTCCAGAAGGCTTCATCTGTCGACTTCTTGGTACGCAACTGCAAGACACCGCCACCAAACTCACTCGGATACTGAGCCGAGTATGTCTTCTGCACCAGTACGCTATCCAGTATTGCCGTCGGGAATAGATCCAGAGGCACAACGCGATTGATTGGCTCGGGGCTGGGTAGAATCGCCCCGTTCAATAGGGTGGTTGAATAGCGCTCGCCGAGGCCCCGCACATAGACGAACTTGCCGCCGACTGTACTGAGACCAGAGACTCGCTTGAGACCCTCGGCTATATTCGAATCGCCGGAACGTTGGAACTGTTCGGTACCAACAACGTTCGCCACCGAAGAGGTGCCACGTTTCTCATCTGGAACAAATTGTCCAATAACAGCGATCTCCTCGATCTGAGGCACATCTTGCCCGGTCGCCACGGTGCTAAGCGCGGAAGCAACGGCGATAGCTAAGAGTTTTAGTGGCGTCACAGGATTGGACATGTTATTTGCTCCGATATTGATTTCGTTTTGAAGCAGGTATTTTATTGCTGTTCTATGACACTGGTATTTCATTTACATTGCAGAAATATTTCAAGATCACTGTTTTTACTCTGAATGCGAACACGTGCAGAAAAATTGAAGCGAAAAAAAGGGAGTACACAGTACTCCCTTCAAAATGGGTCGAGTTATTTACTTATTCGCAAAACAATCAATGTTTCACCTATCTCGATTTCCTAGCTTCCTGGCTTAGCCTAACGATCGATCCGAAGATCGAACTAGTCAGAATACGTCCAGCCAGCAGTCCAATCAGAACTACTATCCTTAACCGCACCGATGTAGTCGACCTGATCGAAGAATGAATCCGCCGGAATCGAAGGTGTAATCGCATTCAGAATAGGACCGTTCATCCATCCGATAGTACCCGTCAGATCAACTTCACCCAGGGAACTGCCCGATTGCGCGTTAAAGAAGTCGGCTACAGAGAAGTTGTCACCGTCGCTTGCACTGAAGGGACAGCCGCTAACCAGGCGCGAATTGGTCAGAGTCAGATTGCCATTTAGTCCAGCGATCGAGCCGCCCGCGTTTAGAAATGTTGCAGTCTGATCGATGTCGAGACAGTAGGCTGTGTGTGCAGACATAACGACGTTGGAAATTTTCGCCGATGTACCTTCACGCAATCTGAATCCCGCGTCGCCACCCCCGCTCGCTCCAGCACAGGTGAGATTGGAAATAGTAGGGTTAGAGCGTGGAAGCGCATCGTTGTCGTCGCCGTTATTATCGGCTTCGATGCAATGCTCACTCGCCGTGTTCTGCTTGATTGCGACGAATTGTGCCTTGCCGGACCAGCCAAAAGTCCAGTCGAGAGCGTCGTCTTCGTTGCCGGTAAGTACTATGTGCTTCGCGTTCGTAGTGCCACCGAAGAATTCGATACCATCATCAGAATTGTTGTGAACCTGAACATAGTCAACGATTGTTCCGGAACCCGTACCCTGAAATGCAATACCATTTAGTTCGTTACTCTCTGTGATGTTCTGGCCCGCGTATTTGACCTGAACATAGGTCAGCACGCCGCTGCTATCGGCAGAATCCGGCCCGCCGTAGATACCAGTTGAGCCTTCGCCTTCAGCACTGCCGCCACTCACGTTCAGAGGGGCATTACCGTTTAGGATAATGCCGCCCCATTGACCGCTGGTAGTTGCAGTCGCCGTGTCGTCTCCCTCGTAGGTGAAGATAACCGGCTTTGCCGCGCTTCCATTTGCGTGCAACTGCCCATTACGCGCAATCGTTAGGAAGTTCAGACCCTGTTGACCGAAAACATAGGTGCCTTCATCGATTGTTAGCTTGGTCTTTGATCCGCTGACTTCATCAGCACCAATAAAAACTGCGCCGTCCAGTATATAAGAAAAGTTTGAGGTGAGATGTGTGTCGTCTTCGATTCTACCCCGCAGTACACACACAGATTTTCCTTTAAAAGTTCCTGATATTGCCGTTGTGTTTGTTGGACAGGTAGATGGGGCCGTGGCCGCTATTGAGAAACTAGCCGGCGTCGAGGAGTATGTCAGATTCGCTATTGTATCCGTGTAGTAACCCACATAAGCCTGCACTTCGTATCCCATTGCACCAATCGCACTGCCTACTAAGCCGGTAAATAACGACAATGGCTCAGATGCTGCTAGCGTTTTGGTGCTCGCTGCAACAATTGGATCAGCTTGGGTCCATGGCACAAAAGACCCTGAGGAATTCTGGATAAAGAAGCCCAGGCCTGGCACATTCAGGATTACGACCAGGTTTCCAGTTTTGCCTACGTCCGCTGCAGCCGGCTTGATTGTTACCAGAAAATCAACTGCCGAATCTGCGGGTACAGCGGAAAGGAAGCTGGCGCCGCCATTGATCGTAGCACCGCCAGAGAAAACGGCGCTGCTTTCTGAGCCACCCGTTGTGAGTATTGGCTGATCGGCCCCCTGCACGCTCATTGCAGCTAAACCCAAAGCTACTCCACTGGCAATCGCATTCATTTTAGTGCGCTTAAATTTCATTTCGACTCCTTCGTCTTCTACATTGATATTCGAAAATTAGTTGAGATTCAGTGAAGCCATCATAGAGCTGCCATGTTGCAGTTATGAGTCGGTTTGTTTGCAGTTTTCTTACAGTTACCTGCCTGAACACAATGCAAGAATAGGACCTCGATGAGACACACAATGCTTTTATTAGGCGAGCGTCACAATTCTGTAATGATCCCTGTCTTACCATTGCAGCACCTATGACAGATCAAGCATCTACAAATCCTCTGCGCGTCGAAGCACAGCACGTTGGCCTCTTTGAGACGCCTATAGCCTATTGCCGATTGAAGGACGGAGAATCTCTTATTCAGGAGTTGGAGACGAGCATCCACAAGAATCGAGCCGAAGCTGGTGGTCTGCAACGCTCCAACATTGGCGGCTGGCATTCAGACACTGACATGATGGCTTGGGGTGGCGAAGCCGCGAAAAGGCTATCGGAAGCGGCTATCAACATAGCCAAGCGCTTGAGCCATTTCCAGGAGGCAAGCCCAGATGTTTACGACTGGCAACTGCGTATGTGGGCCAACGTCACTCCACGAGGCGGATTGAATCAGCCACATGCGCACCCAGGGAATCTCTGGGCAGCGGTGCTCTATCTGGATATGGGGGACGAGCTTGAGTCTGACGAAGATGTAGGGGGAGCCTTCTATGTGGAAGACCCAAGATTTCCCATGGCCGCTATGCACAATACGGCGGTGCGTATGATAGGAGTCGATGGGAAACCGCAGCAATACGAGGTGGAGTTCAAACTCGAGCGCGGTAAGATTGTGGTTTTTCCGGCGTGGTTACGCCATGGAGTGCGCCCCTATAGCGGCAAGCGCGAGCGCATCTCTATCGCAATGAATATCGATGCGCGACGCAAGTGAAGGACCTGATCGTTATCAGGAAGTAACAGCTTTTGAGATCGCTTTCTTGAACTTGTAGCTGTTTACAGGATTCATAAAGCGAGCTAAACCTTGAGTGAATTTGAGCGGGCTGTCCAGCACAGCAAAGCAGAGGCAGCCTTCTTTTGAACCTGGCTGATGATGGTGCTGCGTATCCCTAACTATAAAGTCTGATGCCTTGTATTCACCAAGCTCGTCTTCGAAGCTACCCTTCAAGACGAGAGTTGTCTCGCTGCCCTTGTGGGTATGCACGGGCACTTTGGAGCCGGGCGCCATGTAGATAAACTCGCACTGTGTCTCATCATCCAGAATCAACTGGGCCTCGCTGATACCGCCGGCGACCTGCTTCCAGTTGAGTCCCTGTTGAGCGGCTTTGGCTAGAACCTTCGGCAACTTGATGCTGTCGTCCAGCACATCCATCTGAACCTCGACCACCTCTTCGACCGGCTCGCTTGACAGCTGCGCCGACTGCACGCTGCTTGCTACCATACTCGAATAATCGGTGGCACTGGGAGACTCCAACTGGGGGGCGCTACTCGGATCCACCCAGGAAGAAACAGCCAGGGCTTCCAGCTCTTTGGCCTTGGCACAACAGGACTTACAGAGTTCCATATGAGCCGAGACTACTATGCTCTTTCCAGTAGCCAGTTCTCCCTGAATAAACTGATTCAGCAATTGGGAAGATGGGTGCATGTTTACATCGGTATTCATCGATATGCCTCTTTATAAAATTCTTTGTCGCCCAAACCAATGGGCTTGATTAGTCTTCAACCCCGATCAAACTTCGGAGTTTCGCCACGGCGAGCCGCAGGCGTGATTTCAGTGTGCCCAAGGGTATCTGCAGATAGGCAGATGCCTCCTCGTGCGTTCGATCATGAAGATAGATCTGCTCCACTACCGCTCGCTGCGGATCCGACAGCTGATCGAAATAGCCTTCTATAAGACTAAGCTCGACCTCTAAGCCACCCCTGTCTTCATGCACAAGGGTAGTAGGTTCTCCACCCGATTCGGGTGGCCAGATATCGTCGGCGCTAACACAGTTCGGTTGACGCTTCTGTTTGCGTAACATGTCGAAGCACCGATTACGGCTAAGGGTAAAGATCCATCCCTTCGCCGACCCCTTGTCCAAGTCATACAGCGGGGCCTTCTGCCATACATTTAACATGGCTTCTTGAATGAGGTCATTTGCCAGTTGTTCGTTACGGGTAAGCTTCATGCCCAAGGCAAAGATCTTCTTCGAAAAGCGCTCGAACAACTGATTAAACGCGTTAACGTCCTGATGGTTGCCGACAGCAATCAACAGGCTTTCGTCGGAAACGACAGTGTCTTCGGCATCTAGGCTCTGGGAGGAATTATTCATCGACGCTAGTCTAACAGTTAGACCAACCTCAGTGTTAAATCCTTCTTGTTTCGCATAATTTCTGTACATTGCCAATATTACGCGTGGGCGTGGGAGCTGGATCACTCCTATCGGGAAAAAGCTGAAGATTTTGGAAAAATTCTCAAATTAAATAATTATTTCAATAACTTAGAGCGCCTATAGGCTAGGCGCTCATATAGGGCTCGAGTGCCTCTAGACGATATTCGATCTCTGCAATCTGCTGCGGGGAAAAACTATATTCTCCGCGGCGCGATTTCGTCGTCTTAAAAACGCCTCGCTTCTTGAGTACGAACAGACGCACCCCTGGAATCAGGGTATCTAGATTCTGGATAAGTAGTAGTTTGCTATAGCATTCACGGAGCTCGTCTTGACGACCCTCCTGATGGAGTTGCCACAGCCGCGCATAGACATCGCCGTACATAGTGCCGCCGGTCATGACCCCATCTGTGCCGATGCGCATCTCATACAGCCACCCACGCCCTAGAGTCGCGCCAAAAACGCTGCGGATAGGATCGGGCTGGTATTCTTGCAGCGCCAGCATGCGGGCATGCACATCACCATATTCTTCCTTTATATAGCCACACTGGGGAAAGTCTCTGGCTAGCTGCACCAAGAACTCGATAGGCAGCTCGATCTGGGGACCACCACTGGTCTGCACGAAGATAGGCCTAGCCGTGATTTCACACAGGGCAGCATAGTAGGCTCGGATCTGTTCCAGAGAATCTGCTGAGGTAGGGGGAATCGCAATCATGCCATCGGGCTCTAGTGATTCTGCAACGCGAGCATATTCCAGCATGCCTTCGGTATCATCGGCTTGCACACCGAGAGTAAGCGACATGCTGCGGCCTCGATTGGCCTGCGCCAGCACTTCGAATCCGCGTATGCGCTCTTGTTTTGTTAGATAGCGCTGCTCGCTGGAATTCTGTGGCCAGACAATTCCCTGTACACCACATCGTTCACAGAAAGCGACTTCTTCAGCCAGATCATCGAAGTCGACATCACCGGCTTCGGTATAGGGCGTACTCAGGATCATCAAGGCACCGCGCATGGGTTTGTTCGCAGTAGCCGCCAGCAAGTTTCCGAAAGGCAGCGTGCTCGCGGCGGCAATGCCACCGAGGACCTGACGCCGACTGATAAGTGAATCGTAGGCCATAGAATGAACTCCTTTGTAATTCACCTTAATCGCTTCCCACAGGGAATAATCCGTCGATCTAGATGTCATTATTTTTTACCTATTTATCTTTCTCTTTGCGCCTGTCTAACCCATGCTCAATAGCGCCCACATTCTTATCTAACATCTCTCGAGCCGTTAGTAGTTTGCTTTCCAGTTTCTCTTAATCCTCAATGCTATCGTCTGTCAGCCCGTTTCTAAAAATACGCACACATTCATTCACCACACTGGTGTAGCTTGAATTGGTTTCCATTAGCAACTCGTCAAGTTCTTCCTCTTTCTGCGGAACCCGCTTCTCGGGAAATAGCTTTTGCTTCAGGATTTCGCAGATACCTGTATCAAAGATTTCGTCGAGGGCGCGAGCCACGAAAATTTCCATATTGTCGCGAAAATGCTTAGAGCGCCCGGCGTTATCGGCAAAGAAGTCATCGATGATTTTGATGTTCTTCTTGTTGCATTCCAGAAACTGGTCGGCGTCGTCTGGATCCTAGGGAAGATTGAACTTTATGGTTCGATATTCAGGGTCAATCTCGCCAATATAGAAATCGACAGCACGGGCTACTATTGCTCTCTTTGCTCCGGCCCTGGTGTTCCATGCGCGTTCATAGTAACAGCCGAACATTACTACTGGATGAATATCCATGGAACGCTGGCCGCATACTAAATCCTTTCATACTCAAATAACCTTTTAGCCGTGACCCAAATTAATGGGCAAACTTAACTGATATGGAGGAAGCAAGTGAAAGATAACACCGGTTCGTAGTCAAAAGTGAATAAAACTATCGCATTTATAGTGGTATTGGCCGCATATCTAATTCTGCTCTAGGGGCACGATTTTCGGGGCTACCGAGCTTGAACTCTCCCTGATTCTCGGTATGCCCCTTTCTTTTACCCCGCACCATCCCCGCTGGCTTTTCAATGTGCCTCCGACACTCACTGCGCCAGCTTCAGGCCGGCAGTTGAGTGCCTTTGAACCTTTGAGGGCAGTACGTGCGGCAGTCAGTGGTCTCATGACGCAGAATTACTTACTTAATCACCCTGTAATTGGTTAGAATCGAGGCATCTATTGCTGCTAATACCCCAAGAGGTAACCTCATGAGTTGGCCAACAACAATAACAATGCCCTCGCATATCCTGCGAACTTTAGCCCTACTTACTCTCCCTGCCCTGCTGATTTCGTGTAGCCCGGAATCCGAGCCCGCACCGGCGGCAGCGCCAGAGGTGACTGCAACTCCTATGCAGGTGGCAGAACCCGAAAACACTGTCTCTCCCGAGGGTGAATGGGGCGCCTATGCTGCCAACAACGGAAATACGAAATACACCGACCTCGATCAGATCGATGCCAATAATGTGGCAGAGCTGGAAATCGCCTGGAGAAGGCCCGCGCTCGATAGCTATTACTCTGAGATGAACCCAGCACAGCGCTATACCTCAAACTGGATATCAGCCCCCGTTGTGAAGAACGGCATAGCCTATGTGCCGAATGGCGTTGGTCTGGTTGAAGCCTTCAATCCGGGAACCGGCGAAACAATCTGGGTGCAGGAGCCTGTCAACGGTGCAGAGGGTCTACCCGGCGCGAATACCAGAGGCGTCGCCTATTGGAGCGAGGGGGATGATCGTCGCATCTTGTTGCAACGCGGCACCTTTCTCTATGCTCTAAATGCCGATACCGGACAGGCCGTCTCCAGCTTCGGAATCGACGGTCGCGTTGATCTGGATCTGATGCCCGAAGGCTCCGAACTGTTTCGCTGGGGTGGAGTGCCCATGATAGTTCGGGACGTGGTGGTCATCGGTCAATCTATGTCGGATACCTTCTCAAATAAGGAAGCCTTTCGTGGCGACGTACATGCCTTCGATGTGCGCACAGGGGAACTACGCTGGACCTATAATACGATTCCTCAGGAAGGCCAGTTTGGCACGGCCAGTTGGCAGGATCGCTCCTGGTCATACACCGGGCACTCGCCGGTTTGGGCTCTATTCAGTGCCGATGAGGAGCTAGGCCTGGTGTATATGCCTATTTCGTCGTCCACTAACGATATGTATGGCGGTCATCGCATCGGTGACAATCTATTTAGCCAGTCTCTGGTAGCTGTTGATGCCGAGACCGGTGACCGGGTCTGGCACTATCAGACGGTTCACCATGGCCTGTGGGATTACGATCCTCCTGCCGCTCCTATCATTATGGACATTACCGTGGATGGCGAGCCGGTCAAAGCTGTTACCCAGCTGACCAAGCAAGCCTTTGCCTTCGTGTTCAACCGCGAAACAGGCGAGCCCATTTGGGAGATCGAAGAGCGAGCGGTAGCGCAGTCCGATGTGCCGGGCGAAGTTACCTCAGCTACGCAGCCGTTTCCGACGCGACCGGCGCCATTTGATCGCCAGGGAGCAACCGTCGACAACCTTATCGATTTCACACCTGAGTTGCGCGCAGAGGCGCTTGAGATATTTAACAACTACGTCACAGGCCCGCTGTTTACGCCACCGTCGATACGCAGCGATGATCCGAACGGCACTCAGGGTACGATTCAATTGCCCGGCTCGCAGGGCGGCGCAGATGTGCAAGGCGCCGCCTTCGATCCCGAAACCGGCTATTTATACATTCCTTCCATTACATCCCCTTTTGTCGCCGATATCGTGCCCGGTGACCCCGAGATTACCAATCTAAGTTACGTTAAAGGTGCCAGACGCTGGATAGCCGGCCCCCGCGGACTGCCGTTATTCAAGCCCCCCTATGGGCGCATCACAGCAATCGATATGAATACAGGCGAGCATATATGGATGGCGCCTAATGGCGATGGCCCTATCGATCACCCCGACCTTGTAGATCTGGATTTGGGTCAACTGGGCTTGCCCGGCCGACCCTCTCCTCTGCTCA
>Ga0213868_10004103_pt1 | contig 13377 bp, 12 predicted proteins | sample PICome_9_FD_160087 | JGI IMG/M metagenome (GOLD analysis project Ga0213868, IMG submission 160087) | Coastal seawater microbial communities near Pivers Island, North Carolina, United States - PICO127 | ecosystem: Environmental > Aquatic > Marine > Coastal | place: USA: North Carolina...
CCAAACAGCATGTGGACCGCGACGCGTACGCGGTGCGGCCGTAGACGTCAAAGAAGCCGTCTTCCGAGACAAATCTACGTGGCGGCAGGTCAGTAGTTCACTTGCTCGAACCCGTAGTTACCCTCATAGTCACGCCAATCGACGAAGACGGATCGGTGATAAATGCCAGGGCAATGCTCGCCCCAGCGTTCAAGGCCTACGTGAGCCGAAGGAAGGGCAGTGACGGAAGACCTCTGCCAAGTGAAATCGCCTTGGGTCCCGTAAGTGCCGAGGACCACGGTCGCGCTCCGATTGCAGTCACCGTCACGACCGGATTCATGCTGCCGGGCATAGCGAACATCAAAGACCCGGATGGACCGCACGAAGTTGAACTCAGGTCCGCTGATATCGATGTCCGCGCGATCCTGAACGAGCCGGAGTGCCTGGTCGGTGGGAACGAGATCGTCGACTGGCAAGGATTGGAGCGGTCGACGGTTGTCGGGCCGGTACAAAACTTCAAAGATGCGGCCAGCATTGTTTGATGGCCGATCGCCCTCATAGGAGGCGCCCATGGGACAGCGCCATATTTGCAGCGGCGGTTCCACCGGCCAGGGGGTAATCCGCCGGATGAATTCGGCGCGTGCGCGCGTACATGGTTCTGAAGCGGGCCAACCGCCAGACAGGCACAGGAGGATCGCGCAATCGATCGGGTATGTCTGCGCGCGGGCGGGTGTCGGCAGTGAAAAACCTGTCACGATCAATGCGATTGCGACTGAGGGGAGTAGCTTTTTGGGTAAATGGAGCATGCTGCGGAACCTTCGTGACAGGAGTCGAGCATACATACGATAATATAATATCGCAACACTAAGTGTAAAATCGCATAATGTTGATTATGTAATAAATTTCCAAATTCACACGGAAAGCTCATTAGGCTCAGCCAAGTTATTTGTACGACAGAAGGCTGTGAGTGTATTTGCCAGCAGACAGGCTATCGTCATCGGACCGACGCCACCTGGGACCGGTGTAATCGCTCCTGCAACTTCCACACAGCTTTCAAAATGGCAATCCCCGACCAATCCGGTTTTCCCCTCGCCTCTTTCCGGTGCTGCGATCCTGTTAATTCCGACATCGATGACTGTCGCGCCTGGCTTTATCCAATTGCCCGTGATCATCTCGGGACGTCCAACCGCAGCGATCAGGATGTCGGCTTGGCCGCAAATCGATTGTATGTCTTGGGTTCGGGAATGGGCGATGGTGACTGTGCAGCTGTCATTCAACAACAGGTGTGCCATGGGTTTACCCACGATGTTCGAGCGCCCCAAGACGACAGAATTCAATCCCGACAGCGATCCGTAGTGATTTCGGAGCATCATCAAGCAGCCGAGCGGTGTGCAGGGGACCATCGATTTCTGTCCAGTTCCCAACAAGCCGACATTGGAGATATGAAAACCATCGACATCTTTTGACGGGACTATTGTGTTGATAACTAGGCTCTGGTCCAGGTGATCTGGTAGCGGCAGCTGAACAAGAATTCCATGCACGGAGGCATCGTTGTTCAATTGTTCTATCAGGGAAAGCAACTCGGCCTCGGACGTGTCGGCTTTCAGCTTATGCTCAAAGCTCTTCATGCCGACGTCGAGTGTCTGCTTTCCCTTACTCCGAACATAAACTTGGCTGGCCGGATCTTCACCGACAAGAACAACAGCGAGGCCAGGTGTATTGCCGGTTGTGTTCTTCAACTGGCTCACATGGGTCGCAACCCGATTGAGAACCGTAGCGGCAAAGTCTTTGCCGTTGATAATCTGTGCGGCCATTGAAATTCTTTCGTCATTTTTTGTTGATCTGCTTGGAGTCGCCAGATGCTTTATTCTGCATCCCGCTCCATGATCCATTCCACCTCTGGTGCTGGAACAAACCGCCAATTGCGCAGGGGACCGGCCATAACGTTGAGATAGTACATCTCGAAGCCATAGGGCGCGCCGCAAGGGTGGTGGCCACGCGGAACGCAGACGACGTCGCCATCGTGTACCGCCATCGTCTCGTTCAATTGCAGATCGTCTGTATAGACACGCTGAACGCCGAACCCGTCGGCTGGATTGAGGCGGTGGTAGTAGGTCTCTTCCAGATATGTGATGCGCGGAAAGTCATCTTCGTCGTGTCGGTGACTGGGGTAAGAGGACCAGTTGCCTGCGGGGGTGAAGACTTCGGTGACAAGTAAGCTGTCGCAGTAATCCTCGTTTTCCATGGCGATGTTATTGATGTGGCGCGTGTTGGTGCCTTTGCCACGTTGGGTTAGCGTGATGCCGTCGGGTCCGATACGGCGCGCTTCATGGCCGCCCTTGCCGGGGGCGGCGCAGACGGCGATTACGCACTCGGTGGTGGCCTCGGCCTGCCAGTCCGTGCCGTTCGGCAGGTAGAGACAATGCGGCGCGGTCTTTTCAAAGACATTCATCCGCTCGCCCACTTCGCCCCAATCCCGGTCCGCGCCGGTCAGTTTGGCCTTGCCTTCGACCATTACCAAGATGACCTCGTTCGTCCCGGTCTGTTCGCTGACCGTTTCACCGGGGCGCAAACGGTATAGGCCAAAGCCGACGTAGCGCCAGCCTGCGATCTCGGGCGTGATGTGGTGCACCTTGCCGTGGGTGCCAAAGGGGCGGTAAAGCAAGTTAGCCATTTTTGTTCCTTTCGTCTATGGAGCCACAACTTTCAGGCAGGGCGTAACGTGCCGCGACCGCTATGACGCTAGATATTAATTTTGAATTCGGGCAGGTTGGCCCACGTCGGGCCATAGTGTCAGACCTGCGGATGCGCATAGCTTGACGATATGCTCAAAGCCCAGCTTGGAATAGTGATAGGGCGGCGCCTTGTCCGGGTCCTGTTCCGCTTCAACAACGATCCAGCCGTTGTAGTTCATTGCGGCCAGTCGATTAGTGACGGCGGCAAAGTCGATGCAGCCCTCGGGGTCGCCCGGCACGGTAAAGGCCCCGCCCGCCACCGCATCAAGAAAGCTATGATCCTGTGCGCGATTTCGGTCCAGCACCGGCTGGCGCACGTCTTTGAAATGCACGTGGTGCACCCGGTGGCCCCATTTATCCAGCACCGCGACAGGATCGGCACCGGCAAAATGCAGATGACCGGTGTCGAACAGCAGGGTCAGCGCCGGGTCACTGCCTTCCATCAGCCAGTCGATGTCCTCGGCGTCCTGGACGATAGCGCCCATGTGGTGGTGATACGACAGGGTTACGCCCTGCCCCGCCGACCATTTCGCAAGCTCCGACAGCTTGGCGGCATAGGCCATCATCTGGTCGCGGCCCAGCTTGGGGCGCTGTCTGACGGGGCGCGCGATGTCGCCCTGAATGGTGTTGGAGCACTCGGCATAGACGATGCAAGGGGCATTGAGTGCGGCGAACTGGTCCACCTGTTGGCGGATCGCGGCTTTTTCTGTCTCCAGATCATTGAGCATAAGGTTACCGGAGCACCATCCGCCGCAGAGCGACACGCCATAGTGATCAAGATAGGCGCGCAAGCCGTCGGTATTTGCGGGTATCCTGCGACCGCGTTCCACGCCGGAATAACCAATGCGCGCGGCATCCTCCATCGCACCTTCAGTCGTGTAGTCTTTCGTCAACTCCGGCAGGTCGTCATTCTGCCAAGCGATAAGAGATATTCCGATCTTGACGCTCATCTTCATGGCCTTTCTAAAGTCGGATCAGTTGACCAGCCGCTGCCGAGCGAGGTTTTCAAGATAGCTGGCATAGGCCGTACGCACATTTTCACGCTCGCTGACTTCGGGCACCGCCACGTCCCACCAAAGACCTGCATCGCCAAAGCCTGGTCCTTCGGCGGGGTTGGTTTCGATCACGATCACAGTGGGGATGTCTCTGTCCCGCGCTGCGGCGATCTCGGCCTCGAGCGCGGCGATTTCAGCCGCCTTGACCGCGAAAGCGCCCATCGAGGCTGCGTGCGCAACATAGTCAATCTCGGGCTGGACTGCGACGTTGGAGGATTCGTAAAGGTTGTTGAACGCCGCTCCACCGCAGCCGAGCGTCTGCAAGCGGTTGATGCAGCCGTAGCCGCTGTTATCGGTCAACACAACCGTGAAGGGCACGCGCCGCATGACCGCTGTTGCAAGTTCGGAATTGGCCATCATGTACGACCCATCTCCAACAAAGCAGATCACCTCGCGCTTGGGGCTGGCAAGTTTGAGACCCATGGCCCCGGCGATCTCGTATCCCATGCAGGAAAAGCCGTATTCCATATGATAACCGCCCTGGCTGGGCTGCCACAACAGTTTCAGCGCGCCCGGCATGGTCCCCGCCGCACACATGGCAACGGCATCGTCACCGGTGGCGCGTTGCACGGCACCGATCACTTCGGCATCCAGCGGGCGGTACCCGTCGCCCCCCTTGCGCGCCGCGCAATGAGTCGTGACGGCATCCAGCCAATTGGCACGGGCCTTCACATCTGGCGCTGCAGCTTTGTGATCGCCAAGTCCTGCGGATATTTTTTCCAGCGCAACACGGGCATCCGAGACAACCGGCACCGCACCATGTTTGACCGCGTCATAGGCGGCCACATTGATCGATACCAGAATGCGTGTAGGGTGTTTGAACAGTGCCCATGACCCTGTGGTGAAGTCCTGGAACCGCGTTCCAACACCGATCACAAGGTCTGCTTTTTCTGACACCGCGTTCGCCGCCGCCGATCCATCAACGCCAGACGCGCCAAAGTTCATCGGATGCGCCTGTGCCAGCGCCGACTTGCCCGCCTGCGTTTCAACAACGGGAATATTGTGGCGGGTGGCAAAGGCGCCTAGAGTTTCTTCGGCCTCCGAATAAATCACGCCGCCGCCGCAAACGATCACTGGCGATTTCGCCGCGCGGATCAGGTCGACCACTTCGGCCAACTCCGTCGCATCCGGTTCGGTGCGCCGGATGCGCCAGACCTTGGGGTCAAAGAACGCTTCGGGATAGTCATAGGCCTCGGCTTGCACGTCCTGACAAAAAGATAGTGTTACCGGGCCGCAATTGGCTGGGTCGGTCATCACCGCTAATGCACGCGGCAGGCAGGTCAGCAGGTGTTCAGGCCGGGCGATCCGGTCAAAGTAACGGCTGACCGGTCTGAAGCAATCGTTGGCGCTGACAGTGCCGTCGTCAAAGCCCTCTACCTGCTGCAGCACTGGATCGGGGCGCCGGTTGGCAAAGACGTCGCCAGGGATCAGCAACAGTGGCAACCGGTTCACATGCGCCAGTGCGGCGGCGGTTACCAAATTGGTGGCCCCCGGCCCGATCGATGAAGTCACCGCCATGGCACGGCGGCGCTTGGAGGCCTTTGCAAAGGCAATGGCCGCGTGTGCCATGGTCTGTTCGTTCTGGCCGCGCCACGTCGGGAAAACGTCCTGCGCGTGGTACAGCGCCTCGCCCAGACCTGCGACATTGCCGTGGCCAAAGATACCCCAGATGCCATCCACAAAGCGGTCGCCATCTTCATTTGTTTGCACGGCCAACCATTTCACCATGGCCTGCGCAGCTGTCAGTCGGAGTGTGGCGGTCATCGGATTATCCTTCATTTAAACGGGCCGCGGAACGTGCGGTGTCCCAGACTTCGCAGAGCCGCGCATAACGCTCCGCCATCTGCGCGATGGCATCGGCGTCACTCATCTTGCCTTTCAACCAAGCGCGCGCGGCATCACCAAAGATAGTGCGACCCACAGCAAAGCCCCTTACCAGCGGTTGTTTCGCTGCCAACGCAAAACTTGCCGCCAGTTCTTCTTCGGGCGCATCCAGCCCCAACACCACGATACCGCGCGTGCGCGGATCGTTACGCTCGATGGCATGCACCGCGTTGGTCCAGGCAGTTTCGGTCTTGAATGGCTCCAACTTCCACCAGTCGGGTGTAACGCCAGCGTCATAGAACTGCTGTATCAGCCTGGCGGTGCTGTCGTCATCCACCGCAGCGACTTTGGATGGGATCACTTCAAGCAGGAATTCCAGCCCATTGCGCCGCGCCGTGCGGAACAGGCGCTTCACCCTTTCTTCTTGTAGCGTGCGTGTCGCAGCGTCATCTTCGGGGTGGCAAAAGACCAGTAACTTGACCACGTTTTCCTGCGCCCATTCGCGCAACTGGCCCAAATCCTCACCTAGTTCAGACTCGAATTCGATGGGTCGCGATCCCGGCAATTCAGTCGGTCGCCCGATCCATAGGCCAGACCCCGAGGCGGCATGCAATGCAGTGCGCCCGATACGGTTATCACACAAAATACCATAGCCAGGCTGGCCATCTTGCACCTTGAGAGCAGCCCGAAGGCACAACTCTTTGAAAGCCCCGCCCCTCTCGATCGTGTATCCTTCCATTTCCTCCAATTGAAGGCGGTGATCGAAAGCAAAGGTGCGCACTGTAGACCAATCGCCCTTGCGGTTAGTCGCCCAATGCACTTGTTCTAACTCTTCGTCGTTGCGCAAGTCGGGCTGGATGACGCCGCGATCAAAGAAGAACTGAAGCTCTTCCCAACTGGGATAAGCGGGCGTGCAGCCGTGGCGCGACACAGCAAAGGCCCCACAGGCATTGGCGTATTTCAATGTTGTCGGCCAATCCTCACCGTCCAGCCAGCCCTTGAGAAGGCCAGACATAAAGCCATCGCCAGCGCCGAGAACATTGAACACCTCAATGGGGAAACCCGGGCCGGTCTTGCCATCGTCGAGGCTGTCAGGGATGTCGCCCTCAAAGGCGACGGCTCCCATCGGCCCGCGTTTGCATATCAACGTTGCATCAGATACCGCCCGCACGGCCCGCAACGATGCGATGGTGTTGGTTGAACCGCCAGCGATATGGAATTCTTCCTCGGTGCCGACGATTAGATCGAACAGATGCAACGTGCTCATCAGCTTCTCGGTTACTTCAGCGCTCTCGGCAAACCGGCTTTCACCATCGCCGTGGCCCAGAACTCCCCAAAGGTTTGGCCGGTAGTCGATGTCCAACGCCGTTTTGATGCCGTGCTCGCGCGCGATCGTCAGTGCCTTGAGCACGGCCGCGCGTGTGCGCTCGTGGCTCAAGTGCGTCCCAGTGGGCACGACGGACCGCGCAGATTTAATGAACTCTGGATCGATGTCATCCTCACACAGCGCCATGTCAGCGCAATTCTCTCGGTAGAAGATCAGCGGGAACTGTTCCTGGTCCCGAATGCCGAGGATCACCAGCGCCGTCAGCCGATCCGGGTCGGTCTTGACGCCGCCCGTCTCGACCCCCTCGCGTTCCAGTTGTTCAACGATAAAACGCCCCATGTGCTCATCGCCAACCCGGCTGATTAAGGCCGACTTCAGACCCAGTCGTGCGGTTCCACAAGCAATGTTTGTCGGCGATCCGCCAATGTATTTGTCGAAGGATGCCATGTCCTCCAAGCGCCCGCCAATCTGAGCACCATAAAGATCTACGCCCGCGCGGCCGATGGTGATGACGTCCAGTTTCTTTTCCATACTGATATTCCTGTTTCTTCAGCCCATACGCTCGGACGCGAACGAGCCGGGACTTGGTGGGAAAACCACTGTCTTTTTACCGTTGAGAAAGACCCGGCCATTGACATGCGCATGGATCGCGCGGGCAAATACTTGCGCTTCGACATCCCGGCCGAGCGAGACGTAGTCTTCGGGCGATTGCGCATGCGTGACGCGCGTAATGTCTTGTTCGATGATCGGGCCTTCGTCCAGATCGGCAGTCACGTAGTGAGAGGTCGCGCCAATCAGCTTCACTCCCTTTTCGAACGCTTGCTTGTAAGGGTTCGCGCCCTTGAACGACGGCAGGAAGGAATGATGAATGTTGATGATCCGACCAGACATCTTACGGCACATGTCATCGGACAGGATTTGCATGTAGCGCGCCAATACGATCAGCTCGGCACCGCTGTCTTCGACAACTTGCATGATCCGGGCCTCGGCCTCTGGCTTGTTGTCCTTTGTAACCTTGATGCAATGGAACGGGAGATCATGGTTCAACACAACCTTTTGGTAATCCATGTGGTTTGAGACGACCGCGACGATTTCGATCGGCAGTGCACCGATCTGCCAGCGATAGAGCAGGTCATTCAGACAATGACCAAAGCGCGAGACCATGATCACGACCTTTCGCTTGACCGCCTCGTCAAAGAACTCGGCGTCCATTCTGAATTCATCACCGATACCGCTGAACCCATCCTCGAGATCCTGCAGCGTCTTGCCATCTTCCGACACGAAGCTGATCCGCGTAAAGAAATTGCCGGTCTCGGCATCGTCGAATTGCGCGCTGTCAGTGATATTGCATCCTTGCCCGGCCAGATAGGTCGAGACTGCGGCGACGATGCCACGGCGGCTTGTGCATTTGACGCGAAGTGCAAATTTGGTCATGTCTACTTTCTTGGTCGACACTTTTGGCCGACCTATTCTTGTTTGACTAAACGGAAGAGAGCGGGACGGGCGCCCCGGTTCTGGTCGAAATCGTGGCAGCCTCGGCCATAGAAAGTGCGGCCACACCATCAGCCAGCGTAACGGGCATCTCGCCCCCATTGCTGACCGCTGCAACAAAGGCCGCCCATTCCGCTGCGTAAGCGGGCATGTAGCGTTCGAGGAAGAAGAAGGTGGGCTTTGCGCCGATGACGCCCGAAGTGGTCGATTTCACAAGGGTGTTTTCCAGCATGTTTTGCGCCTGAAGCAGCCCGTCGGAGCCCAGCAGTTCTACGCGCTGGTCGTAGCCATAGACGGCCCGGCGCGAATTCTTGATGACGGCGATGCGCCCGTCCGCATAGCTCAGGGTGACGACGGCGGTATCGACATCTCCCGTCTCACCAATGGCCGGATCGACGATGCAAGACGCGGTGGCCATTACGGTGACAGGCGCCTCTTCCATGATGAAATTCACCATGTCGAAGTCGTGGATCATCATGTCGCGGAAAAGCCCGCCCGAAACCTTCACATAGGCCAGCGGCGGCGGCGCTGGATCGAAAGAGGTAATCGACAGCAGCTCGGCCTTGCCGATCTCGCCAGCGTCCAGTGCAGACTTCAAAGCGCCGAAATTCGGATCAAACCGCCGGTTGAAACCGATCATGACCGGCTTGCCGTTTGTTGCCGCAACCGCTTGACAGGCGCGCGCCCGCTCAAGGCTCAGGTCCACCGGTTTTTCGCAGAGCACCGCCTTGCCTGCCGCCGTCGCAGCTTCAATCAGATCGGAATGCGTGTCAGTCGAGGTGGCAATCAAAACCGCGTTGATTTCTGGGTCAGAAAGAATTTCTTCGGTACTGCGCGCCGTGCATCCGTATTCCGTTGCCAACTTTTCGGCGTTTTCGGCAATGTAATCCGATACCGCAACTAGCGTGCTTCCTGGATTCGACGAAATGGCCGTGGCGTGAACGCCGGCGATACGGCCGGCGCCGAGAAGTCCAACTTTTAACATGTTCATTTTGCCTTTCAATGGGTCGTGGACCCGGTATCAAAGAGTGATCGTTTTGCCCTTGGCTGCACTTTCCCGTGCGGCGTCCAGAACGGCGATTGTGCGTGCGCCTTCTTCCGCTGTGACCGGCGGGCGGGTTCCGTCGCGGACCGCCGCTGCAAAGGCCGTATAGTAATCATGGTAGCGGCCCTGCTCGGACGGCACTTTGTTGGACCCGTCTGTGTCGTATAGCGTGGCCCAGTTTTTTTCGGGCTCGAAGCCCCATGCCACCGGATCGTCTACCGGGCGCATGCCTGCAAAGATTGCCTGCGCCTGCACGTCCGTCGAATGGCTGACAAAGGTCCCCTTGTCGCCATAAGCGCGCAGTTCACGCAGGACATAGTGGTTGAGTTTGGAGGCCGAGATTTCGGACAGGACGCCATTCTCGTGATACATCACGATGAAGAAGCTCGCGTCGGTCTGCCCTTCGGGTAGATCGATGAAATCAAGATGACCGCTCACGCGCGCCACGGGCCCGTTGAGGTAGATCATTTGGTCAACCAAATGTGACCCTATATCGCGCAGCATGCCACCTTCCGGTCCAGGTACGAGCGTTGCCGGATCATCAAAGTCCATCCGGTTGTGGATGCGCCAGATCCGGCCCAAGCGGTCGTCTTCCATGACCTTCATAAGCGTTTGGATATCCGCATCCAGACGCCGGTTCTGGAAAACACCTAGCGTCACACCCTTGGCCTTGGCAGCTGCATCAAGTTCCAGTGCGCCAGCGTAGTCAGGCGCGAATGGCTTGTCAGCGACAACGTGCAGGCCAGCCTCCACCGCCTCAAATACCAAGGCACGCCGAGTTTGCGGCGGCGTGGTGATCGTCACCGCGTCGCACACATCCGCCTCGATCATCGCGGTGAGGCTGGGAAAGATCGGCGTACCGGGCCAGTCGGTCTTTGCTTTGGCAACGGTGGTTTCAGCCCGCGCCACGATACCCGCAAGGGTGCAGCCCTCTGCAGCCGCTATGAACGGCGTGTGAAAGTGCTGCCCGCCCGTTCCATATCCGACGACACCGATCTGCAACATCTCAGGAACCCACGGATTTGAGGAAGGCGTCGAACTCATCGTCCTTTATTGCAACCGAATGCCCGGCCTCGGGATAGCCACCCGCTTCGACATCTGCCTTGAAGTCCCTGAACGCGGCGATGCGTTCGTTTTGCAGGCGTTCAAGTTCGGGGGCAAAGTTGCGATAGGCCTTGCCGTGGCGCGGCTTGTGGTTCTGGCCATAGCCGCAGACATCCTCGGTAAACAGATACTGTGCGTCGGCGTGTTTGCCCGCGCCCATTCCCAGCATCAGCAGGCTGCTGTTCTCGGTCAGGTATTTGGCTACGCGATCGGGTACGACCTCAAGCTCAGCCGCAAAGACGCCGATTTCCTCAAGCTTTTGTGTGTGGCGCCACAGCGCCGCTGCCTCGTCGGCCGTCTTGCCGACCGCGCGCCAACCTGTCCATGTGATATAGGAAGGCACGAGTCCAATATGTCCCACCACCGCAAGATGGTTGTCGGCCAGCGCCTTCTGCACCTCGTAAGAAGCTGAACAATAGAAGGCATCGCCGCCCTTGGACGAGAATTCAAAGGCGGTGCGCAGATAGTCTTCGACCGTTGTCAGGAACACGCCGTTCAGGCTGCCCCAGCCGCCGTAAGGCAGACCGACCTGCACAAAACAATCGCCCGCCGCTTCGCGCATTTCTTCATCAAAGAACCGGCCCTCAATGGACAACATGTGGATGCCTGCAGCAGCGGCGGCGGCGGCTTCTTCCTTGGTCTGTACGTAAAGCATGGAGATTTTCTCGCCGCGCTTTTTCATGGCGCGAAGATCTTGGACGAGGGGGCGATTGTGATACATGATGTGTTTCCTAATATCAGGCGGACTTGAGAAGCCGTTTCAAGTTTTGTGAAGGATCCGAGATCGTGGCCGCGTCAACAGCTGCCCCCCGTTCGATGAGTTTTTCGAGGATCCGAATGTCTTTAGCGACTGTGTTGCCCGTCCCGATGCCCGCAGCGGCCCGAAGCCGGCCATCGTTGTCGCATTGAAAAATCAAAACCGTGTCGTCGCCTGTTTTGCGGGACTGCACCGGACTGTTCATGTCGAATATCCCGGTGACCTGAAGCGTCAGGTCAAACTGGTCTGACCAGAACCACGGTGCCTCGCTATAGGGGGCCCTTGCCCCAAGCATGGCGGCAGCTGCATGGGCGCCCTGGTCCTGCGCAGCCTTCCAGCTTTCAAGTCGCACGCGCGCGCCGCGCCATTCAAAGTTGCAACAGTCCCCGGCGGCAAAGATATGGGGGTCGGATGTGCGCATGTCGGTGTCGACGATGACGCCGTTCTCCACCTGCAATCCGGCGGCCAACGCCAGATCAATGTTGGGCACGGCCCCCATGCCGGCGACAACGACATCGAACGGCAAGGCGGTGCCATCAGCCATAATAACAGAAGTGCTATCGGCAGCAGACACCTCGGCACCTATACGTAGATCAACACCTTCGGCGGTGTGACGCGCATGGACGATTGCGGCGATCTGCTCTGGGACAGCGCGGGCAAGCAGCCTTGGTGCGGCCTCGAAAACAGTGACTGTGGCCCCCAACTGCCTCGCCATCGCAGCCAGTTCCAATCCGATGAACCCGCCGCCGATGATCCCGACCCGCGCGCCCGACCTCATATGCGCAAAGATGGTCTTGGCATCCAGATCGCTTCGCAATGTCAAGCAAGCTTCGAAGCCGGGAAACAGCCGCGCCTGCGCCCCCGTAGCCAGCAGAAGTCGTTCGTACGGCACATGCGAACCGTCTGCGAGTTCCACAGTGCGAGCTTTACGGTCAATCCGTGAGACTGAAGCTGCCAGTCTCAGATCGATGCCGGCCGCAACGTAGGACTCAGCAGGACGGATGACCTTCACCTCGCCCTGCCCTGCCTTCGACAGTGGCGGGCGCTCATAAGGCAGGGCCGCCTCGGCACCGATAAGGGTCACGCCCCCCTCAAAGCCCTGTTCTCGAAGGGCGAAGGCCGCCCGGACACCGCATTCACCCGCCCCTATGATCACCATCCCTACCTTTGTCATAACGTGAACGCCTTGCGGAATGCGCCGAGCGCGGTTTCAGGATCATCCTTGGCAAAGCCTTCGAAACCGATCGGGCCTTCATAGCCCATGTCTTTCAATGCGCGCGCGATGGCAGCCCAGTTCATCTCGCCGGTGCCTGGTTCACACCGGCCCGGATTGTCCGCCACTTGAACTTCGCCGATCCATGGCAGGCAGGCATCGGCCCAGCGGATCACGTCGCCCTCCCCGATCTGGGTGTGATAGAGATCGAGATTGATACGCAGTTGCGGGCGGTTTACCGTCGATACAAGGTTCAGAACATCCTCAGTGCTATTGAATGGACAACCGGGGTGTTCGCGCAGGTTGAGGTTCTCCAACGTGAACGTCACCCCCTCTTCCTCGGCCATGTCGCAGATGCGGTGCAGCGTGTCTCGTGCCCGCAACCACATGCCCGGCGAGACATGCCATAATTGCTGAATCGGCAGGCCCAAATCGCCTAGGCCTGTGCCGTGCAGGTTCAGTCGATCAACGCCGAGTCGCTTGCCAACCTGAGCGGTCTCTCGGGCAGACTTCAGCAAAAGGTCGGCGCCTTCGGCATCAGCCAACCGGCCTTCGAGATAGCCGTTCATGATGGTGAAGTCTGCGCCAGTCGCCGCCAGCGCATCAATGTCCCACGCAGTCCAGTTCCACAGGCCCACGCCAAAGCCCATCTCTTTGAGACGGCTGGCGCGCCAATGGATCGGTTTGTCCTGCCAAAGCATTTCGGCGCAGGCGGCGAGTTGGAAGGTCATGGGTTATATCTCGACAAACACACGGCCGTTTTCGACCTTGGTAGGATAGGTGTGAAGGTTTTCGCAGGCTGGTGGCGTTTCTACTTCGCCATTGGTGCAATCAAAAATCGACGAAT
>Ga0213868_10004107_pt1 | contig 13364 bp, 4 predicted proteins | sample PICome_9_FD_160087 | JGI IMG/M metagenome (GOLD analysis project Ga0213868, IMG submission 160087) | Coastal seawater microbial communities near Pivers Island, North Carolina, United States - PICO127 | ecosystem: Environmental > Aquatic > Marine > Coastal | place: USA: North Carolina | collected...
CACGACGCGCGCGAGAGAGAGAAAGACAGACAGACAGAGAGAGAGAAAGACACGTCTTCATCTTCTTCCGCGACGACGAGATGCGTTTCGTGTCTTCTCAAAACGCCCGGGGTTAAAAAGAGCATCGTCATCCAAAAGATGACGACGAGAAAAAGATGATCGAGAGACACGACGGCAAAAGACTTCCCCGATGGAATATAATTATCCATCTCGCGTTCGTGGCAAAAAGAGATCGAGAGACAGAGAGACAGAAGAGTCGTACTCTCGTCACAAAAAGAGAACTCTTCATTCGTACCTTGTATTCGCGGGCGCCAGTCGTCTCGATGACGCACATTTCAGTTGGTTTAGAAGCCATTTTGTGTGTGTTTAGATGTGTGTAGGTGTGTGTAAGGTGTGCGTTGCGGTAAAAGTAAGGACAAGTGTGGGACGCTTTGCAGCCGTTGATTTTTGCATTGATACCCTAAATATTTTTCGTAGTTGCTCTCGTAAAAATTAAAACTCTTCCGTTGTAAATATAAATAACGCTCGTATCCTTCTCTCTGTATTCCTTCTTTCTCCCGACGTAATAATAATAATAATAATAATATATAATATATGATGTGTTCTGTGTTCAGTTTTGTTCTTGTTCTTGTTGTCTTGTTGTCTTGTTCTTCTTCTGTTGTTGTTACGTTTAAGCTATGTCGACGCCGATGGCGGAGCGCACGTTTTGAACCGTCAAATGTCGGCAATAGTTTGGACTTCCTTCCCCCCATTGCATGGCACCGTTCAACCCGTGACCTTTGACGAGGATGTTCTCGACGCTAAACTCGCAGTGCGAGTTAAAGTTTGGTTCGTTTTCGTCCACGCCCAAGGTGGGAACTTCGCCCATGCACCCGTGGTAACTCTGGTCGCCGCCGACGCCGTTCCAAACGTCGGAGAGTAAAGTCCACTCGCAGTTGGCGCCTTCGGCGCAGCCACCGGAACCGTAAATGTTCAATTGCGTTTGGTTCGGGTCTTCGTTGCACCAGCAGGCGTACTCTTTGTCCGGCCCGCGTTCGCCAAATTCGCAATCTTTGCAGTCTTTATATTTCGGTTTGAAACATTCGCCGCCGTTGGCTTCCGCCTCGGACGCTTTGCAAGTGGTCACGGTGATGATTCCGGCGTCGTCTTTACGAATAGTCGTGTGTCCCCAGGCTTCGTCGATGTTGTACGGATCGAGTTCGACTTCGTGGCCTCCGCCGGCGAAGTTCATTTGCATTTTTTTGCGCATACAAAATTCAGAGCCGTCGATTTCCCCAGAGCCGGGGCCCCACTGCCAGGTGTCCGGACTCATCCACAAAGGCGCCGCCCAGACGCCTTGGCATCGAGAGGTCGTCCAATCGTAATTTAACGATTTGAAATCGTGCATGGGGATTTTGCACTCTTTCGCGTGCGCTAGCATGCACTCGGCTTTCCCTTGAGAGACGCCAAATCTCACCGAAGCTAAATCGTCTTCACACATCTCCGGTTCGGTTCCCATATCATTCACGCCTCCATTTTGCGACTGACACGAAGGGTGCGTCATGTTCCCGACAAAAAAAGGCCATTCGAGGTCTTTCCATTTCGAGGCTTGACATACCTTTCGCGCTTGTTTACCCGGGGCCTTGGCGAGGCGTGATTCACCAAACCGGGACTCATCGTTTAAATGGTTCACTTTTTGCCGCGCGATGTACGCTTGCGCGGCTTTCTTCTCCTCCTTCTTTTCCGAAGTCTTGACCGCTTTCATGGCGTCTTCGTACGCTTTCTTCAAAGCCTCGGCGACTTTTTCGGCTTCAATGCGACTTTTCTTAGCTTTCTCAGCTGCAGCTACTGCTTTTTGCTTCTTGCTCATCGCCGTTGCGTATTCCTTCGTGGAAGAAGGACTGGAAGGCGTTTCGATATCCTCCCTCTCCGTCGATTTTTTCGAAGAAGACGATTTTTTCGAAGAAGAGGCAGAATCGACGACATCCCCAGCGTTATGTTTGCTTTTGTGATCTTTCTTCTCCGCCACGAAGTCATACGAAGTCGTCGCCAATTCTTCCTCGACTTCTTCTTTCGGCGCCTCGCGTTCGTCGACGTCTTTTTGCGAAAAGTACAGATCCGATGAATCTTGCGCGGGGCGTTTTTTAGAGGCCAAAGGATAATCGTACGATCGATGATCTCCAGAGCTGTCCTCTTTCTCGTCTTCGTCTTCGTCGTCGTCGTCGTATCGCTCGTAGCGGTGCTTACGAGAGGGTTCGTCGGAGGAAGCTTTTTCTTTTTCTTTTTCTTCCTCCTCCTCCTCATCGCCAACTTTCGGTGCTTCTTCTTTATCGACGAGTTCCTCCGGGCAGCACCCGACACCTGGAATCGGCACACCAGCGATACACGTCGGCGATGGATTACACGCGACGTTTTTGTACGGATCCAACTTAAACGTGTGCGGAACTTTGACGTTTTGGATGACAATCATGCCTTTCTCGTGATACGGTTTTGGCGCGTTGGCTTTCGCTTCTGCCTCAGCCTTTGCCGCGGCGATCGCGGCAGCTTTCGCTTCCGCTTTCTTTCGCTTCACTTCCTTTTCGTCAACGTTGATATTCGCGATGAGCTCCATCTCTTCCTTCGTCATACCGTTCGTTTCGATGCCTTTTGGTATGTACTGCGCGGCGATAGGATCAATCGACGATGACGTCTCCTCTCCTACTTCCGTTGCAACTTCAGGCGTCGCCGCGGCAGTAGCCATCACAGCTTGCTCCGGAAGTTCTCCAGATTCTAATTGTCGCATTCGTTCCTCCAGACTCGCTTTCGCGTCATCGTCTTCACTCGATCCGAGTTTGGTCAAAGCTCTCGCTTGTTGCGCAGCCATTTCAAACTTGCTCGCGACCGTCGCCTCGCCTAAATTCGCCATTGCTTCGTTGTACATTCTATTTCTGTTTATCTGCGCCAAAGCTCGCGGGCTCACACCGAGCATAGCTACTTCTTCTTCCTCAATTGGCGCGTCAAAAGTCTTGCGTTCCCCAAGCGCAGCCTCTCCGGCTTCATCACTACCGTTCGCGAAGGAGTCATCCTCCGCCGGGGAATTAAAGTTTAAAGAATCGATCAACTTTTGCTCTTCCTTTGTTAAACCAGTTTCCGGGTCAACCTTGTTTCTGAGCTTTTCTTGGTGTTTCTGCTTGGCTAACTTGGCCTTCATGGCGCCCGTGTCCGTGCCTTCGGATAAAGGCACCGTCGTTGCAACTTTCTTCCACTTGCGCGGCTTCAAGCTCATCGGGTCCATGTTCGATGCAGGAACTTCGTACGAACTTTCGAGCGAGCCTTCGAGAGTACCGTCGGAAGAGGCATTTTCAGACTCGTCGACGGCGGGTTCATCGGCTCCTTGTTCTTGTTCTTGTTCTTGTTCTTGTTCTTGTTCTTCGTCGTCGTCATTGGAGGCAAAGACGGAGTCGTCAAAGTCAACAGACGCCAAGGCATCCGCAGCTTCCTTCGCGCTTTCGTCGTCCATGGATCCGTTCAATTGGTCCAACATGATCTGCTCTTCCGGCGAGACGCCAATGGCCCCCGTGTTCTTGTTTGCTTTTTCCGCCTTTCTTTTAGACTTGGCTTCCTCTTCGCCAATCTGCGCGCTCATCTCATCCAAAGCGTCCATGCGTTTCATCAACTCAATCTCCTCCGGAGTTTTGCCCGCGAATCGAATGGCGTCAGCCTTCGCCTTTGCTCTGGCAGCTCTTTTTTCCCGAGCTTCTTGCTCCTTTTTAGCTTTAGCGGCTTCAAAAGCTTCCTTTTCTTCTTCGAGCTGTCGCTGCACGGCTCTCTTGTGCTCTTCAATCTTTGCCGCCTTGGCCAATTCCTTTTTCGCCGCCTTGAAGTCAATCTCTTCGCCTTCCTCCGAAGAAGAGGAGGAAGAAGATTTCTTCTTCGCGGCTTCTTTTTGCTCTTCCTCAAAAACATTTGCGTCGTCCGCGTGCGCCAAGATCTCATCAATCTCGTCGCGTTGCGCGTTGGCCGAGGCTTCTTCTTCCTCGGTCAACGGTTCCGGTTGGTCCGGGATGTTTTCACGCTCTTCCGATTCTTCAACAACAACTTCCTCGTCTTGTTGCGGCGGCACTTCCAACTCTACGACCACGTTGTGCTCCTCGCCGTCGGCGTCAGCGATAAACTTTCGCGCCTTGCTCTTGTGTGAGGATTTTTTACCGGTCGGGTGCAACGCGTTCTTCGCCGCCCTGATTTCACCTTTCTCGAGACGCGTTTGGCGATCGATTTGCGTTTGACTTTCTGCTTGGATTCTCGCAATTTCCGCCTTGCGGTCTGTTTCTTCTTGAATCTTCGCGTTCACGGCATCAATCTTAGCCTGCTTTACAGCGTTGGCGCTTTGCTCCTCCGCTTCTTTAGCTTTGCGCGTTGCCTCCTCTTGCTCTCTTATGGCGGCTTGTTGCGCGGCGATGATTTCTTCGAGCGGGCACCCGTCGTAGTTGCACGGTCCGTCCGTTCGGCCTTCCTTTTCCGCTTGAAGCGTTACGGCGGCATCGTTCGTCCATCCACCGCCTGCAGTGGTAGTGGTGGTGGTAGCAGATGCTTCTTCCGCAGAACCAGTCGTCGCTTCCGGAGTTGCAATCGCGGCGGCGTCAGCTCTCATCTGCGCCGCCAAGTCCGTTGGTTGTTGTGTTTCTTGAGATTGCGATTGCAAATCATTCAACTGATCCACGGTCGGGGTAGCAACTGCTTGCGTTTGCTCAGCTTGCGCTTGCGCTGCGGCATCAGTCGTCGCCGCCGCCGAAGCCGCCGGTTGTTCCTCTTGCGCTTCCTGGGTCGAAACTTCATCGTTGGCCTCCTTCTCCTCCTCCGCTGCATTTTCGGCGTCCCTCTGCGCTTTTTCGCTCGCCGCCTTGAGCTCCTTTTGCAATCTTTCAATTTTTTGCGCCGGAGTTTCGTTTTCCGGAATAGCTTCAGAGGCCGTACTTTCCGCCGGTTCCGGAACGACTTCTTCAACTTTTTCTTCCTCCTCCTGGTCCGCGGCGCCCTTCAAATCGGCTTTATCCATGGCCAAAATTTCCTCTGGCGTCATCTCATTTGACGCCTGCGCGGATGCAACTGACGCTTTCGTGTGTTCCGAGTTTGTAATCGCCGGAACGAACACTTTTTGCGCGGACATGGCCGTGTTCAAAAGACCGCTCATGCTCCCGTCCGACGGTTCGTCGTCGTCCTCCGAGGCGCCGCCGACTTCGGCTTGCTGCGGCTGTCCATCGTCCGTTTGCTGTTGCGCGTCCAATTCGCACAACGCCAGCTCTGACTGCACGGAAAACGCGCAATCCGAGTGGCAACTCCCCCAAACGAACGACCTCCCGTCGCTCTCTTTATACACGCGATCGTAAAACGTCTTGGTCGAATCCGAAAACGTCGACGCCGTGCACTCGTTCATGTTAAACATGTTGTTCGGGCTTCTCCCCAAGTTATTCTCCGGCATGCACGAATCCGGATTACTCGCAGTCGATATGCACCCGGCATCTTTTCGAAACGCCGGTCCGTTCGGCCCGTTCTTTTCGTACAAGGCGAACGTAAACTCGTCCCCGGGCGCTAACACGTTCGCGTCCACTTCAAACGCGCCGCAGTGCGTCGCCGTCATCTCAATCCCGCGATCGAACGCTAACTCTGGATTTTGTTGCGATCGAACAATCACTCGCGCGCCCATGTTTTTCTTCCACGACGTCGGGTCTGGGTGGAAATCGAGCACGTGCAACGGCGCGCACGCCGTGTGCAGTTTGATGGTTTTGGACGCGTGCGATGATTGCGACGACGCGGCTTCCCCGAGACGATGATGCGAAGATCGAGTTCCGCCGCTCGTCGCTAAAGAAGAAGAACGCACCGAGTTGCCTGTGTTCCCGCCGCTCAGAGCGAGGGTGGTGGCCAAGACCATCGCGCCAGAACCGGCGAGGACTTTTAGTGTCCACGTCTTTGAAGACGAGGACGACGCGAAGCGAAACGCATCGTCGTTCGCTTCACGCGGCCTCAGCAACGATTGGTGCTCGGCCATTTTGTGTGTGTAAATAACGTGTGCGTGTAAAAAGGAACAACCACTCTCTCTCCTCGTATAGTAGCGCTCAAAAAAGGTACGCGAACAGAACCCCGTCGTGTATGTGTCGACGAGTTTTTGTGTTTCAGGAAGACAAACTCTTCTTCCTCTTCTTCTTCTTAGCTTCGAGCGCGTTCTTTTCTGTTGCATCTCGCAAAACGCAGAGACCTCCGCTTTGGTACATTTAGGGTTTTTGTATAAAAAATTATTTCTACCTTTTTTTCATTTGAAAAAGTAAGGCACAACAACAACAACTTATACTCGAGACCGTTCGCCTTTGTCTCTCTCTCGTCGCAAAATCGAGTCTATTCACTTTTACTGAAAAGCTTCTTCTCGAACAAAATCAAGTGCTCTTTCCTGGCCCCGTTATAGACGGTTCCGGTAGTTTCCATGGTTCGTAACAAAGCGAGCGAACAACTGGCGAGAAGCGTAAAACCGAGTTGCTCGGCGCAAACGACGGTGCTTTTTAAAGCGTCCACGTTGGCGCCGTCGCCAATCATGACGAGCATTCGACCGGACGGTTTTAACGTTTTATAGGCGTTCTTAAGCCATTGCGTTTGGGATCGGGTCCATTTGTCGTTGAACGCGGACGGGTCTTTCCGTAACTCTCGCTTGGCGCCGAATTCGTTGGCGGAGCTGAAATCGTCGCTCCACGGCGCGCGGTTGCCGTTTTCGTCCAATTCGTTCGAGTCGGGGACTTTTGCGTCGACGTAGTACGACGTCGGTGGTTTTTTGGATTGAGTTTCTTCACTTGTCGTCGTTATCGCGCTACCGTTACCGGCAGTACTCCCGACGCGAAATCTCGACCTTTGTTTTCTCGCGAACGAGACGTAGTCGTACACTCCCGGGTACGGCGGACTCGTCAGTATTCCCGAAACTGTTCCAATTTTATCTTTAGGAACTAAATCATCAAACCGGGCGTCGCCTTTACGGATGACCACGTCTGCTGTTCCACCTACCGCGTCGTGTAAATCCTTCACGCGAAATATGTACTCGTCGACGCACCTTTGGTAAAAGCTCAACGGCGAGTAATACGAGTCGTCTCGATCGCTTTTGCTACCATTGCTCGTCGCGCGTCGCTTTCCGAACCGTTTTTTTCTCTTATTTCTTTTCTGTCGCACGAAGTGTCTTCGTTCTGCTTCGGCTAAACAGAAGAAAAGCGCCGTTTTCCTCGTCGTCGAGTCTATGCTATTGCTATTACTCTCGTTACCGCTACTGCTACTATTACTCTCGTCGTCCTCGCTCTCTAGTGAAATCGCCTTCTCCACTGCCACGGCAATGCTCGCAAAGCTCCCTAACGGATTGACGTTTTCGTCTGCGTCTTTTTCATCCGCAATAATCGCCTCAATCTTCTTCATCCGTTCTCTCAACCACGTCTCTTCCTCGTCCACGTTTTCCGGCACCCAAACGCGGTGGCCGCAAACGTGTAGCGCCAACGGACTGACATCCGTCCCGTACGCGATTAAACCGTTCGTCATCGCCACGACCGGTACTGTTCCGCCGCCACAAAACGGGTCCAAAACGCTTTCTTTGTTCTTCGTTTTACTGTTCTCGTGATCGTCGTCCTCCGCCTCTCCCCTCCTCAACAAAAGCTCCACGCACCTCTCGGCCGCCGCTGGTTGCATGCCGGCTAAGATTTCCCCAAACCCGTGCGTGACTCGGCGAAAACCGCTCGGCACATGCGTAAACCCGTGCTTCCACTGCATTCGCATCGCGTGGAGAAGCACAGAGGTGTACTCCTCCGGTCCGTGGCACGTTTCCGTGAACTCTGTGCTCGGGATTTTCGTGTGTTCGTAATACTCTAAGGGGGGTGATTCTGTCGTTTTTGTCGCGAGAGTGCTGGCGATGGCGCATCGATTTCGTCTCCTCTTCCTCTCGTGCGCGTGGTGTTGTTGTTGATGACGACGATGATGCTGTTTTCTCCGCAACTCTTGCTGCCGAAAAGCGAAGAGAGAGGAAGCGACGACGCGCATATGGATGTGCTTCTCTTTTCCAAGCAAAGAAACAGTTACAAAAGTGTGGTTTTATGACATGTACTTTTAATAGTAAAATTTCAACGGTTTGGTCTTCTATACGCACACATTTTTACGCGTTTAGTATCATTTGCGCATTCTTTTGTGCCTGATGTAGTTTAGTTATTATCACGTGGCTTTATTCTTTTCGGCTTTCTCGAACGCTCTTTTCAAGTCGTTTAACAAATCCTCGGCGTCTTCGATGCCGCAACTGATGCGAACCAAATCGTCCGGCAAGCCTCGAGCGGCTCTGACTTCTGCTGGAATACTCGCGTGCGACATGAAACACGGCAAGGAAATTAAACTCGTCACGCCACCGAAAGAGACGGTAATTTTAAACAGTTTCGTTTCTTCGACTATAGTTTTGGAAAAGTTGACGTCTCCCGTGGTGAAGGAGAGAATGCTTCCCGCGCCGGTGGCTTGGGAGAAGTGCACGTCGTGGAACGGGTTGGATTTTAATCCCGGGTAGTTTACTTTTTGGACCTTCGGGTGATTGTCGATCCATTCGGCTAATTTCATCGCGTTTTCTTGCTGTCTTTTCATTCGCAAGTCCATGGTTTTGATGCCTCTCAAAGCTAACCAACAATCGAACGGGCCTAAAAGCGTGCCGCAGGCGTTTTGGAAAAAGTACACGCGTTTTGCCAACTCTTCACCTTTGACTGCGAGTAAACCTCCGGTAACATCCGAATGCCCGGCGATGAACTTTGTCGCGGAAACCATGCTAATATCTGCTCCTAACTCTAACGGGTTTTGAAACGTCGCGGTCATGATGGAGTTATCCACGCACACCAAAGCGCCTTTCTTCTTGGCCATCTCGCAAATTTTGCGCACGTCGATGCATTGCAATCTCGGATTGGTCGGCGACTCGAGCATAACCATCGTCGTCGGTCCACCGTTTATGGCTTCTTCCACTGCTTTCAAATCCGTGCAGTCCACGTTCACGACTTCAATCCCAACTTCCGGAACGACTTGCGCTAACAACCGACTCGTCCCGCCGTAAATATCGTCGCCGGTGACGATGCGCTCGCCATTCTTCACCAATCTCGTCACCGTCGCTAACGCGCTCATCCCCGAGCTGAACGCGAACGCTCTCGTCGCGCCTTCAATGTCCGCGAATTGCTCCTCCAACTGGTCTCTCGTCGGGTTCCCACTTCTCGTGTAATCGTACCTCCCGTTTTCTGTCGCGTTCGGTTGCGCGAACGTGGCGGTTTGGTACAGCGGCGGCGCCGACGCGGAATACGGGTCCTCGACGGACGTTTTCGGGTGCACCAGTTTTGTCGCGATAGATAAACTCTTCCTGAGTTCCTTTTCGTCCTCGTTTGAAGAAACAACATCCTCCTCCGAAGCCGCCATGACGACAGAACTCCTTCCCAATTTTAATACGCTTTTCCCGGTTTTGGATAAAAGCACAGAAATTTCAGACGATGATTTTTTACGCCTTCTTCGCTCCTGCTGCTGCTTCGAGAAAAATCGAAAAGAAGAAGAAGAAGAAGAACGAGTCGTCGTCGTCTTCGTCCTCCTCCTCGTCGTCGTCGAAACCGACGAAGGTGCCGTTAACCCTGCTCCTCCACCGAACGACACACGCAACGACATTTGGTCGGGAAAGTAGTGAAAAGCGCTTTTTCCTTGTAACCGGTATTCACAACAAAAGAGTTTAGGGTTTACAAAACAAAGGCACTAAAACCCTAAATGAGGGGACGTAAAAAGTCGTTCTTTGGAAAAAAAGAGAAAAATTTTCAAAATCCGAGAGAGAGATAAGCGCGACGAAAACACGCGCGGAGAAGGAGGAGGAGATCGCTCTCTCGGCTGCTGCGCGCTTTACGACGTCTGCGCTCTGACGAGGACGACGACGCGTTGCCCAAAAAACGAGTAAAATGTCCTCCTCGTCTTTTGAGAAGAGCACGACGAACAAAACCAACATCAAAGAAAACATTAACGACACCAACAACAAAATTCGCTTCTTCAGCCGAAACGCGAACGTGATAAAAGAAGACGTGGAAAAAGGCACCAAAGAATGGTCCAACGTCCCTTCGGCGGTGAGACGCGCGTTTTTACGCCTCGGTCTCATCTCTGAACGAGAAAATACGGCGAACGAAATCAGAGACTCGAGGTTAGAGGCGACGGAAAAACGATTAGGGGACGTGGAAAAACGATGCCAAATCTTGCTCAACGGTGTAGAGTGCGAGCGAGAGGAAAACGCGCGATTGATGGAACGACTGTCGAGTTTAGAGAAGGAACACGCGACGTTTCGAAACGAGTGCGAAACAATCGTGAGTGGTTTGGAGAAGCACGTTTTGAATGTCACGACGGAAACGAGCCAAATGAAAGCGACCGTGGCGAAGTCGGCGCAGATGGAAGCTATCGTCAAGGCGAACGAAATAGCGTTGAACGCGGTGGCGAGTTCTGTTGATGACGCGGTCGCCGTGTCGCGAGTCGCGAAAGACGAGGCAAAGAGATGCGTGAAAATGATGGAGAGAGGTTTCGATGTGAATGAAATTCGGAACGACGTGAACGTTTTGACAGCGCAGATGACTCGCGTGGAAAGCGAGAGAAGAGAGTGCGAGAAGTTTGCTCAAGCGAGTCGAAAGGCGGCGAGCAAAGCCGAGGAAGAGGCACGGAAAGCGGACGTGGAGAGAACGAAAACGCAAAGCTTCGCGGAGATTGTGGGACAATTCAATCGCGAGGTGGATAGAAAAATGCAGGCGTTGAAAGTTGGTTTACAAGCGTGCGACGAGGCGGAAGGGTTGATCAAAGATCGAGTCCGAGAAGCCAAGGCGGAAAGCGATCGAAACCGAGACGCGATGGAGATGTTTGCAGAGAAAGCGAGAGGGAAATTGATGGAGTCGTGTTCGCACGTGGAGAGAGTTGCGCGAACGTGCGCGAACGTGGCGGACGCGAGCACGAGAGAAATGCACGAGGCGGTGGAAAATGAAAAGGAGACGCTGAGGACGTTGGAGGAGGAGATGGAGTTGAGATTTCGAGACGAGTGCGATCGATTTGAACGCGCGGCGAAGAGCGCGAGGAAAGAGGTGGAGGACGTCGCGGAAGCGGTAAAAGGTCAAGTCGTCGATGAGTGCGGTCAAGTCTGCGACGTGGTCATCGCAAAGTTTGTTCAAGAACGCGCGAGTGAGTTGTCCGAAACGGTCGTTTCGGCGATCAAAATGAAAGCCAGCGACGCCGCAGCGGACGCGAGACGGTGCGCGGAGATGTGTTCGGACGTTTCAAAAGTAGCCAGAGATGCGGAACAACAGTTTCAAAGAAAAGTAGACGATGGGTTCAGGTCCGTAGATATTGCCATTGCGAGAGCGGAAGCGGCACAGGAAGACATCTCGACGCAAAAGGATACTATTTTGCGCGCGGTGGACGAAGCGTTGGACGCGTTGCGCCAACGGGAGGCGAGTTGCTCGAAACGCATGCACGACGAAAGCGAAGAACGAATGCGCGCTTTTAGACGAACCATAGACGAATTGAAACAATCGGTTGGGAACATCGACGCAGCGGATGTTGTCGCGTTCAAAAAACGGTGCGACGGCTTGGAAGCGAGAGTTTTAGAGTGCGAAAAGAACGGACGCGTTTCGTTCGGGACGCTTGAACACGTCAACAGAGAGCTGGAAAGGTTAACGTTAGATTTTAACGACGTCCGTGGGGACGTCGCCGAACGCTTGCGCAGAGACGAGGAAGTGTGCAAAGAGCTCGAACGGTTAGAAAAACGCGTGAAAGAGGAGATTGTTGCCGCCACGGAACGCGCGCAATCCTTCGCGCAAATGGAAATCGAACCGCTTCGATTGGAAAACGTGGAGAAAATCGAAGGCATTTGCGAGGCGTTGTTTGGGTTGGAAAATGGAAAGATGGCCGGTAAAGACGCGCAAACGATTAAAGCGATGACGCGAACGATGTTTTTAGATTCTAGCACCTCGGCGATGGAAATGTATTTAGGTGGTGGTGGGAGCATGGAAATGTCCTCGTCGTCGACGTTGGTGCCGACGACGGAGCACGGCGAAGGCGACAGCGCTTCCGTATTTGCCAAAATCAGACGCCTAGAAGCGCTCGCAAAAACCTTCGAAAAGAGAAGCGAAGTCGAGAAACTCGCGAACGAGATCGCGTCGAGACAGACGGAACACTCGCAGGTTTTGAAATCGTTACACGATGGCGTGCAATTTGCCATGCGAGAACGCCCGACGAGAGAGGCGGTGGAACATCTCGTCAACGACATTTCCGAAAGAGTTTTAGACTTAGAAACCGATAAAGAGGTGAATAAAACTCGATTGCGACAAGTCACGGAATCTGCAAAGGAGATCATCGACAGGAGGTGCGAAGCTTTAGAAGCCGCCCATCGAGCGCAGTTGAGGAAACTCGCCAACCAACGCATCTCGACGACGACGCAAACGACTACGGAAAATGAAGTCTCCTCGCGCTCTACCTTCACCAACAACGACGATGGCGAAAATAGATTAGAAGCTATACTTCTGCACGAGTACCCTAAAAGGACGGAGATGAACGCCGCGATTGCGGGAGTAGAAAATCAAATTCGAAGAGTCGAAGAGAGAACTCGATTGAAATTGGATTTGAAAGCAGATAAGAAAGACGTCGTCGCGTTGGCCGAGCGCGTGGTGAATAAATGATAAAAGCACTATTCCAGCGGTACCTACTAGGTACTATGTAAATCTATATAATTCTACACGTATGTAAACTATCTCCATCACAATCTCTCTATGATCTCTTTCCGGATCTTCTCAAAATATGTCAACTCAACAATCGCCTTCCTCGCTTTCTCCGCGTCGAATTCCACTTCATCGTCCAACGCCTCTCCCACTCGCCTTTCCGCCTCTTCCATCCTCTCCTCGTTCTCTTCTTTCAACTTTATCAACTCCTCCCCGTCCTCGTCCGCTTCCTCAATCGCCTCTCGAACTTCCATGACCAAAAAAAGTAACTCTGGCGGCACCTCTTCTCTCGCTTCGTCTCCGTTCGTCTCCGTCTCCTCCGCGCCGTCGTACGCCGCTCCCGTTTTCAAACCGAACAAATACTTCGCCCGTAAAAGTGGATCCCGTAACTTCCCGTACGCTTCGTTCACTCTCGCGCTGATCTTTTCCGAGTACTCTTTCTCTCGCTTCATCTGTCCTCCCGCGCTCGAAAACTTATCCGGGTGGAGTCTTTTTTGTAAATTTTTCATCGAAAGTTCCACTCGTTTCACATCGACTGAAAACCGTTCCGGGACGCTTAAGAGTCTGTAGTGGGAGACGTCGTGAAACGCGTTTGGGTGCTTAATCGCGGCGCATTTTTTGCAAAAGAACGACATCTCTTCCTCCCCG